>ERZ795045.963-NODE-963-length-34177-cov-9.633580_pt1 | contig 34177 bp, 33 predicted proteins | sample MGYA00375129_ERZ795045 | MGnify/ENA primary metagenome ERZ795045 (study PRJEB30174, sample SAMN05720166) | activated sludge metagenome | isolation source: anaerobic digester from wastewater treatment plant | place: Japan | collected 2015-05-15 ...
TACAGGTTAGATGAGGACGAAGACGTACTGAAGAATTTTATAAGAGACCTTTTTTCTGAAAGAAGAACTATTGCTGTATATGATATGAAGTCTCTTTGGAAGGTTTTAGGGATTTACGAGAGAGAACTTACTTCTGAGATTCTCGATGTCTTGATCCTTGGATATTTAATAGACCCATCTCAGGAGGTATCTCTAAATAAGCTTTCGGATAGATATCTTGGTATGAATTTACCAGAATCCTGTGCTATATATAAGCTGGGTTTAATATTAAAAGAAGAGATCGATAAAAACGATATGAATAAGCTTTATCAGGAGATAGAATTACCACTTACCATGGTCCTTGCAGATATGGAGCTTAAAGGAGTTTTAATCGACGCTGAGTATCTTAAGGAACTCTCTAAGATGTTAGACCTCTCCCTCTCTCAGATAGAAAGAGAAATATACAATCTTGCTGGTGAAGAATTCAATATAAATTCTCCTAAACAGCTCTCCCTTATACTGTTTGAAAAATTGAAGCTTCCTCCTGTAAAGAAAACTAAGACAGGATATTCTACCGATGCAGAAGTGCTAAGTCAATTAGCCAGTGAGAGCGAGATCTGTGCCAGACTTTTAGAGTACAGAGAATTAACAAAACTGAAGAGTACATATGTAGATGCCCTGCCTAAACTTATAAATCCTCATACAGGAAGATTACACACTACATTCACTCAGACAGGCACGTCTACAGGAAGATTAGCCAGCAGCGACCCCAATCTTCAAAATATACCTGTCAGAAGTGAGATAGGTAAAGAGATACGAAGAGCTTTCATCGCCCCAAAGGGTTATAAACTTATATCTGCTGATTATTCTCAGATAGAGTTGAGGATTCTCGCCCATCTAAGTGGAGACCCATTACTTATCGATGCCTTTAATAAAGGTGTGGATATTCACGCTCAAACGGCTGCCAAAATATTAGGAGTTGAACAAGAAGAAGTTACTCCTAATATGAGAAGATTAGCTAAAACCATAAATTTTGGTATAATATACGGGATGAGTGATTATGGTCTTTCGAAAGAGCTTGGCATACATAGGAGAGAGGCAAAAGAATATATAGAGAACTATTTCAATACTTACAGTGGGGTCAAGGAATTTTTGGAAAAATTAAAGGAAGAGGCAAGAGAGAAAGGTTATGTAACCACTATTTTCAATAGAAGAAGATATATACCCCAGATAAGGAGCAGTAATAAGGCTGAACGAGAGTTGGGAGAAAGATTGGCTGTAAATACTCCTATACAGGGTAGTGCAGCTGATCTGATAAAATTAGCCATGGTCAGACTGTATGACATATTAAGACAGAAAGGTCTCTCTGCCAGCATAATATTGCAGATTCATGATGAACTCCTCATTGAAACAAAAGAGGATATGGTGGAGGAAGTGGCACACATAGTTAAAGATACTATGGAGAATGTTTATAAGATGAAGATACCAATAACAGTAGATATAAAGATAGGAGATAATTGGTGCGAGATATGAAAGTTCTTATAGTTGGTAGTGGTGGAAGGGAAGATGCTATAGCTTACAAGGTATCTCAAAGCCCTTTACTTTCTGAATTGTACTGTATTCCTGGCAATGGAGGTATGGCACAGAGGGGAAAGATTTTAGAGGGGAAGGTAGAAGATGTTCCTGAAATAGCCAAAGACTTGGGAATAGAGTTTGTAATAGTAGGACCTGAAGCTCCCCTGGTAGATGGAATAGTGGATAGATGTAGGGAATATAATATCTCTATATTTGGACCCGATTCCAGAGGGGCTCAACTTGAAGGTAGCAAGATCTTCGCCAAAAAATTTATGAAAAAAAATAATATCCCCACCGCGGAGTTTTACATACCCTCTGATTATAATGATGCGGTCAGATATATAAAAGAGAATGGACTTAAGGCGATAAAGGCTGATGGACTTGCCGGTGGAAAAGGTGTGGTTATCCCGGAGGATTTAGATTCTGCCAGCAGTGTCATTTATAGATTTATGGTTGAGAGAGTTCTGGGTAAGTCTGGAGAGATGATAGTTTTAGAGGATATACTGGTTGGAAGAGAGATCTCCTGCATTGTAATTACCGATGGAAGTAATTACTGTTCCCTGCCCATAGCACAGGATTATAAGAGAGCTTATGACGGTAACAGGGGTCCAAATACAGGTGGTATGGGGAGTATAGCTCCCATATACATAGGGGAAGAGATAAGGAATAAGATTAAAGATAGAATAATAGAACGAACCCTGGAAGGCTTAAGAAGAGAAGGGATAACATATAGAGGTGTTATCTATTTTGGACTTATGCTGGTGGATAATGACCCTTACGTGTTAGAGTATAACGTCAGGCTTGGTGATCCGGAGACCCAGGCTATTATTCCTTTATTGAAAGATGATATTTTAGAGATATTTTACGAGACTGCTACCTCTAATTTATCTCTGTCTAAACTGAACCTGAAACCTTGTTATACTTGTTGTGTTGTTCTGGTATCAGGAGGTTATCCTGGACATTATGAGGTCGGAAAAGAGATAACAGGATTAGATGATATTTCTGAGTGTATCTTATTTCACGCTGGAACCAAGCTGGTTGATGGTAGATTTTATACTGCAGGGGGCAGAGTTTTAAATGTTGTTGGTTCAGGTGAGACATTGGAGGTAGCCAGGGAAAAGGCATACGGATGTGTATCCAGAATCAATTTTGAGAATATGTATTATAGAAAAGATATCGGACAGGGAGTGAGTAATATTGATTGAAAGATATAATGTTCCAGAAGTGGCTAGAATCTGGGAAGACGAGTATAAATTTTCTCTCTGGTTAAAGATAGAACTTCTGGTCTGTGAGGCTTATAACAAGCTTGGGGTTATTCCCTCCAGCGCTCTGGAAAGGATAAAAAAGAATGCCACGTATGGAAGTGCGGAGAAGGTAAAGGAGATAGAAAAAGAGACAAAGCATGATGTTGTCGCCTTTGTGAGGGCGGTAGGAGAGAATCTGGGTGAAGATGCTATGTATTTACATCTGGGACTTACCTCTTCTGACCTTCTTGATACCACTTTAAGCCTTCAGCTAAGAGAAGCCGGGAATATTATACTACGAGACTTAGAAAAAGTCATCTCCATAGTAAAGGAAAAAGCCAAGAGTTATAGAGATTTATTGATGATTGGTAGGACTCATGGGGTTCATGCTGAACCGATTACCTTCGGTTTTAAACTGGCAGGCTGGATAGCAGAATTAGAACGGGATAAGAAGAGACTGATTTCTGCTATAGAAGAAGTCTCCGTTGGAAAGATTTCTGGGGCTGTAGGTACATATGCTGAAGTTCCACCTGAGGTGGAGGCTTATGTTTGTGATAAACTTAATCTTAAATCAGATACCGCTTCCACACAGGTTATTTCAAGAGATAGATATGCATTCTTTATTTCTATGCTGGCTATACTTGGCTCCTCTCTTGAGAGGTTTGCCACAGAAATCAGGCATATGGCAAGGACAGAGGTAAGAGAGGTGGAAGAAGGTTTCAGTAAAGGGCAGAGGGGTTCCAGTGCTATGCCACATAAAAAGAACCCTATAAATGCAGAACAGATATGTGGTCTTGCCAGAGTACTGAGAAGTAACCTTATAGCTTCTCTTGAAGATATGCCACTTTGGCACGAGAGGGATATAAGTCATTCTTCTGTAGAAAGAATAATAATGCCAGATTCTACGGTATTGGCAAGTTATCTTCTTCGCAGATTTGGTCAGTTGGTGAGGGATCTGGTTATATATCCTGAAAATATGGAGAGAAACCTAAAACTTACTGGGGGATTATATAACTCACAGAGGGTCTTGCTTGCTCTTATGCGCAAGGGACTTCCAAGAGATATTGCATATGAGATGGTCCAGAGGAATGCTCTTAAAGCCTGGGATTTAGAGAAGCCTTTATACGAACTTCTGGTTGAAGACGAGGAGGTAAGAAAGTATCTTACAGAGGAAGATCTGAAATCTTCTTTTACTGATGAAGAGTATAAGAAGAATTTAGATATTGTTTATAAAAGGGTCGGAATTGATGACCATTAGATGAGTAAAAACATTTATCAGGAGGTAAAAATGAGTAGAATACCTATAGCTCTGCAGCTTTATTCGGTAAGAGAAGAATGTGCTAAAGATTTTGTGGGTACAGTAAAGGCTGTTTCAGAAATGGGGTATGATGGGGTTGAGTTTGCAGGATATTATAATTTAAGTGCCAGTGAATTAAAGAGTATCCTGGATGATTTTGGCTTGAAAGTGGCTGGAACTCACATTGGAATTAATACCTTAATTGGGGACGAACTTCAGAGGACGATTGAATTTAATGCCACATTGGGTAATAAATTTCTCATTGTTCCGGCGTTACCACCGGATTATACCGGGACTAGAGAAGGTTGGCTTAAGGCAGCAGAGATGATGAGTGAGATATCTGAAAAGATAAAGCCCTATGGAATGAAGGTTGGCTATCATAATCATGATATTGAGTTTAAAAAAATAGATGGAGAAACCCCCTGGGATATATTTTTCCAGAATACGAGTGAAGATGTCGTTATGCAATTAGATATCGGGAATGCCATACATGGTTCGGCTGATCCGATAGAGATACTTAAGAAATATCCTGGAAGAGCAATTACTGTTCATCTTAAGGAGTATCCGTTTAGCGCTCCAGCTGTCGGTGAAGGAGAGGTTAACTGGAAAGAGATATTTAACATCTGTGAAACAATAGGGGGGACCGAATGGTATATAGTGGAATACGAAACACCAGGTAGACCTCCTTTAGAATCGGTTAGACGTTGTATAGAAAACCTGAGGAGGATGGGAAAGTAGCTCAAGTTTTATGAATACAGTTGAGGAGATAAAGAAGAGGTTAACGTTTTCCTTAAAGAGGGAGGCTAATAGCGACAACTTTATAAGCGAGAATTTTATAAGAGAACTGGCATCTTCATCTGTAAAACTCCATAAGGATATCTCTGTCTTTCTCTCCAGGAAGAAGCAGATAATAGATGTTACTATTAATGGGGGAATAGTTACCTTATCCTCTCGACAGGATAAGAATGTCTTATCAAAAGTTTTTTGTATCAATACGAAATTTGGTAAGGATGCAAGGATAAGTGGTATTGATCTTGCTACACTTAAAAACTTAAAACTTGACTTTCTTGCAATCCTCACTATCTTAAAAGATGGTAGACCTGGTGAGATGCAGGTTGCTTTTCTTAGTGGAGAAAGACTTGATAAATTTGAATTCATCGGACCATATCCGTATGAATACTTTCTTACGTTCGACTTTCTAGGAAAGATATCCGAAACTGAACAAGATGCCAAGACAGATGTATATAATACTGAGCCAGAGAGAGAAAGGGTAGTACTTGTAGATGTGAGAAACGGTAAAGATAAAGAGTTTGAAGATTATCTCTTTGATGAGCTAGAAAGGTTGACCTACACTGCCAGTGGAGAGGTTGTTTATAAACTTTATCAGAAGAAGGGTTCGCCGGATCCCCAATTTTATATAGGGGAAGGGAAGCTGAAAGAGCTGGCAGATATTGTGCAGAGGGTGTCTGGAGATCTGGTTATATTCAATGGAGAACTTTCTCCATCTCAGATAGCAAACTTAGAGTCTATCCTGAGGACCAGAGTTATAGATAGAACAGATTTGATTCTTGATATCTTTGCTAAACGTGCAAGGACAAAAGAAGGAAAGTTACAGGTAGAGCTTGCCCAGTTAAAACATCTTTTGCCTAGGCTTATAGGTAGAGGGAAAGAACTTTCTCGTCTTGGTGGTGGTATAGGAACCAGGGGACCTGGAGAAAGAAAATTGGAAACAGATCGACGGCATATTGAACGCAGGATAGAATTTTTAGGGCAGGAGATTGAAAGGATTAAGAGACATAGGACGCTTATAAGGTCGAATAGAGAAAGAAATAATGTTCCTGTGATCGCACTTGTTGGTTATACCAATGCAGGTAAATCCACCTTAATGAATGCTCTTACACATTCCGATGTGCTGGTAGAGGATAAGCTTTTTGCTACTTTGGACCCTACCACCAGAATATTATGGCTTGATGATATAAAGGTTTTATTGACCGATACTGTTGGATTTATACATAAACTTCCGCATCATCTGGTGGAAGCTTTTTCTTCCACCTTGGAAGAGATAAGATACGCTGATATTATACTGAATATTATAGATGCAAGTGACCCATTTTTCTACGAGCATATAAGGGTGGTAGATGAGATGCTTAAATATCTTGAGTCTTATAATAAGACTATAATCAGAGTCTATAATAAGATTGATCTCTTACAAAATCAGGATGATATAATACCGGTCACAGAAGATACAGGTGTATTTGTATCTGCCATTACAGGAGAAAACTTGGATAAACTTAAGTCTCTTCTTAAAGATCAGGTTAAATGTATCTTTAGATAATTAAGTGTTCTGCTTATAAATCTATAATTTCCACTGGAAGTACCTCTGATTTTAATCAGGGGATAATAAAAGCTTTTTCTTGACAAAGACCAAAGTAAATGATAAACTTTTTATATAAAATTAGCACTTAAAGCTCTGGAGTGCTAATGGGGGATGATGGAAGTATGCTTACAGAGAGAGAAAAGATAATTTTAAAGGCGGTAGTTGAAGAGTATATAAACACCGGAGAGCCTATTAGCTCAAAGGTTGTGATGTCTAAATATTGTCCCTATGTCAGTTCTGCTACCGTTAGAAATGATATGGGTGTTTTAGAGGAGATGGGTTATATTACTCAACCCCATCCTTCGGCTGGGAGAATACCCAGTCCAAAGGGTTATAGATATTATGTAGAGAATCTGCTGGACGACTGTAAACTTTCTCCTCAGCAGAGGATGAGGATAAGAAAGATATTATCCGGTTTAGAATCAGAGATAAGAGACTTGAGAGAGATGATAAGGACTACATCCTGGTTGATAGCTCAGTTATCAAAACTTCTGGCTTTTTCGTATGGACCAATTTCTTCCGGAAGACACATAAAGAAGCTCTGGCTTACACCAGTGAATGGAGAGAGTGTCCTCCTTGTATATATGACTAATGTAGGTGAAGTTAATCATAAGGTCATTTCTGCTAAATATAACCAGTATAATCTGGAGAGGCTTTCCAATATATTCTCCAGTAAATTGGAAAATGAAGATATGGACAGGCTTGATATCAATGAGATTGTAACCCTTCTACCAGAAGAGGAGCCTTTAATAAAAGAGGTCTTTGAACACCTTAGAAGAGAAAAGTATACCACTGCTGAATCATATATAGAAGGAACAGATTATATTGATAAGATACCAGAGTTTAATAATCCAGAGATTCTTAAAAATCTTATCAGTATAATAAATAAGGAAGATTTAGTTATGGAACAGATAAATGCGGCGATCAGCTCCGGAGACGTATGGACAAGTATTGGAGAGAAGGGGGAACTCACCTTTATAGTAGTTCCATATTTTATGGAGGATTTTCCCATAGGGGGAGCTGGAGTGGTAGGTCCGGTCAGGATGAATTACAAATATATAATTCCACTTTTGAACTACCTGAAAAACTGCATATCTGATATGCTTTCAGTCCGTTGGAGGTGAACTATGGAAGAAGAGTTGAAGGAGAATCTTCCTGCTGAAGATATAGCGATGATAAAAGAGCAATATAAAGAACTAGAGGATAAATTCTTGAGGCTTGCAGCAGATTTTGATAACTATAGGAAGAGAATGGCTCGAGAGATAGAGGAATTAAAAGATGTAATCAGAATAGAGCTTATCAGAAGCTTGCTTCCCCTATTAGATGATATAGAGAGGGCATTCTCTTCTATTCCTGCTGACAGGGATGATGGGATAAGAGATGGAATAGAGATGATAATGAAGAATTTCCAGGATTGGTTGACCAGTCAGGGAGTAAAAACTATAGAGATTTCTGATGATATTTTTGATCCTAAATATCATGAGGTTGTAGTAGTTGAAGAAGATGAGAATATAGATAAGGACAAGGTTGAAGAGTTAAGAACAGGTTATACTCTTAATGACAGGGTAATAAGACCTACTATGGTAAAGATTATTAAGAAGGTAAAGGAGGGAAATTAAAATATGGCTAAGGTTATTGGAATTGATTTAGGAACTACCAACTCAGTTGTAGCTTTTGTAGAGGGCGGAAAGCCTACAGTTATTCCCAATGCAGAGGGTAGTAGACTTACCCCGTCTGCTGTAGCTTTTACTCAGGATGGGCAGATACTTGTGGGAGAGCTGGCTAAGAGACAGGCTATCCTCAATCCTGAAAGAACTATACTTTCCATAAAGCGTCATATGGGAACTAATTATAAGATCAGGATAGATAATAAGGAATATACACCCCAAGAGATCTCTGCAATGATACTGAGGAAATTGAAAGAGGATGCAGAGGCGTATCTGGGAGAAAAGGTAGAAAAGGCAGTTATAACTGTCCCTGCATATTTTAACGATGCGCAGCGTCAGGCTACGAAAGAGGCAGGGGTCATAGCTGGACTTGACGTTATGAGGATTATCAATGAGCCAACGGCGTCTTCTTTGGCATATGGTCTGGATAAAGAAGGAACGCAGACTATACTGGTTTATGATTTAGGTGGGGGGACTTTTGATGTATCTATTCTGGAGATAGGAGAAGGTGTATTTGAAGTTAAAGCTACCAGTGGTGACACGCATCTGGGTGGTGATGATTACGACCAGAGGATAATAAACTTTCTTGTTGAGGAATTCAAGAGGAAAGAGGGAATTGATCTGAGTCAGGACAGAATGGTCCTTCAAAGACTTAAAGAGGCAGCTGAAAAGGCTAAGATTGAGCTCTCTTCACTTATGGCTACAGAGATTAATCTTCCATTTATAACTGCTACTAATAGTGGACCAAAGCATATGAATATTACTCTTACCAGAGCTCAATTTGAGGCTATGACTAAGGACCTTACAGAAAGAACTAGAGAGCCTATATACAGGGCTTTGTCTGATGCTAAACTGGACCCTTCCAGGATAGATAAGGTTTTACTGGTTGGTGGTTCTACCAGAATGCCGGCTGTTCAAAGATTGGTAAAAGAGATATTCAATAAAGAGCCCAGAAAGGATATAAATCCTGATGAGTGCGTGGCTTTAGGTGCAGCCATTCAAGCGGCAGTACTAGCTGGTGAGATAAGAGATGTGGTACTACTTGATGTAACTCCACTTTCTCTCGGGATAGAGACACTAGGTGGTGTCTTTACCAGGATGATAGAACGTAATACCACTATCCCGGTCTCTAAGAGTGAGATATTTACCACTGCTGTGGATAACCAGACAGCTGTAGAGATTCATGTCCTTCAAGGAGAGAGACCTATGGCTGCCGACAATCTTTCCCTGGGAAAATTTATTTTAGATGGGATTCCTCCTGCTCCAAGGGGTGTTCCAAAGATTCAGGTTACATTTGATATAGATGCAAATGGTATAGTTCATGTATCTGCTAAGGACCTGGCTACTAATAAAGAGCAGAGAATTACTGTAAAGGGTGGAACCGGTTTATCTAAAGAAGAGATTGATCGTATGGTTAAAGAAGCTCAGGCTCATGCTGAAGAAGATAGACGTAAGAGGGAAGAGATAGAGGCAAGGAATCAGCTTGATGGTCTGATATATACGGCAGAAAAGCTGGTGAAGGATGCAGGTGGGAAGGTCTCTCAGGATCTTCTGGATGGACTTAATAAGACGATAGAAGAGGTCAAATCTAGTGATAAGTCTGATCTGGATAAGATTAAAGAATTGACAAATAAACTTAACGATGCTATATACAAAGTATCAACCGAGCTCTACGCTAAAGCGAGTGCTCAGCAAACCAGTACTGAGTCACCTCCAGAGAATCAACAACAGGATTCTAATGGAGGGAAGAACGAGGGAACTATTGATACTGATTATAAGGTTCAGTAATGGCTATGCCAGGTAAGGATTATTATGAGATATTAGGGGTATCTAGAGATGCTTCTCTAGAGGATATAAAGAAGGCTTATAGAAGCTTGGCTAAGCAGTATCATCCCGATGTAAATAAAGATGACCCTCAGGCTAGTGAGAAATTTAAAGAGATAAATGAAGCATACGAGGTTCTGAGTGATCCTAATAAGAGAGCTCAGTATGACCGTTTTGGAATGGTTGGTGGAGATTTTTCTTCTTATGGAGGACAGGGATATACTTCAGATTTTGGTGGCTTCAATGATTTTTCAAGTATATTTAATGATCTTGGCTCAGGTTTAGACGATTTTATAGATTCTCTCTTTGGAAGAGGCAGGGCAAGGACATCCTCAAGCAGGACTGCCAGAAGAGGTATGGATATAACAGCCAGCATAACTGTTACTCTGGAGGATGTCCTTGCCGGGATAGAAAGAGAGATAGAAATAGACAGAAAAGAGATTTGCGATATATGTAATGGAAATGGTTTAGAACCAGGAACCCAGCCTGAGAAGTGTCCTTACTGTAACGGGACAGGTGAAATTAGATCTGTCCGTAATACAATCTTTGGACAAATGGTTAATATTGCTGCCTGTCCATCCTGCAGAGGAACAGGCAAGATTATTACACATCCCTGTCATCAGTGTGGTGGCAGAGGTTTTGTCTCCAGAAGAAGAAAGGTTCTGGTAAAGGTTCCAGCTGGAGTAGAGGATGGAGTAAGACTCAGATTGAGAGGTGAAGGAGATACTGGAATTAATGGTGGACCAGCTGGGGACCTCTTTGTATTCGTAAAAGTAGAACCACACCCTCTTTTTAAGAGACTGGGAGCAGATCTGGAATATCAGGCTGCTATAGATGTGTTTGATGCTATTTTGGGGACAGAAATTGAAGTTCCTACCCTCGAAAAGAGTAGGGAAAAGATAAATATTCCATCTGGAACTCAGTTTAATTCTACTTTTAGATTAAGAGGAAGGGGGCTCCCATATTTAAACAATGGTGGAAGGGGTGACCTTATAGTCAGGGTAAAGATAGATGTCCCCCAGAAGCTCAGTGAAAGGGAGAGAGAGTTGTTAGAAGAGATAGCCAGTATACGTGGTAAGAAGATTAATAAAGATGGAAAGTCTTTTTTTGATAAGGTAAAGAATGTCTTTGGAGGTTAATTGTCCAGGTTTTGGGTAGAGGTAAGTATAACTTATAATAAGAAGGCTTTTCCAAATTTAGATCTGGAAGATATAATCTCCAGTAAACTCTGGGATATTAATTCTTCTGGAGTAGCTATAGATTCTTCAAGTAATCTTGTAAGGATAACTGGATACTTTCCTGTGGATGCTCTACTGTATAAGAGATTGGAAGAGCTGGAACTCTCTCTGGGAGAGTATATACTATCTGGTCTGAAATTCAATTTCAGTATGTCTGAAGAGAGTGAATGGCAGAAGTTCGGTAATTTTGAGCCGTTTCGGATTGGGAAATTCTACGTTATACCTGAAGTTAATGATAACTGTACGATTCCTTCAGACTTAATACCCATATATATAAAGCCTGGCATGGCTTTTGGAACGGGACTGCATCCCACTACAAGAATGTGTGTAAACTTATTGGAAGATCTTTCTTTAGAAGATAAAGTTGGGATAGATGTGGGAACAGGAAGTGGAATACTGGCTATATGTATGTTAAAACTTGGTTGTTCTTATGTGATAGGGATTGATAATGATCTTATAGCTATATCAGACGCCAGAGAAAATGCCACAAGAAGCGGAGTTCTGGATAGATTAGACCTCAGGTTGGGAGACCTGTTGAATGATTATAATGAGAGTAAAGTGGATGTTATTACGGCTAACTTATTTCCTCAACTCATAACTCCTATTTTTGATAAGGTCTCTTCTGTTTTAAATTCAGGAGGGCATATTATAGTCAGTGGTTTCTCCAATGAAGAGAGTGGAGAAATTATAGATTTAGCCCGTTCTTATAGCCTTATTCTGAAAGAGAAAATAGTGGAGGAAGACTGGTCGGCTCTATTATTTATCTATGACACTTTTTAGAATCTTCTTAGAAAAAGTATCAGAAATCATCCATCTCTCTGATAGAGAAATTTTGAATCATATATCTGCTAGGAGACTCTCTATCGATGATGAGGTTATAGTCTGTGATAGAGAGGGATATAGTTATAAGTATAGGATAAAAGAGAAAAAATGTAATAGCGTCATCTTGGAGATGATTGAGCCTATAGATTTTTTACCACCAGTACGAAAAGTGGTATATGCACAATCTCTTTTGAAACCTAGGAAGTTAGAACCAATAATCTCTTATGGAACACAACTCGGAGTAGAAAGTTTTGTTTTATTCATCTCAAGGAGGTCTTCTTTTAGAGAGATAGATGCTGTAAGAGAAAGGATAGGAAGATTAGAGAAGTTAGCCGCATCCTCAGCTGAGATCTCTATGAACAGGATTCCAGAGATATATGTAATACCTGATCTTATCTCAGTTCTGGAGAAATTCAGTATTTATAAACCTGTCCTTTTATATGAGAATGCCCAGGAAAGGTTGAACTTGGATTGGCTCAAAAAGAATAATTTGGAAAACATGCTGGTTATTGTAGGACCTGAGGGTGGATTTGAGGGAGAAGAGGTAGAGACAGTTAGAGAAAGTGGCGGTAGCATTCTGTCTTTAGGAGATAGAATAGTAACATCAGAAGTGGCAGGTTTTGTTGCCCTCTCTCTTATACAGTTTGGAGTGTAATTAAATATGAATTTCCGTATATATACGTTTGGTTGTAAAACTAATCAGTATGACTCAGAATTTCTCAGGAGAAAATTTCTCCAGTTGATGAGAGAGGCTGATTCTGACGAGAAACCAGATCTCATTGTTGTTAATACCTGTTCGGTGACTCATATAGCTGAGAGGAAAGCCAGGACACTTATAAGACATCTTTTAAACACATATCCTGAAGCAAAAATAATCGTTACTGGATGTTATGCAGAGAGAAGTCCTGATGAGCTTGAAAGACTTGGTGATATTAGAGTAATTGGAAACATGGATAAAGATAAGATACTAGATTTATTCTCTATCAATTCTAGTACCTTATCCCCAGATGCTGGTAGAGGAAGAAAAGTACGTGCTTTTGTGAAGATTCAGGATGGATGTGATGATTTTTGCTCATACTGTATAGTCCCATATGTCAGGGGTCCTATCCGATCGAGGAGTTTTGAGGAAATCATAGGAGAGATTGAACAGCTGGTCAAGTTTGGATACCTTGAGATTGTTTTGATAGGGATACATATAGGTAAGTTTGAAAGTGATGGTAAGAGTCTCCCCGATCTGGTAAGGACTATATCGGATAATTTCCCAGAGATAAGAAGAATAAGACTGAGTTCTTTAGAGCCACAGGAGGTAAACAGGGATATAATAGACCTTTTTAAGGACGTCAGCAATCTGTGTCCTCACATCCATCTCGTTGCACAGAGCGGAAGTAATAAAGTCCTTAGAGATATGAAGAGAAAATATACCAGAGAAGAATTCCTCTCCATTATCGATGATTTCAGATCCGTTATGAAAAACATTGAATTTACCACCGATATTATTGTTGGCTTCCCTACTGAAGAAGAAGAGGATTTCAGGGACACTATTTCTTTAATAGAAGAGGTTGGTTTTGTTAAAGTTCATATATTCCCATTTTCTCCCAGACCTGGAACAGAGGCTTTTGACCTGACCCCACTTGATAAAAAAATAGTTAAAGAGAGAGAAGAACTGCTGAAGGCGGTGAGTTTAGAAACTGCATTTAACAAGTTAAACAAATTGGTAGGTAATTATGTGGAGATTCTAGTTGAGAGATATTCAGATGGTATGGCTGCTGGTTTAACCCCGAATTATGTTAGAGTTTATTTAAATACAATCGAACCTTTGAAGCCAGGGGAGATTATAAAAGTCAAGGTCAATGGTGTAGAAAAAGCTAAGGATAGTGTGGTTTTAAGAGGAGTATACTGAGATAAATCTCTATTTGCCTATATTGCTTTTCTAGCTTTTAGTGGTATAATCCTATTTCTGGGTGATATATTATGGATACAAGATTTAAGAATATAGCTGTAATAGGATTAGGTAGATTTGGATTTTCTCTGGCTGTAAATCTTCAGCAGCTGGGATGTGATGTGCTGGCTATAGATAGTGACCCGAATGTCGTAGAGGATATAAAGGATAGCATATCGAGAGCCTTAGTATTAGATGCTACTGATAGAATTGCCCTGGAAGAGGCTGGAATAGGCGATATGGATGCGGTCTGTATTTCAATGGGGAGAGACTTACAGTCAAGTGTTCTGGCTGCTCTTATTGTAAAAAAGATGGGGATAGGGTATATCTTAGCTACTGCTATAAACGATTTACATCGAAAGATACTTGAGAAGATAGGTGTAAATCTGATTATATCTCCAGAAAAAGATATGGGGCAGAGAATCGCTTACAGATTGACTCATCCTAACATCTTAGATAGGATAGAAGTTTCACCTGATATAGAGATGATAGAGATAGACCCTCTGGACTGGATGATTGGAAAGACTATGTCAGAGATAGGACTTCCCAGAAAGTTTGGGATAAGGGTCTTTGCTATAAAACGTGGGAATATCACGATGACAGAAATCTCCGGAGACACAAGAATAGAAAAAGGGGATAAGATATATATCTACGGAAAGCATAATGTCCTGGAGAGATTTGTGGAGCATTGATATGCAGAGAGAAACTAATCCCTGGCGCTTCATAGTTTTAAGTTTTTTATTAATAATCCTTGTTGGAACAATTTTTTTAATGTTGCCAGTCTCTTCCCAATCTGGAAAATTCACCGATCCTATTACCGCTCTTTTTACTGCGACTTCTGCTACCTGCGTCACCGGACTTGTGGTTGTTGATACAGGGACGTACTGGTCTTTGTTTGGACAGATAGTTATCCTTTTGTTGATACAGCTGGGTGGAATAAGCTATATGACCCTCCTGAGTTTTTTAGCCCTGCTTCTTCGAAGACAGGTGGTTCTCCATGAAAGGATTATTCTTCAGGAAACCCTCAACAGTTGGTCTATAAGAGGGGTAATGAAATTGGCTCGAGTAGTCTTATATACCGTAGTCTTCTTTGAAGGTCTTGGGGCGTTATTGCTATTTTTTGTATTTATAAGGGACTATCCTTTTATAACAGCATTAAAGTTTAGTATCTTCCACAGTATTTCTGCTTTCTGTAATGCAGGTTTTGATCTTCTTGGAGGATTCAGGAGTCTTACTGGTTATGTAGATAATCCTCTCCTGGTATTTACCATAACCTCTTTAATAATCTTTGGTGGAATAGGGTTTGTTGTTATATATGACCTGAGGAGTAATCTTTTCAACTGGAAGAAGATTACAATACACTCCAAGATAGCTATACTGACCACTATAATTCTTATAATTCTTGGTACCCTGATTATAGGTCTTTTAGAATGGAGAAATCCAGGTACTATGGGTCCACTTTCTATAAGAGGTAAGATACTTTCCAGTTATTTCCAGAGTGTAACACCAAGAACTGCAGGTTTTAATACCCTTAATATAGGTAATATGCGTAATGCAACCCTACTATTTATAATTCTTCTTATGTTTATTGGGGCATCTCCTGGAGGAACCGGTGGTGGTATAAAGACAGTTACATTTACTGTGCTTATCTCTGCTGTAAGGGCTACGCTTATGGGCTATGAAAATGTAGAGATTATGGAGCGTAAACTTTACTGGGACTCTGTAAGGAAAGCCTGGGCTCTTTTTTTCCTCTCTATAGGACTTATATTTATAGGTTGGTTTACACTGCTCATATCTGAAAATTTCCTTCCCATTAATCTTCTCTTTGAGGTTGTATCTGCATTTGGTACGGTTGGTTTATCTACAGGTATAACCCCATCTCTTTCCACAGTGGGGAGAATAGTAATAATCCTGGTTATGTATCTGGGTAGAGTTGGTTTAGTAGTCTTTGGCTTATCATTTTTATACCCTTTAAGAAGAAAATCTCATATAGAGTTACCTTACGGTGAGGTGAGTATAGGATGAAGTTCCCTTGGTTTCAGGATTTTAATAAACCTATCCAATATGCAGTTATAGGTATAGGAAGATTTGGAACATCACTTGTAGAAACACTGATAGGTTTGGGTTATGAGGTCCTGGCTATAGATCCTGAAGAGAAGAATGTAGAAAGGGTAAGAAATATAGCTACTTATTCAGCGGTGATTGATGTTACCGATGAGAAAGAATTGCATGACGCAGGAATCACTAATGTTGATGTGGTTGTGGTCTGTCTCTCAGACTTAGAGATGAATATACTTGCGACATTGATAGTAAAAGAGCTTGGAATAAAATATGTAATAGCCAGAGGACTCAATGATAACCATGTGGAGATTTTAAAACTTATCGGTGCAGACTGGATTGTATGTCCGGAAAAAGAGATGGGAAAAAAGATTGCTCAGAAGATGGTTATTCCGGGGATAATCGACCTGATGGATGCTATCCCAGAAGCCAGACTTATTGAGATTGTTCCCACTCCAGATCTGGTTGGTAAAAGGATCAGGGAGCTTACACTTTCCAGGAATGGGATACTTGTTTTAGGGATAAGAAGAGATGGAAACGCAATAATTGTTCCTAACCCTGAAGAGATTGTAAGAGCTAGTGATAGAATATACCTATTTGGATCTCCTTCTGTACTTGAAGATTTTATCATTTAATGGTATATTATTAGCTCAAGTGGCTTGTACCTGATAGACAAGACCACTCTGTTTATTTAAGATTACAAATTAAAATTCGTCCGGTACCATATCGGACTGGAACGGAGGTGTTTTTAAATGCGTATCTCTAATAGAGAGATTGCTTTAGGCGGGTTATTTGGAGGTATTACTCTTCTTCTTGGATTTACCTATCTGGGGTATATTCCATTACCCACTCCAGCTGGAGCAGCTACTATCATGCATATCCCTGTTATAATAGCAGGTTTACTTCTGGGACCGAGATTTGGATTTATAGTTGGTTCTCTATTTGGTTTATCTGCCCTCTATTACTTTTTGAGTGTAGCTCCCCCCTGGGTCCTGTTCCCCGCCAGACCATTTATAGGTGTAGTACCACCTCTAGTCTATTATTCTATGCTTAGACTTCTTGAGGGAAAGGAAAAGAGTTATATAAGATGGATCTCTCTTATCATCTCTTCCATCCTGTTAGTAATTACCTTAGGACTCACCTATACAAAGCTGGGCATAAGTTTTTGGTTTATACTCCTCTGCTTGCTTCTAATAGTAATTATTCTTTTCTGGGTGAGAAGTTCAGACCCCAAGATAGTTTCTCTTGCTGTAGCCTCTTTTCTAGGTAGTATGACCAATACAATTGGGACATTGGGTTTAGCGACGATCTTTAAGATATATCCATTTTCAGTATTTATCTCTCTATCGATTCTTCAGGGTATACCAGAGGCCCTTCTGGCAGTAATAATCTGTACACCAATAGTAATTGCAATTGAAGGGAGAGTGAAGAAGGTTTGATAATAGCGATTGATGTGGGGAATACCAATATAGACGTCGCTTTTTTCCAGGGGTATAAACTATTAAGGCATTTTGAATTTTCTACCAACAGGCAAGCTACAAGTTATGAGTATGCTATCAATCTATCCTGGCTTATAAATAATAATGGGTTGAAGGCTGATGATGTTGAAGGTGCCGCTTTAGCATCAGTCGTTCCTCCTGTAACGGTAGAATTGGAGAGAGCAATAAGATATTTATTTGATATAAAGCCCTTTATAGTTGTTCCTGGCATAAGAACAGGATTGATTATAGATGTAGAGAATCCTAAAGAGGTAGGAGCAGATATAATTTGTAATGCGGTATCTCTTGTTGAAGATTATAGAAGTTCCGGTATAGTAATAGATTTTGGTACCGCTATCACTGTCCTGGGTGTTAAAGAGAGAAAATTACTCGGAGTAGCCATAGCACCGGGTATATGGACTGCAAGTTCTGCCCTATGGGAGAGAGCTGCCAAGCTCTCTCCCATAGATATCTTTAATCCACCTGAAAGTGTCCTTGGTAAAAATACAGTCACCGCTATGCAGTCAGGTATAATATATGGTTTCATTGGATTGGTGGATAAATTAGTTTCTTTAGAACTGGAAGAGATGGAGATAGAACCCTTTGTTGTAGCTACTGGTGGCTGGTCAGAGAGAATAGCGAGGTACTGCAATACTATTAATCTTGTCGACCCTTATCTTACTCTTAGAGGGCTTTGCAGATTATATATGAAAAACATATAGATGATTGACTTATCCTATTCCTTTTTCATATACTAAAGGAGTGGATATAGAGACATTTAGACAGGGAAAAAAATGGAAAGAGTCAATAGCTCTTAGGAATATAGTTTTACTTTATGGTGAAATAGCATTTATAGGGATCCTTAATGGGACTGTTGGAACCTATCTGGGTGTATTTGCTATAAGGTTGGGAGCTTCGAACACTCTTATCGGACTTATATCCTCTCTGCCTGCTCTTATAACTGTACTGCTTATGTACCCTTCATCCCAGCTTGTAAATCTATGGGAGGATAAGATAGAGATAAATAAATGGTCCCTTTTCTTTACCAGAATCTTCTATCTCCCCTTAGTCTTTGTTCCTTATTTCCCTCAGCCTGCTCTGCTGATACTTATAATTGTTACCCTACTAGCTATTCCTGCCACTGCAGGTAATATAGCGTTTAATGTTATGTTTATAGAACTTATCCCATCCTCTCTCAGAGCCACTGTACTTTCAAATAGAAATATGCTATTGATGTTTGTACAGATTTTGACCTCTACTTTAGTGGGATATCTACTTGATAAGACTAGATTTCCTGTTAATTTTCAGATAGTTATGTTTATAGGTTTTATAGCCAGTATGGTCAGTCTCTATCTGATGACATTATTAAAACCTGTAAAGAAAATTTCAGTAGAAAAAAAACCAACTGTCAACTGGAATTCAATCTTTTTATCTATAGGGAGACAATTTAGAGATATACTCGAAATCTTTGCAAATGATAAATTATTCAGGGATTTTCAGTTAGCTACATTTGTGTTCTATCTTGGTCTCTATATACCTATGCCTCTATTTAATATAAGAATGGTGAGAGAGCTACATTTTTCCAATTTTCTTGTTGGTCTCACCTCTACCTCTAGTGGTTTAGTTATGGCACTGTCTTACCTTTTTTGGAATAAGCAGGGGAAAAAGCTTGGTATAAGGAATGCCCTATTCTGGAGTAATCTGGGAATAGCTCTTTATCCGGTTATTTTTAGCCTGTTCAGGTCTCCATACGAAATAATTGCTATCTCTGGTGTCAGTGGATTTTTCAGTGCTGGATTAAATATATTTATGTATATGGCACTCATCAGTTTTTTGCCTGCCGATAAAAAGGCTGAATATATAGCTATAAATGGAGTGATATCTAATATAAGCCTTTCTATTGGTCCGATAGTCGGGACTCAACTTTCCAATATAATGGGAACAACACCTGTATTTTTTATCGGGACTATTATAAGATTTATTGGGACCTGTCTTTATTTAAAGTGTGTCCCCAGGAATTAGTTATGTCCCTATCTCCCAATTCTCAAGATACCTTTTCTGCTCTTCGGTCATCTGATCTATGTTTATACCCATAGTCAGAAGTTTTCTCCTGGCAACCTCTCTATCTATATCTATCGGTACATCCAATACCCTGACAGGTAAATCCTTTCCCTCTTTAACCAGAAAATCCACCGCTAAAGCCTGATTGGCAAAGCTCATATCCATAACATTTGAAGGATGCCCTTCTGCACAGGCTAGATTTAACAATCTTCCTCTGGCTAATAAATAGAGCTTTTTCCCATCCTGAATTGTGAACTCCTCAAGCTCATCCCTTATCTCTCTTCTGGAGGTTGAGATCTCTTCCAGCCCTTTTACATCTATTTCTACATCAAAATGCCCCGAATTACCTAATATTACGCCATCCTTCATAAGATAGAAGTGTTCCTTCCTTATAACATTTATATTCCCTGTTACAGTTACGAATATATCTCCATATCTTGCTGCCTCTCTTATTGGCATAACATCATATCCATCCATAACCGCCTCTAAAGCCTTTATATAGTCTACTTCTACTACTATGACCTTGGCTCCCATCCCTCTTGCTCTGCTTGCTAATCCCCTGCCACACTGCCCGTATCCACATACTACAAAGTTTTTCCCGGCTAAAAGAATATTTGTAGCCCTTAATATTCCATCTATGGTACTCTGTCCAGTCCCGTATCTATTATCAAAGAAATGTTTGGTCATAGCATTATTTACCGCTATCACTGGTATCCTTAACTGTTTGGTCTTATCCATACTCAACAGTCTGTTTACTCCAGTAGTTGTTTCTTCTGTACCACCGATGACATATCCTCCGAATTCTTCCCATCTTTTATGGAGTACTGTGGTTAAATCTCCCCCATCATCCATAATAATATGTGGCTTTATCGATAAGACCTGTTCTATATTCTTATAATATTCTTCTTCACTTATTCCCCTTCTTGCATATACGTCTGCAGTATGTTCTTCTGAGAGTGTTTCCACAACATCATCCTGGGTGCTCAGTGGATTTGAACCGCACAGTGCAATTTCTGCCCCTCCAGCTCTAAGTGTCCTGGCTAAGACAGCAGTTTCTGTGGTTACATGGAGACACATCCCGATTCTTATTCCAACCAGTAGTTTTTCTCTTTCAAAGTCTTCTCTTAAGGACATTAAAACGGGCATCTGCCTTTCAGCCCACTCTATTCTTAATCTTCCTTTATTCATCTAAACCTCCTTTTTTCCATATATCTGTAAAATATACCCTTAAAATGATCTTTATGATGGCAGCGATTGGAACTGCAAATAAAACACCCCAAAATCCAAAAAGTTTTCCAAAAACCAGGAGAGAAAATATTACTGTAAGAGGATGAAGCCCCATAGCCTTACTCATAACCTTAGGAACTATAAAGTAAGATTCTATCTGCTGAATTGCTATATACCATATGGCGATTTCCAGAGCCTTCCATGGGGAAATAATTAGTGCTAGTATTATCGCTGGTATAGCACCTATATATGGTCCTAAATAGGGTATAATTTCAGTAAACCCTGCTATAATTCCGAGGGTGAGGGCATAATCTACCCCCAGTATCCAGACCCCTAACCCATCAGCCAGTCCTACGAATAAACACAGAATCATTTGAGCTTTAAGAAAAGATCTGAAACTTATATTTATCTGATCTAAAGCACTGAGAGTCTTATCTTTTATATCTGCTGGTAAGATGTTTACAAACCATCTCCTTATGTTTTCTATATCGATAAGAAAATAAAAATTTAAGATGATAGCCAGTATCAACGTTAGGATTGAACTGGTGATGGTTATAATTAAATTCAGTACTCTAAGTCCAATAGAAGACATAAAATTTTCGATTTGGGGTTGGATGGAAGATAAAAAAGAGTTTACCGCATCCTGTAACTTTGGATTAGTTTGAATCTTATCCTGTATCTGCCCTATCATCTCTGAGATTAACTCATAATACTTTGGTAGTTCCTCCACTAAAGAAGAGATCTGATTGAATAATACCGGTAATACAAGAACGAGGAGGAGAATTACCGGAACTATAATAACTATATAGAAGATACCTACCGCTAGTCCCTTCTTTAATTTTAACTTGGATGCTAACCTGGTAATTGATGGATTTACTGTATATGCTAATATACCTACAATAATAAATAGAAATATTATACTCCTGATTTTATAGAAGACCCAGACTGAAAGGATTATCCCGCTGATACAGAGAAGAAGCCAGAGTATATCCCGTTGCCAGCTCTTCATAGTAATGCTGCTTTAATAAAACCGGTAAATAGAGGATGTGGTCTGTTGGGTCTGGATTTAAATTCTGGATGAAACTGAGTGGCTATAAAGAATGGATGATCTTTTAATTCTATTATTTCTATCAGGTCCTGTTCTCTGTATACACCACTTACTACAAGTCCACTTGACTCAAGAATATCTCTATACCTGTTATTCACCTCATATCTATGACGATGTCTTTCTATAGTATATGGTCTGTTATAAAGTTTAGAAGCCAGTGTTCCTTCTTTGAGTTCACACTTGTATCCTCCAAGCCTCATCGTTCCACCCATCGCTTTTATATTTTTCTGTTCTGGCAGTATATCTATTACTGGATAAGGGGTGTTGGGGTCAAACTCAGTACTGTTAGCTCTTTCCATACGACAAACGTTCCTGGCATACTCTATTACTGCGCATTGTAACCCGAGACATAATCCCAAGAATGGTTTTTTATTTTCTCTTGCAAATTTTACCGCCTTTATTTTTCCCTCTATACCTCTCTGTCCAAATCCACCTGGAACCAATATCCCATCTACATCTTCTAATGGCTTGGTCCCTTCTTTCTCTAAATACTCTGCCTCTATCCATTTTATATTTACTTTAGTATCTTCCCATATTCCACTGTGCTCCAGTGCAGATGTGACACTTATATATGCATCTCTTAGTTCTATGTATTTACCTACAACTCCTATAACTACATCTTTGATCGGATTTTTTGCTCTATTTACAAGCTCTTCCCAGTCTCTAAGGTCTGGGGTTTTATTCTCCAAATTTAAGGTCTCAGTTATTATACCCCCAACCATCGAACGTTCGAAGTGTAGAGGAACCTCATAGATGCAGGGCATATCAGGAATATCTATAACTGCATTTGAATCTACATCACAGAATAATGCTATTTTATCTTTTACTTCCTGAGCCAATTCTCTGTCAGTCCTACAGAATATCATATCAGGTTGTATACCTATACTTCTCAACTCTTTGACACTATGTTGAGTAGGTTTAGTTTTCATCTCTCCTGAAGTTTTGAGATATGGTACCAGAGTTACATGTATATACATCACATTCTCTTTTCCTATATCTTTTTTCAGTTGTCTTATTGCCTCCAGAAATGGGAGACTTTCTATATCACCAACTGTTCCCCCAACTTCTACTATTACTATATCATAGCCATTTCTTCCCAGATTAGTTATTCTCTCTTTGATCTCGTTTGTTATGTGTGGAATTACCTGTACTGTTCCACCTAGAAATTCTCCCTTTCTTTCTTTGTTAAGGACTGACCAGTATACTATTCCGGCAGTAACATTGTTTTCCTTTGTCATATTTGAGTCTATGAATCTTTCGTAATGACCTAAATCCAAGTCAGTTTCTGCTCCGTCTTCGGTTACGAAGACCTCCCCATGTTGATAGGGGTTCATGGTGCCTGGATCTACATTTAAATATGGATCCAGTTTTTGTATCGTGACGTTAAACCCTCTCGCCTTTAATATCCTGCCTACAGAAGCAGCGGTTATCCCTTTCCCTAAAGAAGAAACGACTCCACCGGTTACAAATATAAGCTTCATATCTTCAATAGATAGACCTCTGTTGATAGAGGTCTATCTTCCTCATTTATTGTTACTTTACTGGAATTTATTCTTTTCACCGGGAAAGAGATTCCTCTGAGAAATTCTTCTACTGGTTTGATGTTCCAATCTTTTATATAGTCTGTTTTGTAGTGCATTGGTATAACTATCCTGGGTTTTATCTTTTCTGCCAAAATCTTAGCCTCTTCAGGTTCTATGGTAAAGAATCCCCCAACCGGGATAAGTAAGATATCTATATCTCCAAGCATTTTTATCTGAGATTCGTCCAGTAGTTCACCCAGATCACCTAGATGACATACCTTCAGATTTTCTGCCCCTATAATAAAGATGACTGTTTGACCTCTCTGACTACCCTTATTCTTGTCGTGGAAGGCTTGAAAGCCTCTAATCAGTATCCCATTGTGTTTGTGCTCTCCGATAGTCTTGATCACATAAGGACTTCCTTTAACCCTGCTTACAGCATTGTGGTCGAAGTGCTCATGAGAAACAGTGACTATATCAGCCCTGAGTTCTCTTACAGGGTATGGTATTTCTTCTCCAAATGGGTCGGTCACTATCGTTCCAAGTGAGGTTTTTATAGTAAAGCAAGAATGCCCATTATATTCGATCTCCATATTTACTTCCTCCTTGTAAAAGGTCTAAAAGATTTTCTCCCAAAAAATCTGGTTTAAGTTTCTCTGGGAGTCTCTCTAAATCGTCTCTTTTAGAGATACCACTCGTAACTATCCCTGTCTTACATCCCAGCTTTTTCCCTGCTATCAGATCAGTCTCAATGCGGTCTCCAACAAAGAGCACCTCTTCAGGGTCTACATTACCAAGTTGTTCCAGCATAAGCCTTAATCCCAGTGTCTCTGGCTTACCTATTACTACTGGTTTTATCCCGGAAGCTGTTTCAACAGCCTTTACAATACTTCCTCCTCCAGGGATTACTCCATTCTCAACAGGAAAGGTTACATCTGTATTTGTTGCAATAAACTTAGCTCCGGACATAATCGCATGTTGTGCACAGGTAAGTTTTTGAAACGTAAAGTTTCTATCCATACCAACAACCACATAATCAATTGGCGGATCATAATTTGTCCAGATTATATTTCTAAATCCTGCCTCAAATAATTCCAAAACTATACCTTCTTCTCCTAAAATAAAGATTCGACTATCTTTACTGATCTCCTTTGAGAGGTATAGCGCTGTAAGATAACTAGAAGTAAATATATCAGATACAGAGACGTTTATCCCCATATTATCCAATAACTCTAGCACTCTCTGTCGAGGTCTGGTAGAGTTATTGGTGAGATAAACAACCCTGCAATTATTTTCTTTTAGAAATTTTATCCCCTCTATAGCCTCTGGGATTGGAGTTTTCCCTCTTATTACCACTCCATCCATATCTAATATGACTAATTTTACACTGTCAGATTCCAAAGAACCTCTCTCTCCTCGCTATTAAAAGAGGTTTATTGTCCTCTATAATAACAGTTTCCATATTGATGGCATTTCTAAGATCTTTTGGTAGACTGAAGATATATCTGTGAGTTTCTCCATCGTAGTATTTTAGATCTGTTAAACCATCTCTTTCTAATCTCTCATTAATCTCTTCTTCTTTTATTTTGACAGGGTCTTTCCCCAAGGTTCCCATAACGAATCCCCAGTCAGAATCATACATGGGAATATATGCATGATATGACCTTACAACTGGAAATATCTGTTTTAACGTATTATATATCGCTGTATGTGCCTCATTATTTATAACAGAGACACTCAATGCCTGAGTTACAAATACCCCGTTTTCAGACAGACGACTTTTTATGGCATTATAGAATTCTTTAGTAAACAATTTAGATGCTGGTCCTTCTTCTAATGGTTCTGTGAGATCACTGATTATAACGTCAAATTTTTCTTCAGTATTTTCCACATAAGCTCTGGCATCTCCGATAATAACTTCTGCTTTTGGGTCTGCGAAAGACCCGGCAGATAGATTCGGCATATACTCTTTACAAAGCTCTATAACCTCTTCATCTATATCGACCATTACAGCCCTTTCTATCGGATATCGGAGTATCTCCCTTAAAGTAGCCCCTTCTCCTCCACCAAGGAGTAAGACTCTTTTTGGATTATCAGCTAAGACCATCGCTGGATGTACCAATACTTCATGATATATGTATTCGTCTCTTTCAGATGATTGACTTTCTCCATCTAAAACGAGCATTTTACCAAACTGATAACTTTCTAATATTTCAGCTAGCTGGTATTGAGTTTCCCTGACTATTAAACTTCTCTTTATGCCATGAACATGGTATTCACTTGGCACTACGGATTCAAGAAACCATTGCCAGTTATGTACTTTCGGCATATCCGATCACCTCCTCAGTGGTATGCAGGGTATGTATAAATTTATTTTCAGTAGGTATCCCTCTGTTTATCTGCGTTACGTAGACTGACTGAGCTTTTAGTTCCTCGGCAACTATCTCACAGGCTTTCCATGGGTCTGTACTTTCCCCACAGGTATATATATCTACAGCTGCATATCCATATTCTGGCCAGGTATGTATAGAGATATGAGATTCTGCTATAACTACAACCCCACTTACCCCAACAGGATCAAACTTATGAAACACCGCTTCTTTTATATGAGCATTGGCTAATATAGCTGCTTTTATCATAAGTTCTTTTATCTTTTCCACGCTGTCTAAAAAATTCGCCTGACATCCAGAAAGCTCCACTATTATGTGGACCCCGAGAGTTTTCATCTCAAGCTCCCAACCCCTTTCTCTATAGTTTTATAGTTTTTTATTCTCAGGTAGATATACTACCCTTACACAGTTTATAACTATACAGTTTTTTAGAAAAAAATGCAATATCCTGAAGGCTATACCTGGGATAGATCCACTTTTTAGCCTCTTATTACTGTATTTCTTAAAATACCTATGTTTTCTATCTCAATTTCTACAGTATCTCCAGGATATACAGGGGCGATACCTGAAGGAGTTCCGGTAGCTATTATATCTCCAGGTTCAAGTGTCATATGTAGAGTTATATAGGATACTATCTCAGGGATTTTAAATATAAGATTTCTGGTATTATCCTTCTGTCTGGTAGCTCCATTTACTCTGAGTTCTAGATTTAAATCATGAGGGTCTCTTATATGACCTTTTAAGACCAGGTACGGACCTATCGGACAGAATGTATCGAAACTTTTGGACCTGAACCATGGATTGGCCATTTTAAGATCTTCTGTCTGCATATCTCTGGCGGTTACATCATTTATTATGGTATATCCCAAAATATACTCCATAGCTTTCTCTTTAGATACATTTTTAGCTCTTTTCCCTATTACTAACCCCAACTCTGCCTCCGGATCAACTCTGGTAAGACATTCAGGGTATACTATTGCATCCTCCGGCCCTATAATAGCTGAAACTGCTTTACTGAAGAATATTGGCTCTTCAGGAGGATTATAACCGGTTTCTCTGGCATGCTCTGTATAATTCCTTCCTAAAGCTATTATCTTTGATGGTCTTATTATTGGGGAAAGTGTTTTAAAAGATTCAACATAGAGAGATTCTTTCAGATTATATCTCTCTATAAAATCTGCAACTTTTTTCAGACAGAATTCCGGGTTATCCAGGCTAAGTAAATCTTCTATTGAATTGAAGAACCAATCTTCACCTCTGTATATGGTAGAATAGACTTTTAGTGCCTTGGAAAGGTTTATTGTTCTATTATTATCCAGGAGACCTATAAATCTTTCATTATCGATTTGACAGTTTAAGAGTTTCATAATTACCTCCTCTGTTAGAGATTTTTTTTCATTATATCATAACTTTTTGCTATAATAGTAGAAAAGTTCAGGAGGAATCTCTTATGATAGTTACTGTGAGAGGACCGCTAGATAGTTCTTCTCTTGGCAGGACACTGATACATGAGCACATTCTGGTTGATTTTTCTGCTATGGATATTACATCCCGTGATAAGTATGATACTGACGATGTGATAGAAAAAGTGACGCCCTTCCTGGAGGACCTTCAGAGATTTGGTTTCACTGGGTTTGTGGACTGTACACCCTCCTATCTTGGACGCGATATAAGACTTCTATATAAATTGTCGGAGAGATTAGATATGCATATTATTACCAATACCGGATACTATGGTGCGGCAAATGATAGATATGTACCAAAGTTTGCATATGAGGAGAGAGAAGAGAAATTGGCAAACAGATGGATAAAGGAGTATCGTGATGGCATAGAGGATACTGGTATTAGACCAGGTTTTATAAAGATCGGTGTTGACCCTGGACCTCTAAGTGAAATAGACCGTAAACTGGTTTCAGCTTCAGCGATGACCCATTTAGAAACAGGGTTAACGATAGCCTGTCATACGGGAGAAGGGGAGGCAGCGCTGGATGTTCTAAATGTTATAAAGAGTTACAAGGTTTCTCCTTCTGCACTTATAATAGTCCATGCGGATAGCATAAAGGATAGGGATGTAATCTTTAAGTTAGCAGATGAAGGATGCTGGGTAGAGCTTGATTCTGTGGGTAGTAAGCCTATCGAAACTCATCTCGAACTTATTGGAGAGGTAATAAAAAGGAATTTTATCTCACAACTTCTGATTTCTCAGGATGCTGGATGGTACAGAGTTGAAGAGCCAGATGGTGGCATGAATAAATTTAATCCATATATTCATATCCCTGAAATTCTTATACCTGCATTGGTTAGAGATATAAGTGAGGATATAATCAATATAATATTTATTGAAAACCCGACCAGGGCACTTTCTATATCTGGTAGAAAGTTATGCTCTTAATAATTTCTTAAAAAAATGAACCGGTTTATTATTGCTATACTATTTTATTATGGTATAAAATTAGAGTATGGAAGTTAGAGAAAAACTTGCTTATATAATCATATCTTTATTAGCTAGTGTTGCCATTATAAGTGTTATTTTAATATTTATATTTATAGCAAGAGAATCTTTACCCATTTTCTTTAATCCGGAGATTAAAAAAGAGGCAAATTTAAGGGTTTTCTTCTTTACCAGAGACTGGCAACCTATAAGCTTAATACCTAAATATTCTTTTATCCCTCTTATAGTAGGTACTGTTAAAGTTACGATAGTTGCGATTGTTATCGCATTTCCTCTCTCTTTAGGGGCTGCTCTTTTTACCTCTGAATTTATACCCGGAAAATTTAGAGAGATAATAAAACCAGTGATAGAACTGTTCTCAGCCATCCCTTCGGTAGTTCTCGGTTTCTTTGCCCTTATGAATATAGCCACTTGGGTTCAGGTTTTATTTCATGCATCTTCAAGATTAAATGCAGTAACTGCAGGTTTTGCCCTTGCATTTGCCGTTATACCGATTACCTATACTATATGTGAGGATGCACTTAATACTGTTCCTCGAGAGTTGAGAGAAGCCAGTATTGCTTTAGGGGCTACTAAGTGGCAGACTGCGGTTAAGGTGGTTTTACCTGCTGCATCTGGAGGTGTCTTTGCAGGGATAATGCTTGGGTTAGCCAGGGCTATGGGTGAGACCATGATAGTCCTTATGGTTTCCGGGAATGCTGCACAGATAACATTGAGTTTTCTGGATTCTGTAAGAACTATCCCTGCAACTATAGCTGCAGAGATGGGTGAAGTAGCATTTGGAAGTGCTCATTATGCAACCCTCTTCTTTTTAGGATTACTTCTATTCTCTATCACCTTTGTTATAAATTATATAGCCTCCACCCTCCTGGAGAGAACTCAGAAACGACTTAGAGGTGAGAGATGAGGTTTAAGGAGAAGATTTATTTATCCCTCACTGCTCTGGCAACATTAATAATTATAGGCTTACTCTCTTATATTATCTTTGACATATTAAAAAACGGAATAGGTGTAATAACCTGGGAATTTCTCTCTCAGCCACCAAGAGAGGGTATGACAAAAGGGGGTATATTCCCTGCCATATATGGCACTTTAGTCAGGACCCTGTTGATGCTGGTATTTGTTGTACCAATAGGGGTATTTACCGCTATATATCTTAATGAGTATGGCAGAGGCTCAAATTTTTCTAAGTGGATTAGACTGGCGATAAATAACCTTGCCAGTGTTCCCTCGATAGTCTTTGGTCTTTTCGGTATGGGGTTTTTTGTCCTGTTTCTGAGGCTTGGAGCAGGTCTTCTATCCGCTGCTTTAACTATAGGTATTCTTACCCTTCCTATAGTTGTGGTTTCCACTGAAGAGGCTTTAAGGGCTGTTCCTAATTCCTATAGAGAGGCTGGTTTTGCTCTTGGAGCTACTAAATGGCAGGTTATAAGATCAATCGTTTTACCCCAGGCTCTCCCAGGGATATTGACTGGAGCAATATTGAGCGTGGGTAGGGGGATGGGAGAGGTTGCTCCTCTTTTATTTACAGGAGTTGCATACTATCTTCCCTATCTGCCATCTTCTATTTTTGACCAATTTATGGATTTAGGATATCATATATACATAATGACTACTCAATCCTTTAATATAGAGTTGACAAGACCTATTCAGTATGGTACCGCATTAGTTCTCCTTATGCTTACGCTTTCTTTTAATATAATCGCTATATTTATAAGATATAGAATGAGGAGGAAGAGGTCCTGATAATGAATAATAAGTTAAAAATAAAAATTTCAGTGAGGAATTTAAATATATATTATGGAAAATTTTTAGCTATAAAGAATATAACCCTGGATATTCCGGAAAGGAGTATCACTGCCGTTATCGGTCCATCTGGTTGTGGAAAATCAACATTCCTCAGGGCTTTAAACAGGATGAATGAGCTTCTTCCGGATGTTAAAACTGAGGGAGAAGTCTCGATAGATGGTCGGAATATATATTCACCAGATGTCGATCTGGTAAAATTAAGGAGAAATGTTGGCATGGTTTTTCAGAGACCGAACCCATTCCCTAAATCTATATTTGAAAATGTGGCTTTTGGTCTTCGTATTCAGGGTATCAGAGATAGAGAGAGGATAGAAGAAACGGTAGAGCTGAGTTTGAGAAGGGCTGCTCTCTGGGATGAGGTAAAAGATAAACTTTATAAATCTGCCCTGGAGCTTTCTGGAGGACAACAGCAGAGGTTGTGTATAGCTAGGGCTCTTGCTGTTCAGCCACAGGTAATACTGATGGATGAGCCGGCTTCTGCTCTTGATCCCATAGCAACCCTCCGGATAGAAGATCTTATGAGGGAGTTGAAAGAGGAGTATACTATAGTTATTGTGACACATAATATGCAACAGGCGGCAAGAGTTTCTGACTTTACAGCATTTTTCTTGACAGATGAAGATCGTGCTGGTATGCTAATAGAGTATGGGAATACTTCGGATATATTTACTATGCCAAAGGACCCCAGAACGGAAGGATATATAACTGGGAGATATGGATAGAAGGATGATGGATTATGGTGAATCCAAGACATATATTTGATGAGGAGATCAGACGGTTAAGGACAGACCTTTTGAGAATGGGAACTTTAGCTCGAGAGGCTGTAGATAAATCTATCAAGGCTCTTGTAAATAGAGATTCTTCTCTTGCAGAAGAAGTAATAGTTGGTGATGATATAATAGATAAAATGGATCTGGATATAGAGATGAAATGCATGGAACTTATAGCTAGACAACAACCAATGGCTAGAGACTTGAGAGTTATAGGAACCATATTAAAGACTATTACTGATCTGGAGAGAATCGCAGATCATGCGGTTGATATTGCGAAGATAGTCAAGATACTTGCAGATCAACCTCCCTTAAAGCCATTTATAGATATACCAAGAATGTGCGAAATCTCTTTATCGATGCTTGATGATGCCTTAAAAGCCTTTGTAAACGAAGATACTGAATTAGCCAGGAAGATGTGTGAGAGAGATGACCTGGTAGATGCTTTGTATGATCAGGTTTTTAGAGAACTCCTGACATATATGATGGAGGATCCTAAGGCAGTTGTGAGGGCATTGTATCTTATATTTATTGCCAGGTTTTTAGAGAGAGTAGCAGATCACGCAACTAATGTTGGAGAGAGAGTAGTTTATATGATTACTGGGGTGTTAAAAGAGCTAAATGTCTGAAGATGACTTAGAAAAACTTTTGAGGAATACAGTACAGGTTATTTCTGTAGAAGATTTAAGAGAGAGGTTGGAAGAGTCTGAGAGATTAAAGAGACCTCTCAGGGTGAAACTGGGGGTAGATCCAACAGCTCCAGACTTGCATTTAGGGCACTATGTGGGTCTGAGAAAGCTCAGAGAATTTCAAAAATTTGGGCACATAATAGTTTTTGTTATAGGAGATTTCACCGCAAGGATTGGGGATCCTTCTGGCAGGATAGAAACTAGAAAATCTCTTTCAGAGGAGGATGTTAAAGCCAATGCAGAAACATACGCCAAGCAGGTTTTTAAAGTTTTGGACAGGGAGAAGATGGAGTTAAGATTTAACAGTGAATGGCTTGGTAAACTTTCCTCTTATGATATTATAAGGCTTACCAGTAACTATACAGTAGCCAGGATGTTAGAGAGGGATGATTTTCAGAAGAGGTTTAGTGAAGGACGTCCTATAAGTATACATGAATTTCTGTATCCCCTATTTCAAGCTTATGATTCAGTAGCGATAAGAGCTGACATAGAGACTGGAGGAACGGATCAAACATTCAATCTTTTGGTTGGTAGAGAAATTCAGCCTGTCTATGGTCAAAAGCCTCAAATAGTCCTTACCTGGCCTATAATAGAAGGGTTAGATGGTGTGGTAAAGATGAGTAAAAGTTATGGGAATTATGTGGCACTTGAAGACCCTCCTATGGAGATGTATGGGAAACTTATGTCTATTCCGGACCATTTAATAATTAAATATCTTACCCTTCTCACAGATTTCTCAGATCAGGATATAAGACGCTGGAAAGAAGAGATGGAGAATGGTTATAATCCTAAGCTTGTGAAAGAGATTCTGGCGATAGAGATTGTATCTACTTTTTATAGTAGAGATATAGCCTTGGAATGTAAGGAAGAGTTTAACAGGATATTTTCACAGAGAGAATTACCTAAAGAAATTCCAGATTTCTATTTAGACTCTTCTTATTTTAATAGGGAGGTTTTACTGGTTGATCTTCTTTTTGTTGCAGGATTAGTTTCATCAAAGAGCGAAGCTCGAAGACTTATAAGACAGAGAGGGGTTAAACTTGACGGTTCTATAGTTGAGGACCCTGAGATAAAGGTAAGGTTAGCTCCTGATACCATTATACAGGTTGGAAAACGTAAGTTTTTAAGATTAAAGAGCAGGGCTTAGTCTGTAATGGAAGAAAAATCTACTGAGGTAGAGAAAGCAGAAGAAAAATTATATAAAGGGGATGTTTTAGAGGCTATAGCAATACTGGAACAATATCTTATTGAGCATCCGGACGACTATTACGCAATAAATAAGTTGGGGGTAGCTTTTGTAAATGATGGGAAGATAGGTGAGGCTAAAGAGTGTTTTTATAGGGCGATTGAGATAGCTCCTAATTTTGTCCCGCCATATAGTAATATGGGGAATTTGTACACAGAAGAGGGAAGGTATGAAGAGGCTTTGATGTGGTATAAAAAAGCTCTTGAAATAGATCCGAATTTTGTTAGTGCCAGGACTAATTTGGCGCATCTTTATCGTTTAACCGGTAAAATCGATATGGCGGTAGAAGAACTAAAAAGAGCTTACAATCGAGAAGGAGGTAAGTCTGGTTTTAGTAAAAACTGGTGGATATGGATTTTAGTAGTTATAGCGATTATATATTTTCTATATATAGGTGCTTAAGATAATGAAAGGAGGGATATCTGTTGGCTCTATTTGGTAGAAGAGAAGACAAGAAAGTTGATTCTGGGCAAATCCTAACAGATTTAAGGATTGTATCCAAGAAATATCTTGGTGATAAAGCTGATTCTATAGTGGAGTCTTGTTTGAAGAGTATAGGTAAGGATACGAAGAATTTCGCTGTAGATGATCTGACTCCTCTAATTAATAAGCTTATAGAAAATGTGGTCAATCCTCTTAAAAAGGCGGATTTTAGAGCTGAATTATTTGAAGTGAGAAGAAAATATACCAGCTAATTTTAATTTTTTTATATAATGAAAAGTTTTGTCGATATCTGGAGGAGAATTGAAGATGAGAAATATATTTCTTTTTATTTTTGTTGTATTCTTTAGTGTCTTATCTCTTGGGGTTTTAAATGCACAGACTGTAAATCTCCAATCGAATCCCTTGGTTCTGCCTACTCAGATGGAGAGTCTGGAAGAACCTATAACTGATGATTACATATTAGGTCCAGGGGATAAACTCTTTCTTACCATAAAGGGAAAAGTGATTAATGTTTCCTATGAGCTGGTTGTTACTGCTGATGGAAATATTATTGTTCCAGATATCGGTTCTATCTATGCTTCAGGGATTTCTATAAAATCCTTGAAGAAGAAAATAGGGGATATATTACCTAAATATTATCGGGATGCTCAATTTTCACTTTTATTTCTTTCACCCAGAACCTTCAAGGTTTTTATAACCGGCTCAGTGATTTCTCCCGGTTCATTTACTGTAAAGGCGCTTACCAGACTCCAGGAAGCGCTTAATCTTGCTGGAGGGATATCTCCTAATGGTTCCTATAGATATATCCAGATAACAAGAACAAAAAATGCTAAAAAGACAGTTCTAAATATAGACCTTTATAAATTCTATAAAAAGGGAGATGTTACCCAGAATCCCTACCTGGAAGCAGGGGATGTGATATACGTACCAGTGATGCAAGAGAGTGTAAAGGTATTAGGA
>ERZ795045.969-NODE-969-length-33984-cov-15.157623_pt1 | contig 33984 bp, 37 predicted proteins | sample MGYA00375129_ERZ795045 | MGnify/ENA primary metagenome ERZ795045 (study PRJEB30174, sample SAMN05720166) | activated sludge metagenome | isolation source: anaerobic digester from wastewater treatment plant | place: Japan | collected 2015-05-15 ...
GCGCCTACATACTCTACCCCGGCAACCAAAAAATAGTTTTCAAGGAAGACATAAATGAGATACCATCCATCGGAGCATTCCCACTAAATCCAAACAACAGAAAAGATGAAGAAAAACTCAAAAAATTCATCAAAACCATCATAACAAAAACAATAAGAATCCACAAAGAAGATCCTCAATAGGATACTTAAAAACCCCCTAAATAAGGATACGCACAGTACACATGGTAAAATATAAATACTCTTTTTTTTAAATATTTAAAAGACACGCAATCCCAAGCTTTGATCTTAAAAGGGAATAGAATCTTGACCATCCCCCCCAAAAAAATTAAATATTCCTTATGAAGGAATCCTAACATTTTAACATGGGGGGAGGTCAACTAAATCTTATTATTATCTGGGGGGTTCATTTGAGATATAGAGTAGCTGCGATTTGTGTTTTGTTTTTGGTAATGTCATTTTCTGGTTGTATAGACACAGGGACAAATGGGGATATGACAAATGGTATGGATAAGGATATAAATGTGACAGAATCTGAATTTAACCCAGATGCGACTAGACTAGAAGCCTATTGGAATACTTCAGATGTCATAAAGACTAGCATAATAAAAATAGAGGTTGTTTCAGATCCGAATGCAACTGTTACAATAAACGGAGAAGTTGTAAATTTCAATCCAGATGGCAGTTTCAATTATGAGGTACCTGTTGAGGCTCCAATGGAAATTGAAATCAGAGCAGAAGCCCCGGGTAAAGAACCAAGCACCATAACAATTATCATAGAAAAAATTACTAGCAATTCTCTAAAGGCAACAATCAACTGTACAGGTGCCTCGCACATATTTGACTCTTCACTTCCAAAGATCTGAGGAGAGTTAAAATCAGCCAATTTCACTAATTCACTTTTTTAGAAAAATTCTAAACAGTAGTAGGACAGAGTATATAAGTTTTCTATTCATTGTTTAGGATCATTTCTAGGATTTCTTCGGTTTTGATATCTTCGTCTGTTAGTTGGATGATATATTTTTTTGTTGGTTCTGTTATCACTATTGCTATTGGGTGGATCCATGCTGTGATGAAGTTTTTATTTTTTATGGTTGAAATTTGGATTATGGGATAGAGTGTCCTATCATCAATTTTAATGGGTTTTCCGATTATTTTGTCTGTTTTTAGTATTTTATCCACCTCTTATTTCCTTGAATAATGATCTTACTGGTTTTTTCGTGAAAGCTTTTATGAAGGATGTGGCGATCCAGAAAAGTCTAATTTTTAATTTGATTTTCATGGAGCCGTCTAATCGTTCTTCTTTGAAATCTGGTTTTATAGACAGGCGCATGTTAGGTGTGATGTTCGCAACAGATGCTAAAGACCATAAATAGCCGCTTACAATTGCAGTATCTACCGGGCTATTTAATCCGATGATGAAATTGAAGTAAAGATTCTCTATTGAAATAGATTTTAATAAAGCATTCCATATACGGGTAAGATATGGGTAGGATTCCCATAAAAGAGAGATTATTTTCAAGATCCGCTCCCTATCAAACGGTTTCTTCTTCTTTTTTTCTTTCTTCTCCTTGAGGGGTATTCTTTCATGGAATATTCTTATTTTCATCAGATATATTTTAAAGTCTCCCCGGATTAAAGAACCCTTCTTAGAAAAATAAAGAGATATTTGAAAAGGAACCATCAGAAGACCTATTATGATCAGAAAAAAAATAAGGAGGATGGTGGTCACTAAAATATAGATCAAATAGTATCCCCCTATTTAGAGAACCTACCCTACTCCTTTTCCTCTTTTTTCTTTTCTTTTTTCTTCTTTTTTTCTTTGACAATCTCAGTCACAACTGATCCTATCTCGCCTATGGTCCGGGCAATGGGGCCTGGTGAAGTTAAGGGCAATACTTTAACACCTTCTGGGCCTGACACTCCTTTAAACACGACTATCATGGCTATGGGTTCTATGCCTGCACCGCCACCGGCGCCGCCACCTTTCCCTTCTCCTTGACCTGTAGGGGATTTGCCTTCACCCATTCCTGCTCCAAATCCCATACCCATCCTTGTAACAGGTATAAGCATTTTATCCTCTGCTTCGATTATTTCACCTATCACATTTTCAATAGCCAGAACTTTTAAAAGTTCCTCGACAGTGGCTTTTATCGGATCTTCAATTTCCATTATAAAATCACTCCAAAAAGTTCTATGTATATATAATAATTCCATGCATATATATTATTAACAATTAAATTAGGGAAAGATAAAATCAACTTTAAAATTTGACGGCTCATTATCTAGATACACCTTCTTTTTGTGGGTTGGAAATTTTAAAATGGTCTCTTAGAAAGAAATCTAGGTTTATAAATTTTTGGAATAGAACCTGGAGTAAAATGACAGATAATTCAGTAAAAACGCCACATATGATATCACAAGAAAAAAAACTTGTAGGAGAATCATCGTCCTCTAAAATGTGATCTGCTGCGAAAAAGATTTTTATATTCCCCCTACAATCCCTCCTGATCAAAACTAAAAACGGCTTATAAACCTTAAATATAAATTTAGATCTTCAAATATTCCAATAAGCCTTTAATAAACACTTTAATTATTTGAATGCACATTTGGCTTGCATTTATAATATCCTTGGCAAGTATCTCCATAACATTAATAAACCAGCCACTCCCAGTACCATGGCCATGAAGATTAATAGGAGGGCTGTGCCGATGGTTTCTAATGTCTGGTATAAGCTGGAGGCTAGGTAGGATACTATAGCTAATATGATTAGTATGAAGCCTATTATTGCTTTAATTTTGTCATCCAAATTATTATACCTCCTTCCATTTTTTCATGAGTGATAAGCCAATGATTACTATAACTCCTCCAATGAGAACGATTATAAAACCGCCATGGGAAATTATTCCGAAAATGAGGATTAGCATTCCTATAAGACTTATAATAAGTCCTTTTGTCCTGTTTTTTCCAGGTTTTTTCTCATCTACAAGTTCTTTACTACTTCGTTGGGTAGGGGCGCTTCTAGCCGCGCTATCAATCTTTGTGCCGCAGTTTTTGCAAAATTGCGCGCCTTCTTCGTTTTCAGTTCCGCATTCCGGACAAAAAATTATATAACCCCCCCAAAAGCTATATTTCATTTTCTGTGAAAAGCTCTATTTAAATTTTTTGAAAAAATTTTCAAGAAAAACTTTTTTTTGGATTTTTCCTGTCCCCATGAAATTTGTTAAAATGAGAAATCTTCTCTGCGAATTTTTTTCCTTGATTATATTCTCTTTTTCTGCAATACCCCCATCCAATCGGGGGGAAAGTGGGGCTTCTCACCCCCCCATTTACATGTATGAAGGATTGTTAAGATAATAATTTGTAAAAATTTAAGACAAGTGAGAAATCTAGAGAAATTCCATAGACACTATCAAAGCTAGGAGAAGCATGTAAATTATATCAGTAGAATGGCATAGAAGATGCTTCCATCCTTGTTACTTTGCATCATTTCACCTATTATACCAGAGAACATTTAATTGCAAAGCTTGCTGTAAAAGCGAGGGATAGAATTGCTAAAATCCTATAAAAACTAACAGGAAAAAAAGTAGAAGCCAATCTCTTTTCAGATGTGTTAACTGCAACTACCCGTATCCAACCTCTCTTAACCTCCAAAACCCAGCCCTCACACAAGGAATCAATGCAAAGGATAATTCACTTGCAAGCCCCCCATCCACTAGGAGGTGTAGTTGACTCGATGGGCAATTATCGGATTACCAACCAACAAAGGGGAGATGAAAAAAAGTTAAATATCAAATAAGTTTATAATAGAATCTTGGGGGTGAAATACTTATGAAAGTAGAGGAGCTTGTTAAAAAAGTTAAACTTGTTGATCTTAAGGAAGCGGCGAAAGAAAGGAATATAAAACTTGGAAGATGTCCTACAAAGTTAAGCATAGCCAAAAAGCTTCCAAAGGAAGTTCTAGAAGAACTTGCCTCTAAATCTGACTAAATTACAGAATCAGGGAGTTTTTTGTCCTGAAAGCTTTTCGTAAGAGAACCCATTATAGCGACTAGGTAAAGTAAATGATAGAATGTAGAATAGCCTCCCATGATATAGAAAATTTCTTTTGGGTCTCCTTTCTCTTAAAGAGTCTCCCTGCACTTTTAGTCCCCCCATATTATCAAGGAATTTCTTCTCCTCCATCTAAATTATATCCAGTATTGTTAACCCCCCCAATGATAAACTGCAAGTTTTTAGACGGCATGTTTCTATAAAACGGTTTATAGATTGTATTATCTCTTATCTTGGTAGTGCTTGCAACTTAGAAATGTTTATCCAATACAGAAGAAAAGATAATTTTAGATGTAAAATTTCAATCATTGAATAGGGGAGCGAAATCCATACTAATTTGGGGTTTTAGATGGATAAATTAATTATTAGTGCTGATGAAGCCAAAAAAAGTTCGTTTGAAGAATTATTTGAAAAATTATCCTCAGATGAGAAGGGGATATCCTCTTCCGAGGCTCAAAGGAGACTTCAAGAATGCGGTCCTAATGAAATTACTGAAAAAAAAGAAAACCCTATTATTAAGTTCTTTAAATACTTCTGGGGGCCAATGCCGTGGCTTATAGAAGCAGCGGTCATTTTATCGGTTATAGTTCGGCATTGGGCGGATTTGGGGATAATATCTACTTTACTTGTTTTGAATGCGGTTGTAGGTTTTTGGCAGGAGCATAAAGCAGATAATGCTATTGAATTACTTAAAGAAAAACTTGCATTAAATGCAAGAGTATTACGAGATGGCAGATGGCAGGAAATATCAGCAAAAGAATTGGTTCCAGGGGATATAATTCATATAGGTTCGGGGGATATTGTTCCAGCAGATGTTAAAATAATGGATGATATTTCAGTTGATGAATCAGCACTAACTGGAGAATCGCTTCCTGTAGAAAAGAAATCTTCAGATATTGCTTATTCTGGTTCGATAGTTAATCAGGGAGAAACGAATGCCTTAGTTGTTGCAACTGGATTGAATACTTATTTTGGCAAAACTGCTCAACTAGTGGAAAAAGCTGAAACTCAAAGCTTTCTCCAAAAAACGGTCATAAAAATTGGTGATTATTTAATTATACTAGCTATGATAATGGTAACAATCATTTTTATCGCCTCATTGTTCCACCATCAAAGTTTCTTTGAGACTCTTCATTTTGTGCTTGTCCTCGTGATCGCTTCCATACCCGTAGCTTTACCTGCTGTTCTCTCTGTTACAATGGCAATTGGTGCAGTGGCTTTAGCGAAGAAAGAAGCGATAGTAAGTAAACTAGTGGCCATTGAAGAAATGGCAGGTGTAGATATTCTATGTGCTGATAAAACAGGTACAATTACTAAAAATGAACTGACCTTAGGGGGAATAAGACCATTTAACAATTTTAAAGAGGAGGATGTGCTTTTATATGCTAGATTAGCGTCTCAAAAGGACAGTAAAGATCCGATAGATACTGCAATATTATCCAAGGCCCGAGAAAAGTCCATTAAGATAACAGGATATAGAATAATCGAATTTAGACCATTTGACCCAGTTTCAAAGCGCACAGAAGCTTCCATAGAGAATCCTGATGGCGAGGAATTCAAAGTTTCAAAGGGCGCGCCCCAGGTTATATTATCACTCACCAGCAATAAAATCGCCAACAAATTGAATAAATGCGTAGATAGTTTTGCTGAGAGAGGATACCGTGCGCTTGGAGTTGCCAAGACCGATGAATCGGGAAAATGGCAATATGTTGGTCTTTTAGGATTTTATGACCCTCCACGTGAAGATTCAGCAGAAACTGTTAAAACAGCTAAATCGATGGGAGTAAATGTAAAAATGGTAACTGGAGACCATATTGCAATTGCAAAAGAGATCGCTAAACTAGTTAATCTCGGCACCAATATCATTATTCCCGAAGATTTTATTGACATGCCCGATAGAAAAGCAAGGAGGATTGTTGAAAAAGCAGATGGATTCGCAGAAGTCTTCCCAGAACATAAGTACGAGATAGTAGAATTGCTTCAAGAAAAAGAACATGCAGTTTGCATGACTGGAGATGGTGTAAATGATGTTCCAGCCCTTAAAAAAGCTAACGTTGGGATTGCAGTTGCAGGAGCTACAGATGCAGCCAAGTCAGCCGCTTCAATTGTTCTTACACAACCAGGAATCTCAGTAATAATAGATTCTATAAAACAAAGCCGTAAGATCTTCCAAAGAATGAATAATTACTCCATTTACCGAATAACCGAAACCATCAGGGTTTTATTTTTTATTACATCATCCATTCTCATATTCCAATTTTATCCAGTAAACGCCCTGATGATAATTCTACTAGCACTATTAAACGACGCGCCCATCATGACAATCGCCTATGATAATGTAAAATATTCAAATAAACCAGAAAAATGGAATCTGAAAACCATATTAAGCATAGCCACATTCCTTGGAATTTTAGGCGTTATAGAATCCTTTTTCGTGCTTTATTTAGGGATTAGAATATTACAGTTATCCCTCCCAGTCCTCCAATCCTTCATATATCTCAAACTCTCTGTCGCCGGCCATTTAACAGTGTTCATGGCAAGGACAAGAGGCCATTTCTGGGAGATCAGACCAGCACCACAACTTTTCATCGCCATTGTAGCTACTCAACTTATTGCAACTTTGATCACAGTTTATGGAATATTACTACCTGCCATGGGCTGGCTTTTAGCAGGCATAATTTGGGCCGAAGCTTTAACAGCATTTTTCATAATAGATGCCATAAAAGCCCGTTTTTACAAGTAATGATGTTCTTTAGACATGTTATGTGAATACGTTTTCTGTGTATTCTGCAAAGTCCCTGCCACAAGAATTACAATGATAATAATAATACCAGTTATTTCCCAGAGGTCTTACACTGGTTTGGTACGTGTTAGTAGAGCCGCAGAAGGGACATGTTGGATGTGATTCGCCTACATGGACTAAAAATCCTAATGGGAACGCTAAAGTATCGTTTTCATCAGCTGATCTGTTATTCTCTTCTTTTTCTTGGTTTGTATTTGTGTTTAGTTGCAGTTTATACATTTTCACCAGTCCAATTACAAAATCCCAAAAGATTCCAAGAGGATGCTATCAAAAAAAATTCACCATCTTGATTTGTTCCAGCATCTATAATGGATTTCTAGGATAATAGAAGCTTAAAGCTTTTATATGAGGATGGAGCAGAATGTTTAACATGACAATATAAAATTTGCTCCAATTTGTTAGTCTGTTGGGTCGGACTTATAAACTTTCCCATTTCTGTTGAGAATCGGGCAGGATCACCCGTTAAACTTGATTTAAAGGGGGGGCATGCTGCGTATTAGGATGGTTAAGCCATTCTGTAAGGAATGTTCAAATAAATACGGTTAAAGACAGTTATAAGACGGGGGAAGCTTATTTTCTATCATTATGGGGGTTTGTGAATGCAAAGATTCAAAGCTATAAGTGCAAAGGGTGTTGTAAACAGTTTAGGCAATGACCTGTCTGAGATTTTAGAGGATAACAGTATATTTTCACCCAAGAGTTCAAGTAAAAATACCTTGAATTTTGGCTGGTCTATTCCTTGCATCGATCCGAAACATTACTTAAAAGATGGGGGCACTGGAGGGGCATTGTCTCACCACAGACAAAACTGGATATTAGAACATTAAGACAAAGAAAAGAAGACTCAAGATAGGATGGCATCATATAAACTTTACTATTCAAGATCTAATAGTAAAAGTTTAATATTACAATTTTCAGAAAAATGTCTATTGTATATAATTGGATAGGGGGGTGAAAAATGATGAGGAAAATCGCACCATTACTTGCACTGATTGTTTTGGTTTCCATGATTGGCGCTGGGGCAGTTACGGCACAAGAAGATGACGTTGATCAAACGGGTGAATCTGATCTTGAAGTAAATGTCACATTAACAGATTCTGAGGGCAACCCTATTGATAATGCCACGGTTGGTGATGAAGTCGTTGGCGTGGTTGAAGCAGCAAATCTTGGTCCTGATGATGCAACAGGAGTGGGTGTTGAACTTTGGGAAGAAGGCTTCGGAAACCCTGCTGTGGAAAACATTGTAAACTGGTGGTCAGTTTCATGGGATGGTATCAACTGGATTGACTATGATCCTTCCTTTGACCCAGTAGATGGTATATGGTATATCGGTGACATGCCAGCCGGTGACATTTACACACTCCTAATCAGTTTCACGGCAAAAACAGCAGGACCCGGGATCCTTGGCGCAGGGATAGGAGGTGACCAATACGACCCAGACCCAACAAACAATGAAGACGAATACGTCATCGACATTATAGGACCAGTCACACCAAGCGCCGAGAAAGTTCCAATGCAACCTACAGGAGCACCATTAGCACTCGCAACACTCTCAGTACTCATGACACTCGGCGGCCTAATAATACCAAAAATAAAATAAACCCGCTAAAATTTTTAGTCAAGATTTAACACTATTTTTTATTTTTTTGTGGGATGTTTCTAGGATTTTAGGGCCCATGTTATTTGTTGTGGCTGTTACAATCAACATCTTATCTAAGATTGGGGTCCCCGAATCTATCATATTTTCATGGTTCCGAGGTATTTGTGTTTTTCTAACTTTGGTGGGTTTTCATAAATTTCAAATTTGGGCTTATAGTTGTGGTGTTCCAATGATATTTTAAGGTGCGCGAGGGCTATGCCCATATCAATTGGGTTCCATTTTTCAATGAATCCTGCTTTTAATATGTTGGAGATTCGCTGATATGCGTGTATCATGTTCTTTTCCCCTTTGAAGTACCATGGTTGGTTATTTGCTGCTGATGGTGCGAGGCGTACAGCTTCTAGTATTTCATCCATGCCTTCAATGTCTGTTATCTCATGGAGTGATTTTCTTTTAAATTCGGCATATTTTCTGTATAATGGTTCAGCTGGTTCCCCGAAAGCTAATAATATGATAAATTCAAGTTTGGAGGTGATATGAGGTTTTGGTTTGGGTATGCCTTGCCAGCAACTCCCAATACCCATACTTGAAAGTTTAAGATCCATCTGTTGCATCATGAACCCAATATTAGTCTTTGATATTCTGTTTTTTTCAGAAAAGGCAGCGATATAATGGGGTGCAGGTCGTTGAATAAAAGTTCTAACATCATCCTTTGATATTATCTGGAATTCTGTTTCAAAGTCCTTAATGAGTGGTTCGAGTGAATCTAATAGATTATAGACTTCTTCAATTTTTTCCTTTTTTAGGGGACCCTTGTATTTTCTTATAGATTTCCTTTTGAAAATAAATGGGTAAAGGTTTTTCATCCTTAGCACCTGCTAGAAACCCTCATATCTGGGAGTAAAAAAAGGGGCTTCTCACCACCTTTAATTTTATAAAATGATGATAGATACCTATCATGGGGAGGATCCTCTTATGGCACTCCCCTTTGTGTGTGGGGACGGCTGCATAGGAATCATAGAAGAGGGCTTTTTTGTTGAGTTGCCTTGGAGTGTGTGGGGTCACTGGAGAGGATGAGATGGCCTGGAAGTCCCATTCCAGTTAAGATGGGAGGCTTATTTGACTCATTATGGGGGTTTTTCTGTTCTAAAAATTATCTAAAGTGTGTTGGTTTCTTTCATGTTATTTTTTTGCTTCCTGGTTTTGGTTTTAGTGAGTATATTTCTTCTATTTCTACTAGTAGGGCTGCTTGTGGTTTTATTTTTTCTCCGAATCTTTCTTTCACCATCTTTTTGGTTTCTTTGAAGTGTTCGCCTTCTTTTATTATTTGGCCTGTTCCTTTTATCATGTACCCATCATAGTATACTGCTGATCCTATGGCGACTTTTGAGCCTTTTTCTATGTTTTTCATGGTTTTGCTGGCGAAGTTTATGGCAACGAGTAACTTGTCGTTATCAATGACTTTCACGAAGCATACAGGGGCTAGGTGTGGGTTTTCTTCGTCGACTGTCGCGATCCAGATTAGTGGCTTTTCTTTATTGCAGGATTCGTTGTTTAACATTTCTTGGGCTTCTTCTGGTAATTTAACCATAATGTCACCCCCAAACTTTTTTTTGTCTATGTGATAATATGGGGGGATCCTTTTACTTATCTCTTTCCTTTACCAGAAAATGATGGTGGAATATTTTTTTTGTTTATATGAATTTTTCGCACAATCTTAAAGCGTTTTGCATGTCATCTTTTAGATTGGGGGATTTGAGTTTCTTTATATATTTTTTGGCTTTTTTCACCCGTTTAATAGATGAGGCGTTTAATATTTCTGGGATTAGTATCTTTTTCATGTTCTCTATAAGTTTTTTCTCGTCCATCTTTGTAATGCAGCCTATTTTCTCAAGTTCTTTGTCCAATTTGGTCTGGTTTAATTCGTCTTTCAGGTAACTTATCAGTTTTTCCCTGCAGATGATAAGATCTGATATTTTCACAATCCCAACACTTTTCTTCATTGGGGTAGATAATAATCCTGCGAAGGAATAAGGGTAGGTTATATGTGATCTGAGGAGTCCTGAGAGATCATCTTTTTGGTCTTCGCTCATCTTCTTGAAAAATAATGGCACATTAATGGTCCTGTTCATACCCAATCTCCCAAGAGCCTCTAGTATACCATAAGCTAGGATTTTTTGGTCTTTTAGCTTTGTTTTGGAAATATAGGATGCGACTTTTATAAGCGACCTGTTGGAGTGTATTATCCCAAGCGGCTCATAGAAGAATGCTAGTAGTTCTGCTCTCTGTTCTCTTGAAATATAATTTCGGGCCTCATATGCTATTTTCTTGTAATCCATGGAATACCATTTTTTATCATCGAGTATATGGGCGATTTCATGGGTTATAACAGCCTTTTTTGACTCTGAACTAGGAAATATGTCAAAGGGTATTATCCTGTTGGGTGTTGAGAATTCTATTATTGTTATGGTGCCTCCTATGCTACGATAGACTCTGATTCCTATGGGATATTTGGAAACATGCCAAATTAGTGGGTTATATTCAAGGTAGATTTCCTGTTTAAAATTAAGGTCATTTAGCACCTGGTCTAATGCGTTTTCCCATTTTCTTTTAATTTTTGCTATTAGGTTTTCATCAACACCTTCAACAGCCAGAGCCGCGCGTTCAGATATACTTAACATCGTTAATTATGTTGGATTAGTGCTATTCGCGCCCCATTTGGATCTTCTATAAATGCTAGAAGTCCGACTGTTATTGGAGTCGGCTCCATTATGACTTTAGCACCCTTAGATTTAAGTTTTTTAATCGTATTTTCTAGGTCTTGAACGTCCATTCCTATGGAGAATAATCCTGGTTTATCCACTGGATTTTTAATGAGTTCTACCATGGTTTCTCCTTCACCCTTCAATAGTGTGATTCTTCCATTTGGTCCAAGATCGTATTCGCTGTCTATTTTAAATCCCATCACTTTAGTGTAAAAGTTAATTGACTCTTCCATATCCTCAACTATTATCGTGGCATATTTAATCTTCATATTTTATCACCAGGAACCCTAAGAAAATTCTTTGAATTTAATCAAACACTAATTCTTTTATTTATAGTTAAGCGAGTAAAAAACTTTTTTCTTTCACCTTTAACCACAAAGGTGAAATTGTGTCTTAATGGGATTCAGATAATTACTAGGGGATTAAGAATTTCGTGTGAAAAGAAGGTCTAAGAAGTTTTCATTCCCTTTGCAAAAATGATGAATATTATGATGATGATAATTGCTAATATTGGTGTTATTGATGCTCCCTTGGGTTTTTCTTGGAGGCTTTCATTTCCCAAAAATTTTTTATTGGGTACTGTTGGTATTTTTTCACCGGGTATTTCGTGTCCTAGAAATTTTATATCATCTGGAGAGCCGGTGGCGCCTTCTAATAGTTTCCCCCCGTCGAATGAAGCCCATACTTTCACGTCTCCCTGATTATATTCATAGGTGATGATGTCTCTTCTATGCAACCCATAAGGGTCTGTGGCCGTGATTTTAAGGGCGGCTTTTAATGGGTCCTTGTCAATCTCTTTGAAATTTCCTTGCTCATAATATCTAGGATTGTTATTTATTTTGACATATTCCCCATTTTTTATCTTGAATATCTTGGTTTTATTAGCCCTTACTCTTTTATCATAGACTGCTAGTCCTACTTCCTTTTCAGGTGATTGGATGATGAAAAATCCCCACGTGTTTTCTTTTAAGATGTTATTTGCTTGTTCTATATCCTTTTCTTCGATCTTATTTTTAGATATTATCTCACTTCCAAGTTTTTCCAGTTCTTTGTTTATACTTGGATCGTCTTTTCCCCCAATGCCGATTATCCAGCCTTCTTCTGTTATGATAAGATGTGTGAAGTATCCGCCCTCTTTTTTATATTGATGTATTGCGTCTTGGCCATTGAATTTCGTCCTTTCTATTATTATATCTGCGGGGTATTTGGCATCTCTTCTATATGATATGATTTCATGGTTATCTCCAAGACAAACCATGACAAGACAACAATCCCCTGGAATGCTATGAGACCCTGAGGATGCTAATACTGTTAAAAACGAGAATATTAAGATAATTAGCATGATCCATGGATATTTTTCTTTTCTGAACATTCCTATGAAAGAATTTACTCTCCTTTTTATCCTCTGCACACACATAATATAATATTATAAACAAAATGATATAATGTTGGGGGTTGGAACCTTGAGGTACAAGATTGTTTTAATACTGGTTATAATCGCAATATTGGCGGGTTCAATGGCATTTTACAATCCACCCGATGAGAAAAAGGAATCAAAAGTGCTCAATGTATCAGCAACTGCCAAGGAGTTCGACTCAGAGAATGCCATGACCTTTAGCACTGAAATATGCAATTTAGGGGTTAGGTATGGGGGTAACGATGCCGAGTTAAAGGCTGCGGATCTTATGGAGAAAAAACTCGAAGAAAATGGCATTGAAGCCCATAAGGAAAAAGTGGACCTTGGAGGGGGCGAGCACACCTATAATGTTATTGGGGTTATCAACGGCACCAACCCAAATAAATACATTATCATAGCTTCACATATTGACTCTCCAGGATTCTGTGAAGGAGCGACCGATGACGCTGCTGCACTAGGAATACAAGTCGAAATCGCGAGAATACTCGCATCCAAGGGCATCAAACCCGAAAAAACCATCCTAATCATAGGATTTGGAGGCGAAGAACTTTGGTTTAAAGGCTCTGAAGATTTCGTGAAAAAACACCCAGAAATAATCAGAAACTGTGAAGCAGTAATAGACCTAAACTGTGTAGGCGCCGGTGAAAACATATTCTTGGTCCAATATAGTTACCAGCCAAAACCAGTCAAAGGAGACCCTAAACTAATCAACCTCACCAATGAATGCGCACAAGAACTAGGCCATCCAGTTATCATCGGAGAAACAACATACCCTAGTGATACATACCCATTTTACTATAACAACATCAAGAGAGTGCCAGTCTGTCAAGTGATGAGCCAACCATTCAAAGTACCACCCTGGAGCTCTGAGAACAACGCAGACAAACTCGACCAGGAAGACATGAAAAAAATAGGCGAAACAATAACACTAGTCCTGTTAAAACTAGCAAGATAATCTTGCTAAGTTGCTTAGCACCCTCAAACAATCTCCACAAGAAAAAATCCAAAAATTATAATACCGAAGAAATACACAAAATATTTCCATAAACATGGGGGAGTGGAACCTAATGAACCTACTACTAATAGTTATCGCGATAATACTATTAGCAATAGCATCCCTTTCTATAAGGATCGTGAAGCAATATGAAAGAGGAGTTGTATTCAGACTAGGGAGAGTTATAGGTGTTAAAGAACCCGGGTTGCGTCTTATAATCCCATTCGTGGACCGTATGGTGAAAGTCTCCCTAAGGATAGTGACAATGCCCATACCATCCCAGAAAATAATAACCCAGGACAATGTTTCCATTGACGTTGCAGCAGTAGCATACTTCAAAGTCGTAGATCCCATGAAGGCTGTTGTAGCCATAGAAGACTACTATGGAGCAGTGAACCAGATATCCCAGACCACTGTAAGGAATGTGATAGGACAATTCGCCTTAGATGAAGTGCTTTCAGAAACTGCGAAAATCAATGATAAGATCAAAGAGATCATTGACAGCCACAGCGAACCATGGGGTATAAATGTTACAACAGTAGAAATAAAAGACATTAAATTGCCTGAAGGCATGCAAAGAGCCATGGCAAAACAAGCCGAAGCAGAAAGGGAAAAGAGGGCTAAGATCATCACAGCAGAAGGCGAATATCTTTCAGCTGCAAAACTTGGAGAGGCCGCTGATGTTATAGCAAAACATCCCATAGCATTACAACTTAGAAACCTTCAAGTGCTCAGTGAAATAGCCACCGAGAAAAATTCCACAATAATATTCCCAGCCCAGTTCATGTCAAGTATAAATGATATAAAAAAGTTTATAGAAAAAGAGATGGAATCCCTAAAGGGGCTTTGATGTTAGAGTGCTGCCCTTGAATGGGAGATTCGGTTCTATATAAGTCCTATAGACGGTTTCGAGGAATACTTTTATCATATAGGTGTGTTTTAGCAGGTATAATGGTCTTGAGTAGAATTTGAAGTATGCTTTTACAAGCTTTCTTTTCACAAGTTCTCTGCTCAAACCCAATTTTTCATATTTTATCACCGGATGGATAACAGTATATTTATCCCAGTCCTCCTCAAGCAGACCCTTCTTTTTCAATTTATAATATATGGGTGTTCCAGGGAATGGTGTTAAAATAGAATACTGACTATAATCTGGGTCGAGTTTAATTGAAAAATCTATTGTTTTATCCATTTCCTCTGCCGTCTCACCCGGATAACCTAATATGAATGATGCTATAACATCCACCCCAACATCCTTTGCTGTTTTCACAGCATCCTTCGCCTGTTGTAATGTTATACCCTTCCTCATAAGGTCCAGTATCCTCTGCGACCCTGATTCAACACCATAATAGATTGTGCTCATCCCAGCAGATTTAAGCTTTTCTAAAAGTGACCTTTTCACCATATCAACCCTTGATGATGTCACGAAACTAACATCTATACCCCTTGCTTTGATTTCATCTGCTATTTCCTGGGCTCTTCTGCGGTGTAACATGAATGTGTCATCAAGGAATGCGATCTCATGGAGTCCGTAATTGTATACAAGTTCTTCTATCTCATCCACAACATTTTCCGGACTTCTGAAACGGAACTTTTTACCCATGATAAGGGATGAGGAGCAGTATTCACAAGAGTATACGCAGCCTCTGCTCGTTATCATACCCCCTGCTTCCTCGTTCGATGTTTCATATTCATTGAATGGTACAAGGTGCCTTGCAGGGAATGGGAGTTTGTCAAGGTCTTTTATAAGTGGTCGTGGCTCGTTAATCTTTAACTTTGACCCTTTACGGTATGCGATCCCTTTAACATCTTCAAGTCCTTTCCGGTCCCTTTTTTCATACTTTTCCGCGAGGTCGACGATGGTCTCCTCCCCTTCACCTATCACAACAACATCAAGTTCCTTTAAACATTTAAGGGTGTTTAATGGTAGAAATGTCGGATGCGGTCCCCCTATAACTGTGAGAACTTCTGGGAGTAAACTTTTAATGGTTTTGATATACTCTAGACTGTTTTTGATTGTTGCTGTGGTTGCTGTGACACCCACAATCAGAGGGTTGAATTTTTCTATTATACTAGCTACCTTTTCGTGTCCCCACCTTTTAAGGTCGTCGTCTATGATTTTAACAGAGAATGAAGCCTTTTCTAATGAAGCTGCAAGGTACATTAAATTTAGTGGGGGTAGGCTTAATCCTAGTTTGTTTTTCACCGCAGTTTTATCCTGGGGGTTTAAAAGAACCACATCCATCTTTAACACCTATAATATTTTATTTTGCAAATGCTTTCTCCTTTATCTTATCCCATAAGTTTTTGTTGTTTATGCAGCCTGGGTCTGGGGCGCATATGTCCTTGAAGTAGCCGTATGCTCTTGCCCGGCATCCACCACAAATATTCCTCGACTTGCAAGTATAACAAGTGCCATGAAGGTATTCCCTGTCCCTGAGCCTTTCTAGTATATTATTATTTTTCCAGAGTTTTTCGAAATCATCTTCTAAAATGTTACCTATTCTAAGTTCCTCTTCGTGTGGGAAGAATACACAGGGGTATATGTCACCATTGGGTTCCATGCTTAGGTAGAATCTTCCAGCGCCACAGCCACCTATGAAATCTGCTAATTGTCTCAAGTTAGGATTTGTATACTCTGGATTGTAGAAATGTGTGGGGATAATCTGACTGTCGCAACTGTTAAGTTCTTCAGCCACCCTTGCAAATTGCGGTGCTGTGGAAAGTACTTGTATACCATTGTTGAAATTCCCATAATATGCATCCTGCAATATCCTATATCTTTCACTGGGTGATACATCGAGTCTCGTGTTTTCCATGCCTCTTCCTGTGGGTATGAAATTGAATAACATGAGCCAATCAGCACCAAGACTCCTAGCCAATTCTATCATGTCATGGATTTGATGATAATTATCGGCTGTGATTGTCATCGCAACTTCAACGAAAACATCATAGGCTGAAAAGTTTTTAACGGCCTTGCAGGCCCTTTTCCATGAGCCTTTAACACCGCGAAAAGTGTCATGGGAATAGGGATCTATACTATCAATACTAATCTGGACAAATTGTAGGCCTGCATCTATGAATTTTTTGCAGCGGGATTCATCGGCTAATATGTAACCGTTGGTTGCCATGGCAACATATAGGCCTTTTTTTCTGGCGTGGGATATGTATTCGAGTATGTGTGGGTGGATGCTTGGTTCTCCACCAGAGAATGCGAGTGATGTCACACCATTATCTGCTAAGATATCTATGGCTTTTATTACTTCTTCTTTTCCCAGTTCTTTTCTTTTGTGGGTGCCTGCGGTTTCGTAGCAGTGTTTGCACTTCATGTTGCAGCGATGTGTGATGTTCCAGACTACCTGAAATGGGGCGCCTGGCACAAAGGGTCTCCTAACTCCAAAGATACCTATACCTTTGAGGACGTTTATCAGGCCTTGCAGCCAGTAGGGGTCGTTCATCTCTTTTTTTAGTTCTTCTTCCGTTACGCCGAATGCTTTGGCCCCGCTTTTTATTATGTGTGAGAGGAAGTATGATAGGATTTTGCATTCTGTGCAGCAGTCTTTATTGTTTATATAGTTGTCTAGTGCGGCTTCTAGGCGTGTTTTATTATCTTTTTTGCATTTGTGTAGCATTAGGTTTATTAGGAGTCTTGATATGGGGTTTTCGGCTATTCTTTTGAATGTGGTTATCATATTCCCCATGTCGGCTTCCTCTTCACCTCCTTTCGTATTTAACATTTTTCATCACCTTTCTATCCCGTTTAGGAGGATGTCTATGAAGTTTTCGATGTATTTTTGTTTTTCTTCGTGTATGTTGCATTCTTTGAAGTGTGATAATATGTTTAGGTGTGATAGGTAGCTTACAAAGGTTAGTGCTGCTGTTTCTGGGTTGATTTCTCGGATGTTGCCTTTTTTGATCTGTTCTTTGAAGTATCTTGTTAGGTTGGAGTATAGTGTTTTGTTTATTGAGTCTAGGAGTTCCCATTCCTCCAAGCCGTGTTCTTCGAGTTCTTTTTCCACAAGTATTATGAATATTAGGTCTATTTTTTTCTCGATGATCATGTTGAAGAATTTTTCTGCTAGTTTCTGGAGGAATTCTCTGGGTTTGTCTCTGAGGTCTGATTCTAGGAGTTCGTTGAATATCCTGGAGGATAGGGTGGTGTTTTCGTTTAGTATTTCTTTGAGCAGGCTGCTTTTTGTTTTGAATTTCCTGAATAATGTGACTTCACTCACACCCGCCTTCTGGGCGATTTTGCGCGTTGTAGCACCTTTATATCCTTTCTTTATGAAAGTTTCCCTTGCAGCTTCTAGTATTTTTTCTCTTGTAGTTTTCATGGTACCACAAAGAAGTATGTAGGTGCTCACTTACATTATAATGTAAGTCTAATATAAAAACCTTACCCTCATAAAAAAAATTATCAATCAAAAGATAATCTTTAAACAGCTATTTCAATTGACTGATGGAAAATAAAGGTTCTAAGATGAAACCTTCCCTTCCCAGATTTTCTTCAGCCCCTTCTTCACGGTCTACTATCACAAAGGCTCTTTTAACCTGGCCTCCATTCTTTTCTATTATCTTGATGGCTCTTAGGAGGGAGTTTCCTGTTGTTGTAACATCCTCGACTATCGCTATTTTTTCCCCTTTTTTTATTTTGCCTTCAATCAACTTGGAGGTTCCATATCCTTTTTTCTCTTTTCTTATGATGATGAGGGGCTTTTTTGTTTTGAGTGATATGGCAGTGGCGATGGGCACAGCCCCAAGAGCGGGCCCAGCTATCTTATCAATCTTATCATCTTTTATATCCATTTTTATCAAATCTGCTATCAAATCTAGGATCTGGGGGTCTGTTATGGCATTTTTAATGTCCACATAGTAATTGCTTTTTTTACCAGAGGATAGAGTGAATTCGCCTGTTCTTATAACCTTTTTTTCTTTCAGCAGCTTTAAAAGGCGCTCTTTAAGTTTTTCCTTCTCAGTTTCCCGGCGCATATCCTACAAACCCCCAACTCTGGAACGTAACAATCTGGGCATACCATGGCCCCGCAGAGACGACAAGTATGTAAAAATGCTACTTTACCACAGAGACTACATATGCCCTTCACTTCCAAATTCCAACACCCCCCAAAAGAGATAATAAAAAAATTTTAGGGGGAATCCTATTCTATTGGCCCTTCAAGAAGTATCTTGTCCCCTATCTTTTTAACCATGTCATAGGGTACTATTGTCTCTCCCTTCGATAATCCAAGACCCTCTGATAGTCCCCCTTTACCTAATATAAGTGCTTCTATTGTCCTTGTTTCAATGTCTACCTCAATATCTTTTACTTTCCCTATTACTTTAGCGGAACTGTCAAGAACCTCTTTACCTATAATCTCTTCAACAACTCTCATTTTATTCACCATATCATTCTCTATGATATTACTATTTATTTATAATTTTGGAAGAAAAATTATGCGAGGGCATATGATCCCTCTTTTAATCTTTGTTCCAGTTTATTAGACCATAGGCTACGCATAGAACAGTCACTAGTATACAGGATATGTAGGCGCTCCAAACCCATGGATCAGGTATACCTAGGACCTCCATGATCATACCCCCTTAAAACATTCTTTTAAATGATCTTCCCCAAATTTCTTTGTTAAGAGGCTTACAAGTACTGTTATTAGCATTGATGCAGGGACAGCCACCAATATAGGGTCCACAAATGGCCATGGCATCGTCTTGATGAGCAAACCACCAAATATCAACTTCGCCAAACCAAGGGCCATAGCAGTCTTCTTATAAACAAATAGGAGCCATAAAATGCTTATAACAGCCCCTGAGACCATCCCTGCTATTGCACCAGCCTTTGTCGTGCCCTTCCAGAATAATCCACAGGTATAAACAGAAAGGAAAGTGGCTGCACATATCCCGAAAAATAAAGCCGTTCCCTGCGCTACTATACTGCCCGGCAAGACATATGCCAGTATAACCGCGATTATCACAGCAATTATGATACCAATCCTTGTTATAAGCACAGATCTTCCACTTTCCCTTTTCAAGGTTTCATAAACATCTCTGCCAATAGCAGTCCCCTGAACATGGAACTGAGCGCTCAAAGTAGACATGGCTGCTGAAAGCAAAGTCAACATGAAAAGGTATGTGAACCATTCAGGCATAGCAGAACTTATAAAAGCTGGTATTATTTTATCAGCGTTCCCCCCAGCCGCTTGGATTGCGAGAACACCTTTTTCTTGGAAAAAATAGACGTTTGATAACGCCCCGACAACATATGCACCCCATGTCATTACAAATATGAACAATGCACCTATAAGAACACCCCTGTTAAGTTCACGGTTAGATTCCACTGTCATGAACCTTACTGCAAGTTGCGGCTGAGCCAAGACACCTATACCAACCCCAAGAATTATCGTGGAAAATAAAGTCCACCAGTAAGGGCTTCCATAAATGGGCATGCTAGTCCAACCTGTAGCACCCACACTCTTAGCAGATGCTGGTAAGAAATGTGCCATGCTCGTAAGCGCCCCATGGGCTTCTGTAACACCACCAAGCATATAATATGTTGAGAAGATGAGGAATATCATACCCAGGAACATTATAGTCCCTTGGAGGGCGTCAGTATACATAACGCCTCGTATACCACCCATCACAACATATAAAGCTACTATTATAGCCATTATAATAAGAGCCAAAGTAAAATTGAGGTTTAGTGAAGTTTCAAGGAATCTTGCAGCGCCTATAAGAACAACCGATGCATAGAGTGGCATCCCAAGGAATATCACAGCACCCCCAAAATATTGTATAAACCTGCTATTAAACCTCCTTGAGAGAAACTCGGGGAATGTGAAAGCAGAAAGATTTTCACCCATTCTACGGGTTCTTTTACCATAAAATACGAATGCTATGAATATCCCCACGAGAATGTTGAGGAACACAAGCCATAATATACCCATACCATACACGCCAGCCATACCACCAAAACCAACAATAGCAGCAGTACTAATAAAAGTAGCACCATAACTAAGGGCCATGATATAAGGATGCGTCTTTCTACCAGCCACCATGTAGTCCTCTGATGTGCTGGTTCTTCGCCATGCAACATAACCTGCATAACCTACCATGAGAAAATAAATTAATACGACTATCCCAAGGATCACTAAGTTCATCTCTTCCCTCCTCCAAAATTTTATAAAAAAATAATGAAAATATAAAATTTATAAGTTTTATCCCCCCTCCACTTTCAGCATGTTAGAAGGTAGATGAAAATGATATGGAATCCAAAGGCAGAATGCATGGACAAAGAAGAAAGAAAAGAAATACAACTTAAAAGACTCCAGGACACTGTTAAAAGGGCCTACGAAAACGTCCCATACTATCATCAGAGGTTCAACGAACTTAAAATAGAACCAGAGGACATAGAAAGCCTAGAAGACATTAAAAAATTGCCATTCACCACAAAACAGGATCTTAGAGAAGCCTACCCATTCGGAATGTTCGCAGTACCAGACGAAGACATCATAGAAGTCCACACATCCTCAGGAACCACGGGAAAACCAACAGTATCAGGTTACACCCAAAAAGATATAAACCTATGGTCAGAAGTCATGGCAAGAGCACTTACAATGGCTGGAGCAACCCGAAAAGACCGCATCCAAAACTGCTACGGATACGGGCTATTCACCGGAGGCCTAGGAATACACTACGGAGCCCAAAGGGTAGGAGCCACAGTAATCCCAATATCAGCAGGCAACACCAAAAGACAAATCGAAATCATGCAAGACTTCGAAACAACAATACTCACATGCACACCATCCTATGCACTATACCTTGCAGAAGTCCTAGAAAAAGAAGGAGTTAAAATAGAAAACTTAAAACTCAAATCAGGCCTATTCGGGGCTGAAATGTGGACAGAAGAGATGAGAAACGCCATAGAAGAGAAATTAGGTCTTGAAGCCCTCAACATCTATGGCCTAACAGAAATCATAGGACCAGGCGTGGCCATGGAATGCCAGGAAAAAAACGGCCTACACATCTTCGAAGACCACTTCTACCCCGAGATAATAGATCCAAACACAAAAAAGAACCTAACTCCAGGAGAAAAAGGAGAACTAGTACTAACCACACTTACAAGGGAAGCCATGCCCATCCTAAGATTCAGGACAAGAGACATCACAACCCTAAGAACAGATAAATGTCCCTGTGGCAGAACCCTCATAAGAATGGACCGCATAACCGGAAGAAGCGACGACATGCTAAAAATACGTGGAGTTATCGTATTCCCATCACAAATCGAAGAAGCCCTACTCAAAATCAACGGACTCGAACCACACTACCAGATAGTGGTAACCCGTCCAAAATACCTAGATGAACTCGAAGTTCAAGTCGAAGCCTCACCAGCACTATTCTCAGATGAAGTGAAACATGTAGAAGAAGCAAAAAAAATGATAGAAGAACACCTACAAAGAGAGATAGGATTAAGGGTTAACGTAACACTAGTCGAACCAGAAAGCCTACCAAGAAGTGAAGGGAAAGCAATAAGGGTTATTGATAAAAGAAAATTCTAAAACAGGCGATTTAAAATGAAAGTGAAACAAATATCCGTATTCCTCGAAAACAAAAAAGGAAGATTAAAAAAGGCAGTGCATGCACTCGCCAATGCAAACATAAATATAAGAGCTTTATCCATAGCTGACACATCAGAATTCGGAATATTAAGGCTAATAGTCCCAGAACCCGAAAAGGCAAAAAAAGTTCTTGAAGAAAACAATTTCGTGGTTAAAATCAATGATGTCATAGCCGTCGAGGTGCCGGACAAACCAGGAGGACTCGACAGCGTCCTCGGAATCCTCACAGAAGCCGACATGAACGTGGAATACGTCTACGCTTTCGTGGAAAAAAAAGGCGAAAAAGCAATAGTAGTAATAAGAACAGAAGACTTAGAATCGGGGATAAAAGTGCTAAAAAAGGCTAAAGTACCCCTACTATCATCAGAGGACATTTCAACGCTCTAACATCCCAAATCCCATTTTAAACGCTTCCAAATTCACCCTAAACAACCTACTGGGCAAATTCTCCCTCATAGAATCTAATAGGGCATCCTGGGAAAGAGGGAAACCAACTGTGGCCGCGGCAGCACCCAACATCACCATATTCATCGAAAGAGGATGACCAGCATCCAATGCAATACTATCAGCATCAAAAGCATAAACATTCCCAGAAAATCTCCCAAGCTCCCCCAATATCCAATCTACCCTAGGATATTTCCTAGGATCAATATTAAAAGGTGGCAGAGGAGTGACATTAACCACAATCTGAGCACCCCTTCTTAACTTAGGAACAGCCCTTAAAGCCTCAAGGGGTTCAAATGCCATCATAAGATCAGCATGGCCACCCGGGATTATGGTCCCCCTTGCCTTCCCTATTCTAACCTCGGTGGATACTACACCACCCCTTTGCGCCATTCCATGTATTTCACTCATCACAACATCCAAACCTTCTTTCATAGCAGCCCATCCTATAATTTCACCAGCTTTTATAATACCCTGACCACCAACACCACAAATGTAAATATCATAGGATAACTTCACTGTGAAGACCCCCTTTTGGTTTTTATAGCTTTTTCTGGACAAACTTGGACACAAACCGTGCATCCCCGACAATATCTTTCATCTACCTTCACAACCTCATCATATCTTATGGCAGGACATGCAAGTTTACTTATACACTCCAAACACTCGTCACAAAGATCATAATCCACTTCAACCGGCTTACCCTTGGCCTTGACTGAAAGTTGACATGGATACCTTGCAACAACAACATTAAGCGAATCAGCAGTTAAAGCCTCCTTAAAGGCCTCTATACTCTTTTTTATGTTCATGGGGTTTATCACCCTAACATTTATGCCAGCAGCCTCAACAATCCTTTCAATGGGGATGGCTGGCGCTTCACCACCCATACCATCAAATGGCAGTCCAGGGTGTGGTTGGCCTCCAGTCATTGCAGTTGTCCTGTTATCAAGGATCACAATGAGGAAATCATGTTTGTTATGAACAGCATTCAATAGTGGTGGTATACCAGCATGGAAAAAGGTTGAGTCTCCTATAAATGACACTATTTTCTGTTCTGTTGCCTTGGAAAAACCGCAGGCCGCCCCTATACTTGAACCCATCGACAAGAGGTAATCGGCCGCATTATATGGGGATTCTATGCCTAGGGTGTAGCAGCCAATGTCAGTTGAGAATATAACCTCTATATCTAGTTCTTCAAGGGCTCTGTTCATAGAATAGTATACTGCTCTGTGTGGGCAGCCTGGACAAAATGTTGGAGGTCTTTCAGGCAATTTTATCTCCGGAATCTTTGCCTGTTCTTGGAGTCCTAACAGTTTTCGGATGGGATTGTTTATTATGTCTTGATTGTATTCATAGATTCTTGGGAATGTACCGTCTAGTTTTCCATGGACGTCTACTTTAAGGTTTCTTTTACCTATTATGGATAGAACTTCTTTTTCCATTATTGGGTCGACTTCTTCGATTATAAAAACTTTATCAATGTGTTTTAAGAATTTGTATACTAGCTTTTCTGGGAATGGGTATGTGAATCCCAGTTTTAGTATGGGCATGGGGAGTTCTTTTTCATTGACCAGATCATAAGCATAATTAAAGGCGCCTCCACTTGCTATGATCCCATAGGCGCTATCTTCAGGTTTTGATAATTTTCTCCCTTTATAATAGATTTGGTTGAATGGTGATTTGTCCACAATCTTGGATATTTTGTCTATTTTCTTGACAAGTTCCCTGTGCATTGTCCTTGCAGTTGATGGTACAAGGACGAATCTCCCTGGATCTTTTTTGAACCGGCCCTTTCTTTCCATCTTTTGGGTTTCACCCACTTTAACCTTGCTTCTCATATGTGAGACTCTTGTTGTTGTCCTTACCATGACTGGTAACTTGAATTTTTCAGATAAATTAAAAGCATACTTTGTAAAGTCTAGTATCTCCTGGGGATTTGATGGTTCAAACAATGGAATGTTAGCAAACCTTGGATAGTGTCTATTGTCCTGTTCATTTTGTGATGAGAACATTGAGGGGTCATCAGCTGATAATATGACCATTCCTGCTTCGACTCCAGTATATGCAGTGCTTACAAGCGAATCTGAAGCCACGTTAACTCCCACATGTTTCATGAAGGTGAATGATCTCACGCCAGAGGCTGCTGCAGCGGCCGCCACTTCAACTGCAACTTTTTCATTTGTTGAAAATTCAAAATATATCCCGGTTTTGGATGCGATTTTTGAGAGGATGTCTCCGATTTCTGATGATGGAGTTCCAGGGTAGGTGCTTGCGACAGCCACTCCTGATTCTATAGCTGCCCTTGCAGCGGCCTCATTACCTAGGAGGAAAAGTTCATCGCCTTCACTAGCCTTTAAAAGTTGAGTCATGTTGATCACCTACTAGAGTGTTGAGAAAATTATAATAATGAAAAAAATTTAAAATTTCCATAAGTCCAAATCTAATTTTCCAATACTTTTATAATTTCCCCTTTTATAAAATTGGAGATAAGAAATATGATAAAGGTTAAAATCTTAAGGTTCGACCCGGAAAAGGACAAGGAACCATACATTGAGGAATACAAGATCCCCTACAAGGAGAAGATGAAGATATTAGATGCTCTTAACCTAATCAATGACATGTATGGGGCTAACATAGCCTTTAGAAGTTCTTGTAGGGCTGGGCAGTGCGGATCCTGCGCGGTTAAAATGGACGGCGAAGTCGTACTAGCATGTAAAGCAGAAATAAAAGACGAGTCACTGATAGAACCGTTGGATTTCCCAGTTATAAAAGATCTTATAGTTGACAGGAGCGAAATCGATGAAAAAGCCCGGGAGATGAAATTATACCTAGAATCAACAGGGAAAGGACTTCAAGAGATCAGACCAGAAGATTACATGGACTCAAAAAAACTTAGAAGTTGTATTGAATGCTTCTCATGCATAGCAGCCTGTCCAGTTATAAAAGAAAGCTCAGAATTCGCAGGACCATACTTCATGAATTACCTTTCAAAATTCGCATTCGACCCAAGAGACAAAGCAAACAGAGCCAAAGAAGGATTCAAAGAAGGACTATACTGTTGCACAACCTGTGCAAAATGTGAAGAAGTCTGCCCAAAACAATTAAACCTGCCAGGAGACGCCATCGAAAAACTAAGAGCACTAGCATGTAAACAGGAAATCGGACCCCTAGAAGCCCATAAAAAAGTTAAAAAGCTCATAGAAGAAACCGGAAGATCAGTCGAACAAATCCAAGAAGGCTTCATAGAATCCCTAAAATTAGATGGGAAAAATCCAAGGATAGGATTCTTCACAGGATGCCTCGTAGACTACAGGATACCAGAAGTGGGACTAGCACTACTCAAAGTACTTAAAAAACATGGGATAGAAATCGACGTACCCCCAGACCAAGTATGCTGCGGATCACCCATGATACGCACTGGACAAACCGACATAGTAAAAGAACTCGTAGCCAAAAACAAAAAAGCCCTACAAAAATACGACACCATCATAACAGTCTGCGCAGGCTGCGGCTCCACACTAAAAAACGACTACCCAAAATATGGCGTCAAACTAAACGTCCTAGACATAAGCGAACTTTTAGCAGACAACCTCAACACAAAAGAAATGAAACCAGTTAACATGAAAGTAACCTACCACGACCCATGCCACCTCGCAAGAGGACAAGGAATACGACTAGAACCAAGAAAAATACTCAAAAAAATAAAAGGCCTAGAATTCATTGAAATGGAAAAACCAGACCAATGCTGCGGCTCCGGAGGAGGTGTCAAATCAGGCAAACCAGACCTAGCATACAGTCTAGGTAAAAAAAAGGCAGAGATGATAAAAAAACTAGGCGTTGACGCCGTGATAACAATATGCCCATTCTGCCAACTACACATAAAAGACTCCCTAGAAAGAGAAGGCCTAAAAGACGTTAAAGTTATGAATATACTGGAATTACTAGACCTAGCATATAGAGAAAATGGAAGAAAGGATAAAAAAACTTGAAGATAACATCTCAGTGGTCTTTGTTGAACCCGAAACACCAGGAAATATCGGATTCATAGCTCGGACCATGAAAAACTTCGGATTAAAAAAACTAATCCTCATAAACCCCTGCGAATTAGATGAAGAAGCATATTTATATGCAATGCACGCAACAGACATCCTAGAAAACTCAATAACATTCAAATCCCTCAATGACATGCTAGATAAACTGCCAGTAGACTTTCTCGTTGGCACAACAGGAATACCAGGCGGAAGCTACAAACTAGAAAGACTACCCCTCAGACCAGAACAATTTGCAAAAGCATTAAATACAAATGCAAAAATAGCCATACTATTCGGCAGAGAAGGAAACGGCCTCACAAACAAGGAAATATCAAAATGCGACATTATCGTGAGCATACCCACAAGCCAGGAGTATCCCATAATGAACGTATCACACGCAGCCGCAATAATATTCTATGAAATATTCAAAAAAAGAGAATATAAACCCAAGGGGATCGAAGAAGCCTCAGGACTCGAAAAAAAACTTTTAATATCAGATATGAAGGATGTAATATCATCCCTTGACCTGCCAGACCATAAAAAAAAGGTTGCCATGAGAGCCTTCAGGAACCTTATAGGAAGAGCCTTCATCACCGGAAGAGAAGCCCACACCCTAAAAGGAATCCTCAGAAGGATAAAAAAACGCCTATAACAAAGGAGGGAGATGTAACTGATTTTCGGAGCAAACTGGGAAATCCTAAGCATAATATTCTTCGTGATCCTCATCATATTCCTACCAATAATAATGAGAATCCGCATATTCTCAGCACTGCAAAAAACCCTACTCGAAATGGAAGAAATGGTGAAAGACTCAAAAAACCTGATAATCAACCTATCCAAGGAAACTGGAGACGAAAAAGCCACAATGGAACAAGTCGATGAATTCCTAGACTTCTTTATCATACCCCCAACAGACCTAGACCCAAATGGCATCGTCCAAAAATTCAACCAAATACTGGAATTGAGCGAATCCAGATTCAAAAAAATGGTTGAAATAATAGCCCCAAAAGCAAACAAAGAAACAAAAGCAAACATAATAATGACCCTAAAAGTCGCCATAGGCCTCAACAGCATATATAAGATGATAAGACACAACTTCGAACTTGCAAAGAAAACAGGAAACCTCCAAATACTCCTAGCCCTCCAAATGAACATGCCCCTCATCATGAGAATATTCAAAGCCCAATACAAAGGCGCTAAAGCATTCTCAAAAGGCTTACCAGTGGGTGACGGCGCCGGCCCCCTCACAATAGCCATGCTCCTAAAAAAGGAAGACAAAATAGAATCCATAGATGAAATGATCTACGCAACCAGAGAACATGAAAATAGGAAAATTGTCATACTCAGACCAGAAGGACCCGGAGCAAGATTAGGGAAAGTTGCAAAAGCCGTGAACACACTAATAGACAAATTCAAAATCCAAAAGATTATAATGGTTGATGCAGCTGTAAAAATGGAGGGTGAAGAAACTGGTAAAGTCGCTGAAGGCGTTGGTATTGTCATTGGAGGTACCGGAGTCGAGAAATGGTTCATCGAAGACAAAATACTCCAACAAAACATCGAAATTGATTCAATAGTGATCAAAATGAGCCCAGAAGAAGCAATAACACAAATGGATAAAAAAATCTTAGAAGGATGTAAAATCGCCCTGAAAAAAATAAAAGCCAACATGAAAGAAGACAAAAACATACTCATCGTAGGAGTGGGTAACAGCTGCGGCATACCCAACATCCTCAAAGACTTATCAACCATAAAATTAAAGGAAGACGATGATGAGGGAGAATAGAACATGGCAATCCTAAGCGACCGTGACATAAAAAAGTGCCTAAAGGATGGTCTGATAATCATAGACCCACTAGAAGACCCAGAAAGGCAAATACAACCATCATCAGTAGATCTCAGGATAGGAAACGAATTCAAAGGATTCAAGATCATAAGAAAACCATGCATAGACCCCCAGGAACCAGAAGACATAGAATCCTACATGAAATCATACCACATAAAAGACGGAGAATCCTTCATAATACACCCAGGAGAATTTACATTAGCCACAACATACGAATATATAGGACTACCAGACAACCTTGTTGCAAGAGTAGAAGGAAGATCATCCATAGGAAGACTCGGAATCACCATGCACGTCACAGCAGGCTACATAGACCCAGGATTCCACGGCAAAATCACACTAGAAATCTCAAACATTGGAAAAATGCCAGTAGCACTCTACCCAAAACAACGAGTATGCCAAATAGTATTCGAAACAATGACATCACCAGCAGAAAAACCCTACGGACACCCCGAAAGAGAAAGTAAATATATGGGCCAACTCAAACCCGAAACAAGCAAAATAAAAGACGACTATGAACTCAAAAAATTCAGAATCTATCAGAAAAAAATAGGGGATAAATAATGAGCCACAAAGAAGTTATGAAAATCGCGAGAAAACGAGGATTCCTATGGTCATCCTTTGAAATCTATTCCGGAGTAGCAGGATTCGTAGACTACGGACCACTAGGAGCCCTCCTAAAAAATAAGATCATGAACAAATGGAGAGAATACTACATCATAAAAGAAGGATTCTACGAAATGGAATCCCCAACAGTAATGCCAGAAGAAGTATTCAAAGCCTCAGGACACGTTGACCACTTTAACGACCCAATGACACAATGCAAAGAATGCAGAGAAGTATACAGAGCAGACCACATAATCGAAGAAGCCACAGGAATGGAAGTTGAAGGCCTGGAAAACCAGAAACTCACAGAGATAATCTCAAATAAAAAAATAAGATGTCCACGTTGCGGCGGACACCTCACACATGTATGGAGTTACAACCTCATGTTCCAGACACTAATCGGGGCAAAAGGCAAAAAAGTCGGATACCTAAGACCCGAAACAGCCCAGGGCATATTCACACCATTCAAAAGACTCTTAAGATTCTTCAGAAACAAATTACCCTTTGGTGTAGTGCAACTCGGCAAAGCTTATCGTAACGAAATATCACCCAGACAAGGCGTTATAAGACTCAGAGAATTCACACAAGCAGAAGCAGAAATATTCGTAAACCCCAAAGACAAAACACATCCAAAATTCCACACAATAAAATCAGAAAAACTAAAATTATACCCAGCAGAAAAACAAGAAAAAGGCGAAGAACCCACAACATTAACTGCTGGAGAAGCCGTCAAAAAAGGCATAATATCAAGTGAAATCCTAACATACCATCTCTGGTTAGCGAAAAAATTCCTAATTGACATTGGAATACCTGAAAATGTTATAAGATTCCGCCAACACCTCCCAACAGAAATGGCACACTATGCAATCGACTGCTGGGACGTTGAAATCCAAACCAACAGATACGGATGGATCGAAATAATAGGCATAGCAGACAGAACAGACTACGACCTCAAATCCCACAGCGAACACAGCAAAGAAGACCTAAAAGTCTTCATAGAATACAAAAAACCCAAAATAATAAAAAAAGAGATAGTCAAAGCCAAAATGGAAAAAATAGGCCCAAAATTCAAAAAAGACGCTGCAAAGATTATAAAAGCTCTGGAAGATGCCGATCCAAAACTCGTCAAAAAAGAACTTAAAAAAAATGGCCAATTCAAACTCGAAATAGATAAAACTTACATCCTACTAAAAGAAGATCTTGAATTTGAGGAAGTTGAAGAAACCATAAAAGGGGAAAGGATATTCCCCCATGTAATAGAACCATCATTCGGAATCGACAGAATAATATATTCACTCCTACTACACTCCTATAAAAAAGAAGATGAAAGAAGCTACTTTGACTTCCCAGCAGACATAGCACCAATAGAAGTCGTAGTCCTACCCCTAATAAACAAAGAAGAACTCGTCCAACTAGCATTAAAAATAAAAGAAGATCTTCGAAACAATGGCATACTCGCAGAATTCGACACATCAGGCACAATAGGCAGAAGATACGCCCGAATGGATGAAATAGGAGTTCCATTCGCAATAACAATAGACCACCAATCACTCGAAGACAAAAAAGCCACCATAAGAAACAGAAACGACACAAAACAAGTTCGAATACCAATAAAAGAACTTAAAACAATCCTGGAAGACCTTCTAAAAAGACGGAAGAACTTCCAGGATCTCCTAGAAAAACCATAAAAACCCAAAACTAACAGGTGAAAAAAGGATGATAGACTCCCACATACACGCAGATACACGCCCATATGAAGATTTCGAGAAAATGGCGATAGCAGGGATAAATAAAACCATAACATGCGCCCACGACCCCCTACCAATGAAAGTCTCAGCAGTCAACCTCGAACACATACAACGCCTACTAGAAATCGACACCCAACGTGCAAAAGAAAACGGCCTCAAATTATACGTGGCAGTAGGAATCCACCCAAGAAGCATACCAAGAGACTACAAAAGAGTAATAGAAAAACTACCCCAAATCATAGAGGACAGAAAGGTTGTGGCCATAGGAGAAATCGGAATTGAAAAAGGAAACCAACTAGAGATAAAAGTTTTAAAGGAACAATTAAAATTAGCAGATGAGATGAAAATCCCTGTGATAATCCACACACCCCGGAAAAATAAAAAAGAGATAACAAGGATCCTAATCCAGATAATAGAAGATAATATTAACACCTCCCAGGTGATAATAGACCATGTAAACACTGAAATAATCGACGAAGTCATCAATAAAGACCCAATGCTTGGACTCACCATTCAACCAGGTAAAATGACACCATTCGAAGCTGTTATGATAATGAGAGAATATGATATAGACAAGTTCATGCTAAACAGTGACATGAGCTCCGCACCATCAGACCCACTATCGGTACCAAAAACAGCCCATATAATGCGTATTGAAGGCTTCAGTGATTCAGAAATACGTAAAGTCTCCTCAAAAAATGCCGAAAAATTCTTTAAAATATAATCTTCCTCACACCTTTTAAATTTTTGTTGCTGCTAGGCCCCAGCCGAAAGGAAGGTATAGTTCACTACCCCCATTCCCTTTTTTAGAAAAAAACCCTAGTAACTTAGATTGCTCCTAACCTTTTGAGATTTTTCAAAGCACATTCATGCCCTCTCCTAAGACATGAATTTAAACTCTCACCTTTAATCCAAGATGCAATAAAACCCGCGGCAAACGCATCACCCGCACCAGTAGTATCCAAAGCCTTCACCCCCCTAACACTATATCTAACCACATCCCTCTCTGTATAAACTTCAGAACCTTTACTACCCTTCGTTACAACTATCAGAGGAACACCCTCATCTATTAAAAGATTAACACCCTCTCGATGGGATTCACCAGTTAAAAGTTTAAGTTCATGTTCATTAAGAAAAAGAACATCGGTATTCTTGAGTATGGGTCTTAACGTGGACATGCCATAAACCGCTAAAAGAGCCCCAGGTGCAAAAGAGAGAATATTAGCATGTTCGGCCGTTGGAAACGCTATTTCAAGGTAAGTACCGCCAAGATGTATCAAACCAGCCCTTGAAATACAATCTATCTCCTTTTTTCCAATTCTAAGTTTCTTGTTCGCGCCTATAAATGAATAAATGGATCTCCTACCAGACTCATCCACGCTAATGAATGTCATCCCGGTACGTTCATGGATTCTTGAAACACATCCCACATCAACACCCTCATCCTTGAGCCTATCATAGATTATACTACCAAAATAGTCCGAACCAACCATTGCTATTATACCAGCTCTAAAACCATTTCTGCTAATGTGAACAGCAAAATTAAGGGCCGATCCTCCTGGTGAAATATGTAATTGTTCAATATTCATTTCAGTGTCAGGCTCTACAAAAGATGGAACTTTTAGGATGAAATCTATATTAGCAGTTCCCACACTCACAATATCCAAATAGAATCCCCCAACAACCCCCTGAAGATTTGATTTATCTACGCCCAACCAAACCTGCTATTAACCTTTTAATAACCCCCTTCTTATCAGGTTCGATAGGATGGAACTCCTTACCTGTTAAGTCAGCAGTTAATTTCATGATAGCATTGCTAACCGGCGATTTAGGATTCTTCACCACTATAGGTTCTCCAAATGCAACTGACCTACTAACCTCTTGATCTTCAGGTACGACCGCGATCACAGGGACTTCCAATATGGTTTCGATCTCTTCAACTGTCAAAAACGTCTTATCATGTTGCTCCCTATTCACCACAACACCTATAATATTAATATCCAGTTTCTCAGCGATTATCTTTGTTTTAAGGGTGTCGCTTATGGATGGGATTTCAGGGGTTGTGACAAGTAAAAGTTCATCAGCAGCAGCAATCGCTGCTATAGCATCCTTCTCAAGACCTGCAGGAGCATCAATTAATAATATGTCAGTATTTTCAACTATATAAGATAAAGCCTCCTCTAAACGTTCTATTTTCACGTTCCGCAAACCTTCTAATGATATGCCAGCAGGCACCACCTTTAAACCCCTTGGACCCTCATAGATGGCTTCTTCTATGGAAGCTTCGCCTGCGAGCACATCACTTAAAGTGATGGGTTTGCCTTCCATTCCAAGTACGAGTTCCAAATTAGCCATTGCAATATCTGCATCTATTACAACTACATTTTCACCATAACTTGCAAGTGCAACTGCTAGGTTGGCTGCGATTATTGTCTTCCCAACCCCTCCTTTACCAGAAGCAACTGTGATAACCCTTGTCATTTTATGCCTCCAAAAGAATCCCTATTATTAATGGATTTCGATATCCACATTGAAGTTTTCTATTATCTCTGGGTAATCCCTGAATGTCCTCTTTAATTCCATTTCAATTATATCATAAGCATGTTTTCTTACTTCTTCCTCACTCATCGACCCACCTATTAAAAGGGATACCAATCCTTTGCTTTCGCGTTCAATGAGCACTTTTATATCCCCTCCAAATTCGGGCGCGTTTTCGAGGAAAATCATAACCTTAACATTCCTTATATCTGGGATCACCATTATTGCTTCTTCTATCCTGTTTATCAATGCCTCTTCTATTCTTTCAATATCTACTGTGGTTATGGCACCCCCTTTATAAGTTTCAAGGACCTTTTCAATTTCCTCTTCATCAATCTCCTTCAAACCATATTTTTGCATCAACTCTTCTCTACTTAAACGTTTCTCTCTTTCATCAGGGGTCTTGGAGACTTCCTCTGGTCGAGTTATTCCACTAGTTTTTGTTGGTTTGGTTGGTTCTTTTTTTGTTGGTTTGGTTGGTTCTTTTTTTGTTGGTTTGGTTGGTTCTTTTTTTGT
>ERZ795045.980-NODE-980-length-33736-cov-13.822808_pt1 | contig 33736 bp, 32 predicted proteins | sample MGYA00375129_ERZ795045 | MGnify/ENA primary metagenome ERZ795045 (study PRJEB30174, sample SAMN05720166) | activated sludge metagenome | isolation source: anaerobic digester from wastewater treatment plant | place: Japan | collected 2015-05-15 ...
GCATAATTATCAAAAGTATACACATCGGCGCCATGATCAAGAAGAAGTTTAACTATTTCGGTATATCCATTTCTACTTGCATCACATAAAGCCTCATCATCTTTAGCATGTACATCAGCGCCGGCATCAAGAAGAAGTTTAACTACTTCAGTATGTCCATTATTACTGGCCCAACGTAAAGCATAATCTTTTCTAGCATGTACATTGGCACCATGATCAAGAAGAAGTTTAACTATTTCAGCGTATCCATAATAACTTGCCCAACGTAAAGCTTCATCATCTTTGGTATGTACATTAGCACCAATATTTAAAAGATATTCTACAAATTCTTTTTTTCCATATTTTGCACAAATAATTAAAGCTTGATTTATATTTTTAAATTTTTCCTTTGATTTTACCCAATTTTTTATTTTTTTCATTTTACGTAAAGCCTCATTAATAGTATAAGGTATTTTAATATCAATAAAATCAATAAGATATTCTACAAAATCTCTTTTTCCATAAATTAAACAAACATGAAATGCTTGATTTACATTTTCAAATTCTTCTCCTATAGACTTCATCCAATCCTTTATTTCTTGAATTTTACCTATACCTAATTCTGCTAAAGGATCTTTATATTCAGTAAATCTTTCATTAAGAGATTCTTTAACTTGATTTTTTTCTTTGGCTATATGATCTTGAAGAAGTTTAACTATTTCAGTGTGTCCTTCAAAATTTGCCATATACAAAGCCTCATCATTTTCAGCATGTACATTAGCCCCGGCATTAAGAAGTAATTTAACTATTTCAGTATGTCCATTTTTACTTGCATATCGTAAAGCATAATTATTACAAGCATGTACATTGGCGCCATGATCAAGAAGAAGTTTAACCACCTCAGTATATCCATTTTTACTTGCTAAACGCAATGCTTCATCATCGTATTTATGTATATCTACCCCAAAATCAAGAAGAAATTTAATTATTTCAATATGACCACAATAACTTGCTATTTGTAAAATATTATCCTGTTTAATATCATCTTTATAATTATATAAAAGATATTTTATAAATTCTATTTTTTTATATTTTGTACAAATAAGTAAAGCCTGATCCAAATCTTTAAATTTTATTCCCATGGAATTCATCCATTTTTTTATTTGACCCATTGGTGTTATACCTAATTCTTCTAATGGATCTTTATATTCAGTAAATCTTTCATTGAGAGATTCTTTAACTTGTTTTTCTTCTTTGGCTATATAATCTCGAAGAAGTTTAACTATTTCAGTATGTCCAAAATAACTTGCATAATGTAAAGCTTCATCATTATTAGCATGTACATTTGCACCATGATTAAGAAGAAGTTTAACTACTTTAACATGTCTATTTTTACTTGCTTCACGCAAAGCTTCATCATCATTAGCATGTATATTGGCACCATAATCAAGAAGAAGTTTAACTATTTCAGTATATCCAAAATAACTTGCATGACGTAAAGCTTCATCATCTCTAGCATGTACATTGGCACCAGCATTAAGAAGAAGTTTAACTAATTTAATTTTTCCGTTTGCACTTGCATTACATAAAGATTCATTATCTCTAGCATGTACATCAGCATCATGATCAAGAAGAAGTTTAACTACTTCAATATGTTCTTCTCTACTTGCATCACGCAAAGCTTCATCATCATTAGCATGTATATTGGCACCATAATCAAGAAGAAGTTTAACTATTTCAGTATATCCAAAATAACTTGCATGACGTAAAGCTTCATCATCTTCGGCATGTACATCGGCACCATAATCAAGAAGAAGTTTGACTATTTCGGTATGTCCAAAATAACTTGCATAACGTAAAGCATAATCATTTTGAGTATGTACATTGGCGCCAATATTTAAAAGATATTTTACAAATTCTATTTTACCATTATCTGCACAAATAAGTAAAGCATAATCCTTATTCTTAAATTTTATGTTTTTAGACATTAACCATCTTTTTATTTGTTCTAATGGTGTTATACCTAATTCTTCTAATGGGTCTTCATACTCAGTAAATCTTTCATTAAGAGATTCTTTAACTTGATTTTCTTCTTTAGCTATATGATCTTGAAGAAGTTTAACTATTTCAGTATATCCAAAATAACTTGCATTACGTAAAGCCTCATCATCTTTGGCATGTACATCAGCACCATGATCAAGAAGAAGTTTAACTACATCGATATGTCCATTTTCACTTGCCCAACGTAAAGCCTTATCATCTTCAGCATGTACATCAGCACCATGATCAAGAAGAAGTTTAACTACTTCAACATGTCCACGCATACTTGCCACTCGTAAAGCATAATCATTTTCAGTATGTACATCAGCACCATAATCAAGAAGAAGTTTAACTATTTCAACATGTCCCCAATAACTTGCCCAACATAAAGATTCATCATTCTTGGCATGTATATCGGCACCATAATCAAGAAGAAGTTTAACTACTTCAGTATGCCCGTTTTCACTTGCATAACGTAAAGCATAATCATCATCAGTATGTACATTGGCACCAATACTTAAAAGATATTTTACAAATTTTATTTTTCCATATTCTGCACAAATAGCTAATGCTTGATCTATATTTTTGAATTCTTTTTTTATAGATTCCATCCATTCTTTTATTTGGGTCATTGGTATTATACCCAATTCTTCTAATGGATCTTCATATTCAGTAAATCTTTCAAAAATATTTTTAGTATTTTGCATTTAATCAATAACAATTTTTAAAATTTGACCACTCCATAATCTATATTCTGAAAATATTTTTTCCATTAGATTATGAATAGATAATGGTGTAAGTTCTTTAAATAATGAATAATTATTATCTTCAATTGCTCTAAAAACTAAAAGTCTATCTTCATTTTTAAGTTCACCTATATTAAATTTTTCATCTACATTTAGTTTTCCCCCCATTATTTCTTCTTCAAAAAACAATTGTATACATATATCAGATTTTTTATTTTCATCCGTAATAATAACTATAGGTTCATATTCTAATTCTCGACAATATTTAAATATTTCACGTAATTTAAAAGATGAAAGAAGTTTATATGAATGGATAAATTCTTTATTATCATTTACTAATACTTGCATTTGTGATATAATAAGATCATCTGATATATGAAAATTTTTTCCGTCTATTTTATGTTTATTACTTATTCCCATTAAAATAATAGGGCATTTCCACATTTCAAAAATTCTTTTAACATTTGTCATTTGTGCAACAGTAAAAGGATCAAACGTGGTAACATATACTGCACAAAATATTTTACCTTTATTTATATTATTAATTTTTGGTTCAAATGTTTTTTGAATAGATGCTATAACTCTCATATTATCTATATTTGTAAGAGTTCTTTTTTTATTTAATGCATCTATTACAATATTTTTTGAATAAGATTCAATTAATTTTTCTTTTTCATTATCTTGTTGTATATCATCTATTTCATTATTTATAGTCTGCTTATTATATTCTTCTAAATTATTTAAATAATCAAATTTATTAATATAATTATTTATAAGATTTACACGATTATTAAAATTATTAACAATGGATTCAGTTAATAATCCATGAGGTTTTTTTGGTTTTCTAAAAGACGAAACAAATACTTTAAATAATGCCTCATAAATAGGAGATTTTTCTATCCAATATAATGTTTCTGCATTATTAATAAGTTTTTTATTTAATTTTCCATTATAACCAAATTGTGGAGGCATTAAATATTTTTCATCCATGTTTTCGTCTATTACTTTATTTTTACAATAATTATTAAATATATTATAAATAATTTTAAGATATAATTCATCCTTATTATCCGCTTCTAATAATGGAATATCATAATTATTTAAAAAATTACTAATATCAGTAATTATAATATCATAAAAATCTCTTGATTCACCTTCTTTTTCATACGCTTCATTAAGAATATTAAATTCATATGATATTACTTGACATAATTTATCTTTAGATTTAATAATTATACCTTCTATAATGTCTTCTTTAGAATATAATGAACCAAATAATTTTTTAACTATTTTTGAAAAAGGAACCATTTCATTTGTATATTGTTTTGTATCATATGCTATAAGTATTTTCTTTTGTTCTTCTGTTAATTTTCCTTCAAATATTATCGGAGGCCTTCCCATACATAATATTGATGACCATTCTTTTAATAAATTATTATCTACAGTACTTATTATTTTATTATTTTTATCTCTAAATGTAATATCAGTTAAAATATATTTAGGAATTTTAGAATAAGGAATTCTTAATGGGCGTTCTACAGGAGTATAATATAATCCTATATAATATTCTTCGGGAATATTAACATTTTTTGTAATAATCGGAATTTCATTTATTGCATCTTCATATATATCTGTTAATACTCTTTCTATTAAATTTATAGGCGTATTATCCTTTTTAAATAATTTTATTTGATCATTTTCTTTTTTAAAAATTAAACGAAACGTATCAATTTTTTCAGTAATGATTACATTTTCATTAAGAAAATTTTCAACATATTGAAGTCCTCGTTTTTCAATTAATTTGGCTAACGTATTTATCATAATACTAAAATTTTAAATTTATATTTATTTTATATATTTATTAAAATATAAATAAATAAAAAAAGAGTCCTTTAAGGACTCTTTTAATAAATAATTTAATTTTTTATTTCCAAGAATCTGGTATTAAATCATATTTTCCCATTTGTTTAGCTCTTTTCTTTATATGTGCTTTAGCCTTTTCTTTATTTTTTGCTCTTCCATAAGATTTTATAGCATTTTTTAGATCTTCAACCGTTACAATAGGAAATGATCCATCAGGTAAAGCCTTTCCTTCTTTTGCCAATGCTTTTCTTTTAGTTGTAGAAAATTCTCTTTCATTAATATTTTCTATATCTACTGAAGGTTTAACTAATAATTTAACTTTAGGAGAATAATTTTCTTTAAGTTCATTATATATTTCATTTATAAATTCTTTAGAAACCTTGTTTAATGATTCGTTTACAATTGACACAATAGTATCCGGTGATAAAATATCACTTAGATCTGAAGCTTTAAGTTGATGATACATTTCATCTATTACATCATATACTCTCTTTCTAAAGTTTGCTTGTTTAAAGGTTTCATTTATTACAACATAAGATTTAGATTTTAGATAATTTTTCTTTTGTGTTACTGTAGAATTTTCATTAAGAGTAGTATCACGTTTTTTAAGAAAATTTTTACCTTTTTCACTTAAACCATTTTCTTCATCCCAATAATAACTTAATTCTGTAAGAAAAGATAATTGAGAATCTTCATCAAGGTCTTTTACAGAAGAAATATTATAATTTTCCAACATTGCTTTATAAATAAGCTTAAAATCACTTAATACTTTATTTTCTTTACGAATTTCAGCCTCATTTAATTTTTCTTTATAAATTTCATTAAACTTTTTCATACTATAATATTAGTAATTTTATTTTATATATTCACGTATTTTTGTTAAAGATGCAATTTTACCATTTTCCTCCTACTCCTCCACCGCCAGAATGCCCACCACCAAATCCATGAAATGATGAACCACCTGAATTAAAAGAAGATCTGCCGTGATATAAAGAATGACCACTATATAAGGAACTGCCATAGGATGATCTACGTTTACGAGATCTTTCTTCTTCTTCTTTATCTACAGCCTTTTGATACTCTTTTTTTGCATAATTAATAATAGCTTGTAATTTAGCATATTCATCATATAATTTTAAGTTTGAATATGTAACTTCATTTTCAAATTTTTGAGTCATTAGTTCTACTTCTTTAATGACTGACATTAAATTCTTTGATTTTAATTTTTTAATCCAAAAATTAATACTATTTTTATAATCTCTTAAAGATTCTTGCATCTTTAAAATATTTTCTTTTTTAACCTTTAATTCTTCTTCAAACTTCTTAATTTCATTTGTATAATTAATTAAATCTTTAATTGCTTTAATAACTGCATTGGTTTCTACAACGCTTTTTGCTATTTCCGCTAATTCTTGAATATGCTTTTCACTATATGTTACATCCAGTTTTACGTTAAAATTTTCTAAATAACTTGATAATTCTGCAATATTTAATAAAGATTTTTTAGCTTTTTCTATAATGACTTTATTATTTAACGCAAGTTTATAGCTTTCCTGATATTCTTCAATATTTATATTATATGTCTTTACATTATTTTCTAATGATACTAAAGATTTTAACATTTTTTTTGAGGGTTGTTGTTTTTTTACTTCTTCAAATTCTGCTATTAATCCTTTAGTTTGAATAAGTATGTTTTTTATAAACTTTGTATTTATATCTTTTGAAATAACTTCAATTTTATTCAATAAAAATCCAATTTCTTCTATTTTTTTATTTATATCTGTTTTTAATTTAATAGCATCTTTATATTTTTTATATATAAATTTAATTATAAATCCAAATAATGTTAAAATTATGATAATTCCTAAAAACCATAATGCATCATAAAATTCTTTTTTCTGTTGTTCTATTTGTTGGGCTTTAAAAGCTTCAATATCTTCTGAATTTGTTCCTATTTTTTTAATTATGGCATTAACAATATTTTTAATACCTTGTGTATAATTTCCCGCTTTAAATTCTGGAATCATTTCACTTTGAACTAATCTATATGCAGCTAAATCGGGTAATAAGATTTCTGCGCCATAGCCGGTATGTATTCTCCAATCATGAGTATTTTCACAAAAAATAAGAAGTATACCATTATCAGAGCCGCTCTTCCCTATTCCCCATTTTTCAAATATATCTTGAGCGACATCAGACATCATAGTTTTATCATCAAAATAATTTAATGTAACAATAGCAATTTCTACTCCTGAAGATTTTTCATATTCTGATAATTTTATATTTAATGAATCTTCTTCTGATTCCGGAAATATCATTTGCGCATAATCATTAACATAATTTGTGGGTGATGGAATTTCAATATTCCATTCGTCTAATGATAATGTATCTTTTATATATTTTGATACTTTAATTATATCTTTAAGACTATATTTTTTATATTCTGGATATATTTTAATAAAATCCTGCCATGCTGTACTATATGTATTATAAAAATTATATTTTTTAAAATACATCTCAAAATTATGTGAAATAAATTTAATATCATCTGTTTTATTTTGACTCCATATTTGTTCGGATATTATTAATATACCCGCAATTAATACTATAAAAAATCTAATAATTTTAATTTTATTCATTTTTTTAAAATTTTAATGATTATTAATTAAGGCAAATATAACTAAAAATTATAATAAAAATAAAAAAATGTTGTTAAAATTTTGTTAAAATTTTTTAAAAATATTATTTTGGCACACTTTTATTAGTATAAATATTTAGTATTATTAAAAATAAAATAAGTAAAAAATGAAAAAGTTATTTTTATTATTTATAATGTTAATTTTTGGATTAATATCATTAGCCCAAAAACAGGTTAAAAAAGAATTTGATGATTTATATTATACACCAAGTATAGATAAAATAAATTATGATAAAAATAATTATTTTGACGCAGATACATTAATATTATTAAAAGAGAATGATAAAAAAGAAAGTTCAAATTCATTTATATATATAATAGATAATGATTTATATTATACATCATTAATATATAGATTTCATAATCCGTACCCATTTAAATATTTTTCTTTCCCTTTTAAATATTATTATAAATTTTATTATTATAATTATTTTTGGTATGATCCTTTCTGGTATAATCCTTTCTGGTATGATTCTTTCTGGTATGATTATTTTTGGTATTGTCCTTACAAAAATTATTCTTCAATATATTATTGGAATAATTATTATTGGAATTGGCATTATTATAATAATCAACATTTTTATTATAATACATATAATTATTATAAACAAAAAATACAAACAGGAAGAAGAGAAAGATCGTCAGTATATACAAATACATTAAATAATAATAATCAAAAAAATTTACAATATCAAATAAAAGATAATAAAAATAATAATTTAGAAATTAATAGAAGACAAATAAATTCTTCTTATAATGAAAAATTTTTATATCAAGAATCACGAAGAACATATGTTCCTACATATGAACAACCAAGATTAAATTCAACACCAAAATATAATAATACTAAAATTTATCGTCAGCCAACACAATCAATAAATAGAACATATGATTATTCAGCACCGGCAAGAACACCATCAATAAAAAATTCAACTTATGATAATATAAGAAGAGATTCATATTCAACACCTTCTTATAATAATTATAACTATTCTCCGATAAATAATATTTCATCTGGAAATTCTTCTAGAAGATCTTCAGAGAATAGCGGTAGTAGAAGATAAAATTATTTTTTAACAGGAAATTTTTTAATTATTTCGGAATTTTTATTTTGTTTTTTAATTATTTTTTTTATTAAAGGAGATATTTTTTTATTTTTTTTACAATTACAATTTTTCATTTAATTATTTTTATTTTAATTTTTATTATTATTTTTAAATAATTTTATAATTTTACTTTAAAACGTTTATAAGGAAATCCTTTATCCTTATAAATACGTTCGCGTGCATAAGCATGACGCATTAAATAATTTATTTTTTGATATTTATTACTACCATAAATAAAATTATCACAAAAATCTATGACATTAATAATTTCTTTTCCTTCCATTAATCTCATTCCTCTTCCTAACATTTGACGAACTTGATATTCGCTTTTTGAACTTTCTGTTATAAAAATATTATGAAGATTTAAAATATTTATACCTTCACTAAAAACTCCTATACTTGCTACTATTATTATTCCATTATTTTCTTCCATCTGTTTTTTATAATAATCCCTATTTTCTGCTTTTGTATTACCATCTATATAATAAACTATTTTATCCGTGTTTTCTTTTAAATAATTAAAAATTTTTCTTCCGTAATCATTTTTTATATCAGAAAAAAGAACTAATGAATTTTTTGTTGATTTTGCTATGGTATCACATATATACATTAATCTTTTATAATTTTCTCTTACAATATCTTTTTCAAGATTAAGAAGTTTAATACCATCTTTTTCATCAGCACTTACATTTCGCAAATTATATAATTTTTTCTTTATTTCTTCTTCCAAATAATCCATTTCAATAGCAATTACTCTTACAGGAGTTGCATAATTGGCTGCAATTAAATCCGATGATTCAATTATATAAACACATGGACCTAAATAAGATTGTATTATAAATGAATCCAATGAACCTTCAGATGGAAGAGTCCCGGTCATTCCAACTGTATATTTTGCATTAAAACATTTAATTATTATATTTTTAATAGAAGATGCTTTTGTATGATGAGACTCATCTATAAATACTATATCAAACTTTGAAAAATATGTTAAATCTTTTTTTCTTAATGATTGAAATGTTCCAAAAACTATATTAACATCTTCATTTTCTTGTTTTCCGCTACCACTATATATACATTGTGATTTCCACACCGGTTTTTTTCCACACATTTCTTCATAAGAATAAAATTCTTCTTCCGTTTGTGTTACAAGAGAAATATTTGGTACAACATATAGCATTTTATTTATTTCCTTTTTATATAAAAGATAACGAAATAACATAAATGCCATAAGTGTTTTACCGCCAGATGTTGAGATTTCTTCAACACATTTTTTATATTTTAGAATACGAGATACTCCTTCAATTTGATAATCTCTTGGTTGTTTTTCGGATTCTTCAAAATAAGTATTTACCCATTCTATAAAATCAGAATCATCAAAATTTTTATCATATATATTTTCTAATCCTTCAATTTCCAAAGGAAACATGAATTTTTTTGCAAATATTTGTAATTCTTTCCATAAACCTATTGGAATACGACCATATCTATCAATAAATTTGGTCTCAAAGGATTTTGGTTGATGAGAATTTTTATTTCGAATAGCAGCCCAATTTACTACACGTTTTGTAAAACTGTGCTCCAATTGTTCATATTCCAATTGTGTAGAATCAACTAAAATTAAAAATTTTTTGCTGCTATCTACTTTAAATTTCATTTATATCTTATTTTTATTTTCCTCTAGCTATTTGTTCAATTTCAATTCGTTTTGGTATAGCATAAATAATTGCATCAATTGTTCTTATACACTGATCTATAAATTTACTATGATTTTCAATAATTGCTTTTTTTTCAACTAAATCTGCTAAATCAGTTTGTATTCTATTATGTTTTGATGATTCTGTAGGATATCGTATTTGTACTTTATTTGTATAATAATCATATTTTTCAGCATATGCCGCATTATATTTTTTATTTAATGCAATTAATAATGTAATAAGATAATGATAATATTCTGCAGCCCTTTGTCTTTCGGTATATAATGTAGTCATTAATTCTGGTATATCAAAAATTACATGTAATCTTTTTGATATATCTTTTATTTTTTCTGTCCACTCTAATCTTTCTCGAGAAAATCTTTCTTCTAAAGTTTCTTTAGAATCAAGTTTTATATTATTTTCCATATTCTAAAATAAATTTAAATTATTTTTTTCTTTTTTATTTCGCTTTAATTTAATATTTTTTATTTTTTTATTTTTTTCTTTATCCATAAAATTAATTTCTATATTTAATTCTGGAGGATCTTCATGATTTTCAAATTTAAATTCTAATATAGTTTCAAGTTTTTTATTTTTATTAGAATTTTTTTTATTTGTTTTTTCAACTTCTCGTAATGAATCTTTATAATAACTATGTATAGATTTTAACATATATTTAAATATTTTATTTGGTAATTTAATATTATATTTTCTTGCAACTTTTAATCCTAATATCCATGCTTCATATTCAATAAGTATTTCATTATAATTTACTAATTTTTCAAAACTATCATTAATTAATGAATGGCCCAATTCATGAAAAAATGCAGCTTTTTTATAATGTTTGTCATCATAAAATCCTATAATAATATGATCATCTTCTACATAATAATATGAATTATTTTTTGCATCTGCCTTTGTTATATCATCATATTGTTTGGATATTTTTTTAAAATTTTTTTCTGTTAAAAATGTTAATTTTAGTCCATAATCTTTAGCAATTTTTGAAAGTTTCATTATATATTTTTATTTTATATATAAAGTATCTTATAATTAAATATCAATTATACTTAATGGGTCATTGGAAAAATAATCATCAAAATTAGGTAATTTAACATTATTTTGTTTTGCCCAAATAAGTATATCATTTAAATCCCATTTTTTTCTATAAGGGGCATTAATATCTTTAAGAAATTTTCCAAATAGAAATACTTCAAATCCTTGATTTATTTTATCAATACTTCTTTTAATACCAGTTTCGTCATAATCATAAAATAACCTATATTTAATATCAAATGGAAAATCTTTATTTGCACCGGCATTGGCAACTGCATTTTTAAATAAAAATGCATCGAGAGGTCCTTCAAATAAGGTTATCGGTTTAGAATAATTAAGTAAACAAATATTAAAATATTGAGATATTCTATCTATTTCATCGGGAATAATTTTTTCATCTTTTTTCATTTTTGTATAAATGTAACTAAGTTTTAATGTTTTATACTTACTATTTCCTTTAAATAATCTTTTTTGTGCTCCTAAAATTTTTCCAGACGGTGTTAAATTTAAAATTACTAAATAGTTTTCTTTTAAATTATATAAAAACTTTTTATCATCATACTGTAAACGATATCTTAACCATGGTTCAATAGAAGTACCCTTTATTTCTTTTAATCCAAAATATTTTAAAAATTCTTGTCTATCAATAGCATAACTTTCAATTTTATCAATGTCAAAAAATATAGACATATCAATAGTATTATTTTTAAAATCAAAGTCTTTTATAATACTACTAATATAATTTATAGTATTTAAATCAAGATTAACTTTAAAGTCATTAAAAAATAAATCAATTCTTTTTGCAATTCCACAATTATGACATTTAAAATATCCAGCATATTTTCCAATTAAAATAAAATTTCCTCGTTTTTTATAATGATTTTTTACACTATCACCGCAATATGGGCAACTAAAATTTATACGATCTTTATACTCACGTATTTGTTGTTTAACACGATTTTCTGGGAATGTTCTATTAAGAATATCCTGTAAAGAAGATATTAGACGCCCCTTGTATTCCTCAAAGGATACTGTTGCGTCAATATCTGAAAGGGAAGAGTTATAACTCATCCCTTTCAAAATATCAACATTTGGTTTCATTTTTTTACAGATTTCCTAATGCTTCATTTAAATCACCCGGTAACCCTAATCCATCGGAACTTAAATCATCAAGATTTAAACTTGTAAATTCGTCTGTTAAACCTTCTGAACTTAATTCATCAAGAGATAATTCGGTTGCTATAATACCAGTATTTTTAGAAGATGTTTTAGAACCTGTGGTAGATTTACTCGCAGGTGTTTTTAAATTTTCTGAATTTCTTATATCTGCAATAGCATTTGAAGGAACTTCACCTGTAACTTGAACAATAATTTGATTAACATATTCTATAGTTTCCATATCCCAATCTTTAAATGCATATTTATTAAGATCTGGACTATTTTCCTTCAAATAATTAAATACCATTTCTTTGGGTGTTCTTTCATTAATACCCGCAAGTTTAGAGCCTTCGGTTCCTAATGGAACAATTTCTCCTTTAGCATTAACGGGTATCATTAAAGGGATAGGAGATGATAAAAACTTTGATTGATCATAATTATTAAATCCGGATTGTTTAGTAATTATAAGTTGAAATGGTTTACCATATAAAAGATCAAATGGTTCATGTGGTTCTCCTACAAGAGGTTTCTTTTCAGCTTCTAATTTTTCAAAAATTTTTTTTCCGAATTTAAAAACAAGAATTTTTCCTTCAAGCTTAGGATTATGAGGATCTTTAATAACTTGAATAAGTGAAGTATATTGATGTCTTCTACTAAAAATATCAGCTTTCTTTTGATCTTGAATTGATTCTGATTTTTTAAGTTTAAAATACATGTCTTGTAGTAAAGAAGGCTTTCCTACTGAGGATGGACAGTCGACACTTCTTCCACGATTTGTAACAGGATCAACCAAAAAACACACCCATTTATCAAAAATTGAGTGTTGAGGATCTTGCCACCATGGAATAAATCTAATAACAGATTGATAAACGCCATTTGTGCCTTTATCGGCGGAGGGAGAATACTCTTCATCAGACTGTGAACTACCTTTTGAGAAGTCTACATTAGGATGAAATAAGGAATCTAAGTCATAATTAGGTTTCATAGTACATTTAGTTTTTTTAGTTAATAATAATTTTAGAAACTTAAGAATTAAAGCGCTTTAGTATTCTTAGTTTAAATATATATTTAAAAATATATTAAAAGTTTTATATTTATATTTAAATTTTTGTTAATTTTTTAATTAATGTTCCCAATCTCTTAAAACATCTGGTGAAAAATTCATATAACTAAATTCTTCTCTATCAATTATTTTAACTATATCACCATTAGGTGATGATATAGCAAAACCTTCCTGATTTATACTTTTTGTTTCTCCCGATTTTAACTCTACATATGATTTATATAACGCAAAATTATTAAGTTTTTGAACTAATTTTCTTTTAAAAGAAGTTAATTTATTTATAATATCAATTATAATGTAATATATGTTCTTATTACTTTGTAAAAATTCATCTATATTTCTTTTTTCTATAAAATTATGGCCCTTTTCTTCTTCTATAAAATTTAAAAATTCTTTTATAAATATTTTATTATCAAGATCCTGTCTATTTCGTATTTTTTTATTATGAAATTTTTTAAATAATAATTTTAAATCTTTAAATTCTACAATATTATCATAATTTTTTTGTTGTTTTAATATATCAATATCTTTAAAAATATTATCTGCTTCGTTTTGTAAATTAATTAATTCATTTGTTACAGTTGTACTTATTTTTTTTATATAAGGCTCTGACATATAAATTCCTTTTACTTCATTTAATTTTGATATATCTATATCATAATTTGCTTTAACATTATTAATATTATTTCCCGTATATCTTGTATGCCATACTATTCCAATTTCTGCATTTGCTATTTTACTTGATAATTCGGAATTTGTTTTTTCTATAACATATTTTATAGTATTAGGTTTAAATGAATAAGAATCTCCTTCATCTTTAATTGTTTTATTATTAAATAAAAAGTCTCCTTGCCATATTTCGTTTTCTGGTATATTAATATATTTTACATATTTAAGTAATAATTTGAGTGAATATGCCAACTTTGGATTATCCTCATATACTTTATCAATATCATCAGGTGTATAAAATGCTACAGTTTTTGTTTTATTAAAAAGTGATTTTGTACTTACACCGTGTGATTTTAAACCCGGAAAAGATGTCCACGCTGTCATTGCCGGTGCTCCATCTATTTTAACAGATAATGTAATTTTTGAAGATTCACCTAATAATTTTTTAATTAATTCATTTATCATAAATTTTATTTTATCTAATGCATCTTTTCCTTCAAATAAAAGTTCTTCAATATGCATCATATGTACATTTACTCTTTTTTCTTCTTCATTTAATGATTCGGTAATATTATTTTTTGTTAAATCCCATATAAACTTAATTATATTTTCATCATATCCAGGATAATTTGTTTTAAAATTTTTATAATCATTATTTAAAATATCATGTCTAAGAACTGATGCCGAAATAGGATAATTATTATATTCGTCTGTTCTATTATTATAAAATATCGGGGTTGAATCAACTGGAAGTTCAATTACTTTTACTCCATCGGGTAATTTATCATAATATCTTCCTCCAGAACTATAATCATTTGTAAATTTAATTACTCTTTTATAATCTTCATTATCTTTTCCTTTTTTAGAAGATCCAAGAGCATATACACCAGGTTTAGCGGTTTCCATATATTTATATGCAGTTAATATAGGAGAAGGATATTCTACACACTCTATGGAAACTTTTTCTAAATCCGATAAAAGTTTTTTGGCAATTATATAAGCTTCTTTTTGTGTAATACCATTTCTTACTCCAGGACCTATTAAAACTTTTACTTCTTTTACTCCAGGATAATTTACATATCTTTTAATTAAATTTACATGAGCCGCATGCATAGGTTTAAATGAACCTGGAATTAATACTATAATATCATTAATTTCATTTTCATTTAACCATATTTTAAATTTTTTAAAATTCATAAAAATATGTATTTTATTTTATTTATTTAAATTTGATAATGATTTTAGCATTTCAATTAATTCCGGTTGAGGGTGACAGTCACTTTTATCCTTTCTATATGATATATGACTCCATATCCCGGGCTTTCCTCCAAGTGCTTCTTGAGAAATATCCCACATATTTTCATTATAAGTTAATGGAATATTGTATTTTAAATTCCAATATAAAATAAGTTCACCGAGTGTTTTTATTTGATCAATTGTATATCTTTCAAAATAATAATATCCTCTAAAATTATTATAATATTGTTGTATTGGAACATTAACAATATTTCCATAATATGAATAAAATTTGCCGGGTTCTGTTTTTATATTTTTAGGTGGATTATCAAATAATTTATTAGTTCCATCACCTAAAATTAAACCACCCCAATTATCTAATTCTACTCCTATTGAGTGTTTATCTAACCATGTATTATTACATCCTAAATGATATGCCCAATATTTTGATGAAAATAATTGATAAGGAATTCCATTTCTATCAATTATTATACATACTGCTATTTTTTCAGGTGTTGCTTCCCATGAATTAATATCACCATTTACACCATCACCTGATATAGTATGATGAATTATAATTTGAGTTTTTTTATATTCTTCTTTAAAATATTGATTATCTGGAAATGAAATGTTTTTTAATTTAAATGGATCCAATGGTTTTAAATCATTCCATATATTTTTAGTAATTATATTAGATGTATTTTTCCAAAAATATATTTTTTTAAAAATATTCATTATTTGTTTAATAAAATTAAAAATTTTTATAAGCTGTTTTAATAGCTAAATATCCTTTTTTTGTAAATTCTATTCCTCTAGAAGTCTTTTTTATAAAATCTAATTTTAAATATAATGAAATTATAGATGCTGCAACTTCTTTAGTTTCAGTTATACATTCTTTAATTTCATTATCATTAAGAATTGGCGTAGCACCAGTTTCAATTTTTTTGATTATTTTTGATTTAATAATATTAAAAAATAATTCCTTTGACATAAATGGTAAAGTAAAGAATTCATCATAATTACCATCATTTATTTGCTGATAAATTTTAACTAAAAAAACATTATTATTTATATTTTTCATATATTTTTTTATGTATATATCTTTGATAAAATTTTTTTATATTTAGAGAAATATATAAAATATAAAATTTTAAATTAAAATAAGTAAATAAAAATGGGTAAATTTAAATTAGTTAAAGAAAGTCTTAATGAAAATATTAAAATTGGGCCTCACGAATTTAAAATAATAAATACAGATAATGGAAAAGTATTAGCATCTAAGCGAGGAATATTAGGTAGAGATAATGTATTTATTTCGTGGGAATTATTAGATAAAATTAAAACTTTAGTTAAATATGAATATTTTAATCAAAAACGTATTAATGAAAGATTTGTTGAATATAATGATCCATTAGAGGAATTAGGAATAGGAGTAACAAATAAAATAAAAAAAGAATTAAAAGATAATGGATATTCTTATGATAATTTTGAAATCTTAGGAACGGGTGAAATTTTTACCCCATATTCTTTTTATGAAAAATCTGATAATTTAATTGAAATACAACTAAAATATTTACCACCGCAATTAAAAGAATTTGCAAAAGAACTTATTAATATAACAATACAAAAAAATAAAATTAATGAATTAATTCCTTTATTAGAAAAAGCCTATAAAAATGGAATATCAATAAAAAAAATTGAAAAATATATAAAAGAATTTGGAAATAATGAAATGATAAATGTTTTTAAAGTAATATTTAAATATAAAATATCAAGAAATAAAAAAGAAATTGAAGAAGATGAGGAATATAATATTTATGTATTTATAGGTTATAATGATAAAGTTCCTGTAATAATAAATGGAGAAAAATATTATAAAGATAAATTTTGTGCGGAAAAAATGATTAAAATAGACAAATATAATATATTAGATTATCGAACAATTCAATTATTAAAAATAAGAGTAACAACTGTTCCAAATGGAAAGGTTTATATGGTAAAAATTCCTAAAATATTTATGAATAAAGAATATTATAACAAAATTCCTGAAAATTATTTATATTACATAGAAAAATATAAAACACCTATTTAAAATAATTTTTTATTTTACGTTATGAAAACAAAAATAATAAAAGAAAATTTACATAAATATTTTGATAATTATAAATTAGGACATAAATTTAAAATGGTTAAATATTCTCAGAATCATATAATCAAAGAAAAAAAATGGGTTAAAGAATCTCTTAATGAAAGATTTATTGAATATGAAGACCCATTAGAAGAATTAGGTATAACACTATTAGGCAAAATAAAAAAATGGATGAAATCTATAGAAAAAGAATTTGAAAATATAGATCAAGCATTAATTATTTGTACAGAACATGGAAAAAAAGAATTTGTGGAATATCTTTTAAATATAGGTGCCGATGTACATACTAATAATGATGCGGCTTTATGTATAGCAAGTTATAATGGATATACTGAAATAGTTAAACTTCTTCTTGATTATGGTGCCGATATACATGCCAAGGATGATGAATCTTTACGTTGGGCAAGTTATTGGGGTCGTACTGAAGTAGTTAAACTTCTTCTTGATTATGGTGCCGATGTACATGCTAGGGATGATGAATCTTTACGTTGGGCAAGTTATTGGGGACATGTTGAAGTAGTTAAACTTCTTCTTGAATATGGTGCCGATGTACACGCTAAAAAAGATGAGGCTTTACGTTTAGCAAGTAATAATGGACATATTAAAGTAGTTAAACTTCTTCGAGATCATATAGCCAAAGAAGAAAAACGAGTTAAAGAATCTCTTAATGAAAGATTTGTTGATATTAAAGATCCTTTAGCAGAATTAGGCATAGGTAAAATTCAAGAAATAAAGGATTGGATGAAATCTATAGGAGAAGAGTTTAAAGATGCAAATCAAGCTTTTAGTGTTTGTTTATTTCACGAAAAACGTGATTTTATAGAATATCTTATTAATATTATTGATATTGAAATATCTTATACTATTGATGAAGCTTTGCGCAAAATTCAAGAAATAAAGAATTGGGCAAAATCTATAAAAGAAAAAATTAAAAATATAGATCAAGCTTTAATTATTTGTGCAAAAGAAGGGAAATTAGAATTTGTAAAATATCTTTTTAATATAGGTGCTGATATACATGCTGAAGATGATGAAGCTTTACATTTGGCAAGTGAGTATGGACGTATTGAAGTAGTTAAATTTCTTCTTGATCATGGTGCTGATGTACATGCTGAAAATGATGTTGCTTTACGTGTAGCATGTATTAAAGGGTATATTAAAATAGTTAAACTTCTTCTTAATTATGGTGCTAATGTACACGCTGAAGATGATTATGCTTTACGTGTAGCATGTATTGAAGGACATATTAAAATAGTTAAACTTCTTCTTGATTATGGTGCAAATGTACATGCTAAAAATGATGAAGCTTTACGTTGGGCAAGTGAAAATGGTCATATTGAAATAGTTAAACTTCTTCTTGATCATGGTGCTGATGTACATGCTGAAGATGATAAGGCTTTACGTTGGGCAATTTTATATGAACACACTGAAATAGTTAAACTTCTTCTTGATCATGGTGCTGATGTACATGCCAAAGATGATGAGGCTTTACGTAATGCAAGTTATTTTGGATATACTGAAATAGTTAAACTTCTTCTTGATTATGGTGCCAATATACATGCTAATGATGATGAAGCTTTGCGTGAAGCAAGTAAAAATAGACATGTTAAAGTAGTTAAACTTCTTCTTAATCATGGTGCAAATGTACATGCTAATAATGATGAAGCTTTACATTATGCAAGTGAATATGGATATACAGAAATAGTTAAATTTCTTCTTGATGCCGGTGCCGATGTACATGCTGTAAATGATTATGCTTTACGTTGGGCGAGTAATAATGGACATACTGAAGTAGTTAAACTTCTTCTTGATGCTGGCGCTGATGTACATGCCAAAGATGATGAGGCTTTACGTTGGGCAATTTTATATGAACACACTGAAATAGTTAAACTTCTTCTTGATCATGGCGCTAATATACATGCTAAAGAAAATGAGGCTTTACGTTTAGCAAGTAAACATGGACATACTAAAATAGTTAAATTTCTTAAAGATCATATAGCCAAAAAAGAAAAACGAAAGAAAATTAAAGAATCACTTAATGAAAGATTTACTGAATATAAAGATCCTTTAGCAGAATTAGGTATAGGTAAAATTCAAGAAATAAAGGAATGGATGAAGTCTATAGGAGAAAAATTTGAGAATATAAATCAAGCTTTTATTATTTGTGTTAAAAAACGAAAAACGGATTTTGTAGAATATCTTCTTGATATTGGTGCTGATGTACATACTAATAATGATGAGGCTTTATGGTGGTCAACTTTTTTAGGAAATAATGAAATAGTTAAGATTCTTCTTAAATATAATGCTAATATACATATTTTTGATGATTATCCTTTACGTACTGCAAGTACATCGGGAAATATTGAATTAGTTAAACTTTTTCTTGATGCTGGCGCTAATATTCATGCTGATAATGATTATGCTTTTCGTTGGGCTTGTGTATGTAATCATCTTGAAGTTGCTAAATTACTTTTTAAATCGGGCGCTAATATACATGCCAGAGATGATTATGCTTTACGAATAGCAAGTAGATATGGAAATATTGAAATAGTTAAATTTTTAATTAGTGTTAATGCCGATATAAAAGCAAAAGAATATCAATCTCTTTATTTAGCATGTTATTATGGTCATGCAGAAGTAGTTAAACTACTTATTCAACGGGGGTCAGATATACATTTTAAAAATGAATGTTGTTTACGTAAGGCATGTAAACATGGGCATACTGAAGTAGTTAAACTTCTTCTTGATCATGGTGCTAATGTACATGCCAATGATGATGAGGCTTTACGTTGGGCAATTTTATATGAACACACCGAAATAGTTAAACTTCTTCAAGATTATATAAAAAATGATAAAAATAAAAACTAAAAAAATAAAAATTAATATATAAATTAATGGAATTATCGATTAATTGATTAAATTTGTAATATGTTAAAAGCTCACAAATATAGATTATATCCTACGAAGCAGCAAACTGAGTTGTTAAATAAGCATTTCGGTTGTGTCCGATTTATATATAACTTGGCCCTTGAAACCAGAAAACTTAATTATTCCGGTAATAAAATAAACCTTTCATGTTATGACCTGATAAATCAAATTCCCGAGCTTAAAAAAGAATATAATTGGCTTAATGAAGTAAGTAGTATTGCACTTCAACAAGCTATTATTGATATGGACAAAGCATTTGTTAATTTTTATAAGGGTAATTCAAAATTTCCAAAATTTAAGAATAAAAATAATAAGCAAAGCTACCGAATACCTGCACAAATAAAAATTGATATTGAAAATAATAAACTATTTATACCGAAATTCAGGGAAGGAATAAAAATAATATTTGAACGCAAACCAGAGGGGGAAATACGTTCGTGTACTATATCAAAAACAAAAACAGGGAAATATTTTGCATCTATTCTGGTTGAGACGGGCAAACTATTGCCTGAAAAACCAAAGATTGATATTAATAATGCTATTGGAATAGATTTGGGAATAACTCATTTTGCAACTTTATCAGATGGTACTAAAATTGAAAATCCAAAATATTTGAAAAATGACATAGAAAGATTAAAAATTTTACAGAGAAGGGCATCAAGAAAGATGAAAGGCAGCCAAAATAGAAAAAAGGCAAATCTTATTGTTGCCCGTAAATATGAAGATATTGCTAACCGCAGACTGGATTTTATACACAAGCTAACTTATAAGTTAGTATGCGAGAACCAAGCAACAACAATATGTATAGAAAACCTTGCGGTTAGCAACCTCCTTAAAAATCACAGATTGGCACAGGAAATATCCGATGTAAGCTGGTCGAAATTTATAGAAATATTATCTTATAAATGCGACTGGTACGGTAAAAATCTTGTGAAAGTTGACAGATTCTTTGCTTCATCCAAAATTTGTAGTAAATGCGGATGGATGAATGATAATCTTAAATTATCAGACAGGCATTGGACTTGTGCAATCTGCGGTGCGTCTCATGACAGGGATATTAATGCCGCTGTCAATATAAGAAATGCAGGGGTAGGAAGCTTCGGTGGGCCTGTGGAGTCGTCCCGATTGTGGGAGGCAATGAAGCAGGAAAAAGTTAGTGTAACCAATTAACAGATAATTCCGTATTATGAAATTAATAAAAGAATCATTATTATGAAATTAATAAAAGAATCATTAGATACTTATTCAGACACTTATAATTATAGTATTTATTTTCGTTGTCCTAGTGATATTAAAAATAATATTTCTAATATTTTTGATATTATAGATCAAATAAAAGAAATAATTTATGATATAGATATTGATGAAGATATTGAAATTAGATTAAATGAAAATAGTCCTTATATAAAAGGCCATATTAATTTTTTAGATAGTTTTTATTCACCCAAAGAAATGTTAAAAACAATAAAAGAAATACAAAATGATAATGATACAAAAGAGGATTATCCACTTTTTTATTTATGTGATTTTTATGATGTAAAATTAGGTTATGATGATGAAGGCATGCCGGCCGAATAAATATAAATAAAATTAATTTAATAAAAATTTTGAGGCTCTAAGAACGTTCTTAGAGCCTCAAAATTTAAGATATATAAATAAAGAAAATAATAATATATGACAGAATTTTTTATTAAAAATATATTGGCAGAAGAATTATTTGGTAATTATATTTGTGAATCAATATATGATAAACAAGTAATTGATTATCTTTATGAGGAATTAATGCTCGAGCGTCTTCTTTATGGCGAACCTGTTACAATTCCCGAATTGCGTGCACTTTTGCGTAAAAAAATTGTTAATTTTGAATTTATAAAATTAAATGGAGAAATTCGTCCAGCAAAAGGTACAACTATGATGAAATATATTCCAAAAAATCAACATCCAAAAGGAATTAGACCATCATCACCCAAAGTTGCAACATTTTATGATTTAAATAAAAAAGAATGGCGATCTGTATCAGAAAAAAGTAAAGAAATTGTTCTGAAAAAGGATGAAGAAAAAGATAAACCGGTTATTATGGTTAAAGATAAACCGGCAGAAAAAGATATTGCTGTTGGTGATAAAGAGAAAGAAGAAATTTTAAAACCCGATTTAAAAGAACCCGAATCAAAGGTATATAAAGTACAACCAGTGAAAAAAACAGATGAAACTAAAACATTTTATTTTATTAATGATAAAATTGGCGCAAGTAAAATTGAAGAAATGACTCCTAAAGATGTTATTAAAGAATTAAAAAAACTTGGAAAAGATTGGAGACTAGCAACAGAAACGGAGTTTAAAGAACAGGAAGAAAAATTTAAAAAAATCACAAAAGAAAAACCAGAATATAAAAATATCCCAAAAACCGTCTCTAAAAAAGAAGATATAATTAATAAAAAAGAGAATTTAGAAAATAAAAAGGCCTCTGAAATATAAACTATTAAAATTCTTATATATGTTAAATATTAAATTTGATTTAGACGATATTGTCTTAGTTCCCGCCGAAAAAAGTGATATTAATAGTAGAAAAGAATGTAATATTTATTATGATGGTAATTTATTATTTAAATTTAATAAAAGAAAATTACCATTAATGGCATCACCTATGGATACTGTTGTCTCTAAAAAAAATTATGAAAAATTTATTTCTTTAGGAATTATTCCCTGTATGCCAAGAAATATATTTGCAACAGGATTTTTAAGTTTTTTAAATAAAAACGAATATTTTCAATCATTTGGATTATGTGAAATTGAACAACAACTACATTCTAAAGAAATATGTGCTAATCATTTTTCTAATTTTACAAATGTTTTAATTGATATAGCAAACGGACATATGGATAAATTAATTAATATTGTAAAAGAAATTAAAGAAAAATATCCTCAAATAAATTTAATGGTTGGAAATGTTGCAAATCCCGAAACATTTATAAATTTAGGACTTGCCGGTGCATCCTTAGTTAGATGTTCAATAGGTACTGGTGCTGGATGTACTACAGCTGCAAATGTATCAATAAATTATCCATTAGGATCTCTTATTTCGGAATGTTATGAATTACGTAAACAATATAATATCAATACAAAAATAGTTGCGGACGGAGGAATGAGAAATTATTCAGATATAATAAAAGCGTTAGCATTAGGTGCTGATTTTGTAATGATAGGCTCATTATTTAATAAATCTATTGAATCTGCGGGATTTTCTTATTTATATGGTATAAAAATAAATGATAAAATAGCTGAAATACTTTGGAAATATAATTTTCCTATTAAAAAGAAATATAGAGGAATGAGTACAAAAGCAGTACAAAGAAGTTGGGGTAAAACAGAACTTGTAACCTCAGAAGGAATAATAAAATATCAAAAAGTGGAATATACATTATCACAGTGGGTTGAAAATTTTAAAGATTATTTACGATCCGCAATGAGTTATTGTAATGCAAAAACACTTAATGATTTTATTGGAAAGGCAAATTATGTTTTTATAACAGATTCAGCAAAAAATAGGTTTTTAAAATAAATATAATAAAAAAAATAAAATGGCAATAATAGTTTATATATCAGGATATACAGAAGAATTAAAACCAAAAAATTTGGTATTTACTGAACAAGAAATAGTAGATTTATTTAATGATTATCCTATTATTAAAACTATTCGGCCGGTTGAGTTATTAAATACTTGGTGTATATTTGGTGCAGGAAAAAATAATCTTACTGAATATAATGAAATAGCCTCAAATATTATAAAGGAAGATATATATTCTCATGCATTATTTGTTCACGATTCTGAAATAAATCCTGAGTGGAATGCAACTGATGATATAATATATTATAGTTATGATAAACATGTAGAAAATTTAAAAACAATAATCAATAGCATAGCAGAAAAAATAATGAATAGGTTAACCAATTCGGAAGAATATATTAAAAGTTCTAAAAATTTACCCATTTTAGAAGATTTTGGGGTTACAAATGAATTTCCAAAAAGAATTTTATTTAAATTTAATCCATTAAAACAATCAAATACTTTATATGAAAGTAAAGAATTTGATACTTTCTCAAGAAAAATTTACGAATATTTAACAAAAAATAAACCAGATTTTACAAAAGAATCATTTATTATATATGCTGATGCTAAAGTAATAATATCTATTGATAATGAAAATGTTATTTATTTTTTGGAAAAAATGATTAATCAATTTGAAAGAGAAGAAGAATATGAAATGTGTACATATATTAAATATTTAATGGATGAATGGAATAAAAAAATAGAGTCACATCAAAATGAAAAAGAATAAAAATATAATTATTACACAAATTATAGGTGAAGATTCTTCATTTTATTTTAAAGAACTTATTCCATTTTATAATAGCGGACAACAAGTATTAACATTCGATGGTAATACCGTTAAATGGGATAATCCATTTATATTAGATACAAGTATTATAATTAATAATAATTTAAAGGATACAAGTATTTATATTAAAGATAATAGAATAGGAATAGGAAGATTGCCTTTACATAATTATAAAATAGATGTAGCAATTCCTCAAAATACTTTAATGACAGCCTTTCATATAGGAGATGGATCTTATGGCTTTTCTTTTGGTAATGGTACCAGAGAAGGCTTTGTTCCCGAAATTATTGGTATAGGTAGTAATGAAAATGATTCTGGAATGTATATTATAGGAATAGCTGGTAATAATAAAACTTCTAATATTCCATTAATAGTTTTTGATGGAAGAAATATGTATGGTAAAAAAATAACTAATCGCCCAATATTAGGAATAACATCAGCCGATTATAATAATTATAGTATATATGTAGATTCTTCAGAAAATTTACATGTAAAAAATAATATATATGTTTCTAATATATTTTTAAATAATAAATCATTAATAAATATTATTAATAATTTACAACAACAAATTAATGAACTTAAAAATAAATTTTTATGATAACTAAAAGAATTTACACTATTAAAAATGATAATAAATTTAATATTATTTTTAGTTGTTTTTATAGCAATTGTATTATTATATCGTCAAATTAAAATAGTTGATATTGAAAAGGAAAAAAAATTTACTGTTTGTAAATTTTATATATCAAATCCTATATATGAAATAAATAATTCTACAAAAATTGCAAAATTTAAAGTATATTCAAAAAATAAAAATATATACTTTCAAGATTTCCCCATTGCATTTAAATTTTATTCAAATGATAAATTTTGTTCAAGAATAAAAATAACTTATAATGTTACTTATGATGATGAAATTGAAATTATTTATGATAAAATTGTTGAGTTTACAGAAAATGTTATTGAACATATTTATTACATAAATGATATAATTGTAGGATCTATAGATATAGAAATTCAGGTAGACTCATTTTATGGAAAACCTACCATATTATTTGAAATTTTACAAAATAATTTATGTTTCTTAGATAAAGAATATAAACTCGAGATAATATTTCCCGATTAAATGTTAAAAAATGTTAAAATATGTTAAAAAAACTAAAAAAATTTTTTGATATCAAAAATTTTTATTATGTTTACACAACCTGTGCGGGTGCGTGGATTGAAACAATGCAGTTTGTTGAAACTTAACACAATTAAATCGTCGCACCCCGTGCGGGTGCGTGGATTGAAACATTATTTACATCTTGAGTAATTTTGTTATTTCTGTCGCACCCCGTGCGGGTGCGTGGATTGAAACTTATGATGCAGAAAAATCCCGCGCCTGCTTGGGCGTCGCACCCCGTGCGGGTGCGTGGATTGAAACTGTCGGCTCAGCTTCTATAAGTGAAAGCAGCATCGTCGCACCCCGTGCGGGTGCGTGGATTGAAACATGGTTTAGATGTCACAGGCTTTACACCGTATTTGTCGCACCCCGTGCGGGTGCCTTATTATGTTGCTCATGAATTATCCCATATTATATCATGGCAAAGATATAGAAACGGAATTCATGACAAATATTTTTATAAAATATTTAAAAAACTTTGTCCTGAAGATTTACAATTATATGAATTAACATATAAAAGAAGTGCATCAACAAAATATGGAATAAATGGAAATATAGATATAGCAATGAAAAAATTTAACAAAAAATATAAAAGGGTCAAAAAAGATTATTTAACATTTTTTTAATTTAAAAATTTTTATTATATTTACACAATAAACTATAAATATATGAATAATAATGACATTAAATCTTTAGAAAGACTTTATTTAAAAGCAAAGGTTGCATATTATGATGGGAATCCAATAATGACAGATTCAACCTTTGATGCTCTGGAAGAAAAACTTAAAATGTTAGGATCAAAGATAATAGAACAGGTTGGTTCAAAACGTAAAGATTTTGATTTTCCTCATCCAACAAAAATGCTTTCATTATCAAAAATACAAACCGAAGAAAATAATTATAAAGAAAAAGAATTTATTGATTGGTTTAATGATAAAATTAAAATAATAGGAAAACCTATATCTTATTTAATTTTTTCACCTAAATTTGATGGTAGTGCAATAAATATTATTTATAAAAATAAATTACTTGAATCAGTTCTTACAAGAGGTGATGGCTATTTTGGAAAAGATGTCACCGATAGATTTTCAGAATATCTTCCAAAAACTATCGATGAATTTGATGGAATAGTAGAAATTCGTTGTGAGGCTGTAATGCCAAAATCAATATTTAAAGAAAAATATGCTGATAAATTTGCTAATGCTAGAAATATAGTTGCGGGTATTATTGGAAAGGATGAAATTGATATTGAAAAAATAAAAGATTTAATATTAATACCGGTAAATCTTTTAGTTAATGGTAAATATCAAGATATAACACTTTTAGAAAATTTTATTAAAAAATCTTTTATTTTTTCAAAAACATTATATACTAATATTATAAAAATTACACCGCAAAATTATATTAATACTATAAAAATTTGGGAAATTATTAGAAAAGATTTTAATATACAACTTGATGGTATTGTATTTTCTTTTTATCCCGAATATAGAGAAATTCTTGGAGAAAATGAGCATGATCCAGAGTGGGCAATTGCAATTAAATTTGTTCCTGAAGAAGTTATTACAGAAGTAATAGGAATTGAATGGAATCTTGGAAAAACCGGAGAACTTACACCAGTTATACAACTTTCTCCTGTAAAATTAGCCGGGACAATTGTTAAAAGAGTTTCCGGATATAATGCAGGTTATATAATTAAAAATAAAATAGGTCCTGGGACATATGTATCAATAACAAAAGCTGGAGATATTATCCCAGAAATTCAAGAAGTTAAAATTAAAACTTCTAAAACATTTATACTTCCAGATAAATGCCCTATTTGTGGATCAAAATTAAAATTTGATAATATACATTTATATTGTAATAATGAAGAATGCATTGGAAAAACATCTCGTAAATTAGCAAGTATATGTGCTATTCTTAATCTTAAGGGCATTGCGGAAAAAACAATTGAGCCATTTGCAAAGGATTTTAATAATATGTATGAACTTTTTATGTGGATATTAAAAAATTATAATAATAAAGACTTTTCATTGGAAAAATATGGTATAAAAAAGAATTCTCGTTCACATGAAATATTTGTAAATGCATTTAAAAATATTAAATCTCTTACATATTCACAAGTAATACTAATGATGGGATATGAAGGCGTTGGTAAAAAATTAGCAGAACAGGTTGCAAAAGATTATTGTGGTTTAGAGACCGATTATAAGGGCCATGAAAAAACACTTATAGAAAAATTTAAAAATAAAGATATAGAATCCTATATTAAGAACGCAATAAGTGAACTTGAATCACTTGGTATCATCGTAGATAAACCTGTATTAAATAATAATAATATTTATATATGTATGACAGGATCTCCGAAAGAGCATGGTTTTAAAACAAAAGAAGAATTTATATCTAAATTTTCAAATGTAAAAGAAGTATCAATTACAGATCCTAAATGTAATTATTTAATTACAGATAGTTTAAATTCAATAAGCGAAAAAATGAAAATTGCAAAAAAATTAGGAAAAAAAATTATAACTTATAGTGAATTTTTAAATTTATATTTAACTTAAAATATTTTAAATATTTATATAAATATAAAACTTAAATATATAAAAAACATATAAATTTATAAATTATAAATTATGACACAAATAATTAATATTAATTTAGAAGGATTTCTTCCGTCTGAATTTAAATCTAATAAATATTATGTTGATATTTTTGAAAAATGTAATTTAAGTATATCTCGTTTAATATCAGGATCAAAATCTTTTTATAGAGAAAAATATCCTGATCATGAAGTTTATTTTAATGCAAACATTATAATCGAATCTAAAGGAAAAATATGGTATGGGGATTTAGATTTAACTATAGATGAAAATAAACTTCAAGAAGTTGCAAATATTCTTAAAGAACCTCTTTATGTTCTTAGAGAAATGGATGCAAGATTTGAAAATGAAAATAAACCATTTGAATTCTTTAAAGAAAAAGCAGTAAAAGTTATTAATCCATCAAATATTTAAAAAATGCAAACATTTTTACCTTATTCAGATTTTAAAAAAAGTGTACAAGTTTTAGATAATAAAAGATTAGGAAAACAACGTCTTGAAGCATTTCAAATAATTAAAATCATTGAAGAAAAAACCAATAAAGGGGGGTGGAAAAATCATCCGGCAATTAAAATGTGGGAAGGATATTTAGATGCACTAAAATTTTATTTTAATTGTTGTGTTGATGAATGGATTAAAAGAGGTTTTAAAAATAATATGAAAAAATATAAAATAGATGAAAAAAATATTATATATCCATGGTGGTTTGGAAATGAAGATTTTCATAAAGCAATGCGTGCAAGATTAATAGAAAAAGATAAAGAATTTTATAAATCCAAATTTCCTGAAGATGAAAATTTTAATAATGGAAAATACTTTTGGCCAGTAAATGAAACAAAAACATTTAGAATAATATGAAAAAAATTTAAAACCTCAGATATCAAAAATTATACTTGATAAAACAATTTCTTTAGTAATGATGACATGGAATCCTGGGGATGGAAAACCGCCATATCCTCCTGGACGTCCCCCAGAAAAACCATGGCCACCTCATAAAAATTCATTTCAATCACCATTTGAATCACCATTTAAATAATTAAAATATGTCGGATATTTTCTTTGATGCATTTAAATTATCAAAATCAAAATTTAAAGAACTTTTAGAAGAATCTTTTAACTTATCTTATGAATGGTGGGCAGATCATCTTAAAAATGGTAATATATTTAAAGAAAAAATTAATATATCACGCGAAGAAGTATTAAAAATATATAATAAAACAAAAAGAAAAGATCTTTATTTTATATTTATACAAAGAAAAAATATATTTAAAGGTGACTATTTAGAAGTAGGTTTTTGTACTATAGGACAAAAAAATAAAGATATTTTTACATGGATTCATATTGATATTAAATATAAAGATATGCTTATAAATAAATATAAATTAAATATTATATAAAATTTAATGCTTAAAAAATTATTATATGATCCTAAAACAAATAAAAAACTTTATCCTCGTCTTAAGATTATTAATGAACGAATAGTAATTATATGTAATAATTGTAGTAAAATAATTCATAATAATATTACTCCCGAAAGATTAAAAAGATATGCAGAAAATATTTTTTGTTATGAATGTATTACTAAACTTCTTTTTAAAATATTCAAGAAAAACGAAAGTAAAAAATAGCTAAATATTTTATTCTTGAATCCATAATTTCAATAAAAATGCATTTTTTTGTTAAAAAATGTTAAAAAAATTTTTTTATTTCAAAAATTAGTATTATATTTACACCATAAATTTAAAACTTAAAGATTATGAATGAAATAAAAAATAAAGTAAATGAAGTAAATGAAGTAGTTGAACTATTTCAAAAAATATTTGATGAAAATGGTAAAAGCCAATTTAAAACATATATAAATTGTGTATGTAATTATTTTAGAAGAAGTTGTGTACCATTTGGAGAAAATAAAATTCCATCTCTTATTCAAATATTTAAAGATGGAAATTATCAATTTGGACAAGAAGCAACAAAGGCTCTTTCTGGAAAAATTACAAACTTTATTTACGGAAAAGCCAAAGAAATAACAAATAAAGATATTAAATGTGAAACAAGTGGATATGATATTTTATATAATGATATAAAAGTTGAAATAAAATGTACATATGCATCAAATGGAAAAACAAATATATGGATAGGTAATAAAGCATCCACTAAAGTTCCTATTCATTTACTTATTTCTTTTACATTTAATGATGAAACAATTGATGGATTATTTGTGGGTATTGTTGATTTAAGTCAGTGTAATTATAGTAATTGGAAATATGGAAATTCAAAAAAATCTGGATTTTCAAATTTAAAAATTCATAGAGAAGATAGTGACAAATTTCATATTATAATTGGATCAAAGGTTCCATTAAAATCAAATCATATATATCAATATTTTGAAGTAGAAAAATTATAAAAATTAAATATCTTTTGCTTCCTTTTCTTTAATTTCTATTTCCAAATTAGATAATAATTTAAAATCTTCGGCTGTCTCTTTCATATCATCATCACCATTTTCATAAAACCATATAATATTAGTTTTATAATTTTTTAATGAAACTTTTTCTTTTATGGTTTTTAAAAAATCCATTAATTTTCTTGCAGTTTTTGTATTAAAATATTCTAAATCTATTATTATATTTAAATCTTGCGGATAATTAGATATACATCGTTTAAAATATAATAAAAATTTATCAAAATATTCATCTATTTCTGAAGAAGTACTTCTTCCTGAAATATTTATATTACCGTCCATTTCATCATATTCTATTATTGGCAAAGTATTTGAAATATTTCCCGTTAATTTCATAATATTTTATTTAATATTTTAATCTAAATAATGATCTATTTCATCTTCATCAATAATATCAACTTCATCATAAATATCCTCTAAAAATAAAATTATATCATCTTTATCCCAATCCGGATCATAATTAAATTTTTCAAAACTTTCTGATTCACCTCTAATAATTTTCGATCTCCAATCTCCTTCATCAAATAATTTATAAATTTTTCCTACAAATTTTGAACCATTGTCATCAATCTTTACAAAAAACATTGTTTCATATTCTTCTTCATCATCATCTTCTATAGAAAGAATATCTTTGTCTTCTTTAAAATCTTCAAAATCTTCATCTTCTAATTCTTCTAAATCCATATTATCTAATTGTTCTTTCCATTCATCATCTAATTCATCTTTATCAAATTCAATGATATCTTCATCTTCATATTCAATATAAGGAATACCTTCTGCATCAAGATAATCTTTTAAACTTTGAAGTTCATATATATCAGTATGTTCTGTATTAAATTTTGATTCACTAATATCATTTATTTTTAAAATATTTAAATATGACTCTTCAGTTTTTTCAGGAGGATTCCCCTTTGCATTTACGGGAGTACCAGTAATATCAACATATCCAGTTTGCTTTTTTATATTTTCACCCGCTTGTTTTTCTTTATTAACACTACTTGTTTTTTGAGCAATTGCTCGTCTTTGATATGCTAATAATGCATCGCTTTTCTTTTTTGCTAACATATCATTAAGTTTTTTCAATTCTGCATTATACCAACTTTGTATATTTAATAAATCTTTGGCATATTGTTGATCACCCAAAATATCTTCTTCATATAATTTTTTCATAGTAAATTGATAATTTTAAAATAATATATTTATATATTTATTTACATAAATTATATAAATTTTCTATTAAAAAATTTTTATAAGTAATAAATTTTTTATTAAATAATTTTTTAATTTTTCCCTATTTCTTTTTTTTCTTTAGCTATATAATCTTGAAGAAGTTTAATTACTTTAATATGTCTATTTTCACGCGCCAATCGTAAAGCCTCATCATTTTTAGCATGTATATTAGCTCCATGATCAAGAAGAAGTTTAACTACCTCAATATGTCCATTTTCACTTGCATCACATAGAGATTCATTATCATTAGCATGTACATCAGCGCCGGCATCAAGAAGAAGTTTAACTATCTTGGTATATCCCCAATAACTTGCCCAACGTAAAGCATAATCTTTTTGAGCATGTACATCAGCGCCGGCATCAAGAAGAAGTTTAACTATTTTAATATATCCATATTCACTTGCATGACATAAAGCTTCATCATCTTTGGTATGTACATCGGCGCCAATATCTAAAAGATATTTTATAAAATCTGTTTTTTTATGATATACACAAATAATTAAAGCTTGATTTATATTTTTTATTTTCTCTATTTTAGTGGTTTTTATAAAGGTTTTTATTTCTTGCATTTTATATAAGACTTCATCAACACTATAAGGTATTTCAATATCAACAATATTAATAAGATATTCTACAAAATCTCTTTTTCCATAAATTAAACAAACATGAAATGCTTGATTTACATTTTCAAATTCTTCTCCTATAGACTTCATCCAATCCTTTATTTCTTGAATTTTACCTATACCTAATTCTGCTAAAGGATCTTTATATTCAGTAAATTTTTCATTAAGAGATTCTTTAACTTGATTTTTTTCCTTGGCTATATGATCTTGAAGAAGTTTAACTATTTCGGTATGTCCAAAATAGCTTGCAATACGTAAAGCATAATTATTATCAGTATGTACATCAGCACCGTGATCAAGAAGAAGTTTAACTATTTCAGTATATCCCCAATAACTTGCATAACGTAAAGCATGATCATTATCAGTATGTACATCAGCGCCAATATTTAAAAGATATTCTACAAATTCTTTTTTTCCATATTTTGCACAAATAATTAAAGCATGATCTATATTTTTTATTTTTCCTATGAATTTAGATTTTATAAAGGTTTTTATTTCTTGCATTTTGTATAAGGCTTCATCAACACTATAAGGTATTTTAATATTAATAACGTCAATAAAATATTCTACAAAATCACGTTTTTCGTGAAACAAACAAACACTAAAGGCTTGATTTACATCTTTAAACTCTTCTCCTATAGACTTCATCCATTCCTTTATTTCTTGAATTCTACCTATACCCAATTCTGCTAAAGGATCTTTATATTCAGTAAATCTTTCATTAAGGGATTCTTTAATTTTCTTTTGTTTCTTTTCTTTGGCTATATGATCTTTAAGAAGTTTAACTACTTCAGTACGACCCAAATAACTTGCATAACGTAAAGCTTTATCATCTTCAGCATGTACATTAGCGCCAATACTTAAAA
>ERZ795045.985-NODE-985-length-33576-cov-5.960890_pt1 | contig 33576 bp, 29 predicted proteins | sample MGYA00375129_ERZ795045 | MGnify/ENA primary metagenome ERZ795045 (study PRJEB30174, sample SAMN05720166) | activated sludge metagenome | isolation source: anaerobic digester from wastewater treatment plant | place: Japan | collected 2015-05-15 ...
TGCGAGGGTCTCCTCGTGGAGTTCGTGCTTCTTCTGTATCAGGATCTTCTTCGCCTGGAGTTCGGTTTCTTCCTTGTCCATGGTCTCAATCCCCCTGCATGCATTCTCCCGCGATAGGTTAGGCCAACGATCCTCGCCGGTCAATCCTTTTCGTCCACGTTGTCAAGGCTCATGAGAAATTTCCCTTGCTAAACTCTTTCTCAATGTCCCCTGCCCGTATGTCCATGTGAGCACCGTGTTTCAGTCATGGGAGGGACCAAGGTTTATCCGTATTGAAGAGTCGGGACAGCCCTTTCGTCCACGTCCGGGGCAGGTGTCTCTCAGGGGGTCTTCTTTTCCTGGGCGGCGGACTTGGACCCTTTCGTGTTCTTCCCCTGCCTGCTCCTGAGATCCTTGAGATACTGCTCGTCCACCTTCCAGGTGAATTCCGAGACCTCGATCTTCTTCTTGTTCTCGACCCTCTTCATCGGCACAGGCTTGAGCGTGATCTCGAAGATCTTGCCCTCGCCGGTGTAGTTCTCCAGCGCCTCATCCAGGCTCTTGTAGACCTCTATCTTCTGGCCGCAGAACATGGCGTTCTTGATGATGGCGAATTCAATGGCCGAGGCGCCCCTCGCCCACGTGCAGACCACGAGGACCGCAAGGCATGCAGAGAGGATCTTGCTCATAGGCCACCCTCCTGGCTAGTGTGTGGGGCATTTCACCCGAGATGTCAACACGGAGATGCGTGCGCGCCGCCGCCTCAACCCCGAGGCGGGGTACGTCGAGGGCCCGGCGGGTTTCCCCGAGGGTGATGATCGGCGGGCATATCATCACGGTCAACCATCGGGGTACGTCAAGGGTCCGCCGCGTTTCCCCGAGGTCTTCGACCGGGGCGACGACGTCCTGCACGTCTGCGAAGACGAACCTTGGAATCGCTGTGCATGGGCGCCCCGATCGCGTGCGGGCGTCGCTCGTCGTTGCCGGGACGGAGGGGCGATCGACATCGCCGTGGACAGGAACCGAAGACGAGGGCGCTCGCCGGGTTCCCTCGTCACGGCTGCCGGCGTTCGTCGATCGCTTTGATCCTCCGTGCGCATTCCTCGTAACAGCGGTTTTCCACAGAAAGGAGCCTCTCGAACGCCTCCCGCACGGAGGATCGCGAGGCCGCGAACACGCCGTGCCCGGCGACGATCGCCTCGAGGGATCCCTCCATGGCTGCAGGGAGGGTGTGCACGATCCCGCGCGAACCGGCGCCCACCTCCCCGGAAACCACCGGAACCCCCAAGACGTACCTCGTCTCGCCGAATGGTATGGGCCCCTCGGCCAGGGAGAGGATCACGGCGCATCGGGGGTGACCGTGCAGGATCACGCGGGCCCCGGTGAGCTCGTATATGCGGACGTGGGAGAAGAGTTCCGACGACGAGGTGATCTCGCAGCTCGAGCTCCCGTCCATGCAGGCCCTGTCGATGCACCCCTGCAGCTCGTCCAGCGACGCCCCGGTCTGGGAAATAGAGATCGAACCGCCGGTTCTGATCGAGATGTTGCCGAAGAAGGAGTCGACCAGCCCCAGGCGGACCATCTCCTTGCCTGCCCTGTCCATGGCCGAGACGATCCCGGCCTCGTCGGACGGTATCTCGTCGGCCAGGCCTGCCGGCCGGCCCTTCGGCCGTGCGGTCTCGAGTGCCTTGAGGGCCTTCGCCCTGTCTTCCCGGGTGCGACCGGTGAGGGCGCACGAGTCGCCGGGTTTCCCGATCAGGTCGGCGAAGTACTTGACGAAGGTCGCAAAGCAGATGGAACTGAAGGTCACGAAGGCCTGCTCCAGGCAGACGGTGCCAGTCGCGACGACGCCCGCGTCCTCGACGATGCACCCCTTGCGGCGGGCCAGTACCTCGAAGAGATCCTCGGAATGCAGAGACCCGACCACGGGGATGTCGTGAAGGAAGGTGACGCTCTCCGAGTCCGAGGGTGTCACCGGGTTGCCCCCGGTCTCGGCGAGGCGTCGCATGATCGACCACCTGGTCTCTTCCGGCTTGGCCACGATGAGACCGTTGATGTTCAGCCTGTCGAAGAGGGCCCGCACCGCCTTCGGCACCTGGGGCCTGTTGGAAAACAGCTCGTCGTCGAGGGCGTAGAGGCAGGCATCCTGCGGCCCTTCCACGAGGCCGTGACCCACGAGCTTCGAGAGGTATTTCTCTATCTGGTCGTGCATGGAGATTCCGCAGTGGACAGGGCGGCGGCGCCGCAGGAGGCGCGGATCCTGCGGTACCTCTCGAGCGCCTGTTCGAAGGAGACCTTGTCGATGGCCGGCGTCTCGAAGCCGGGTCCCGGTGTCCCCGCCTCCCTGAAGAACCTCTCGGGGAGCGTGTCGTCTTCACTCGTGAACCCCCTTGCGGCGTTGATGGAGATCTCCAGGGAGTAGACCTCTTCGCCCCTGCGCATGAGGTCGTGCTGCCCCAGGGGAATTCCCGTCACGGCAGAGACCCCCCGGGCGTACTCCTCCAGCGAGGCGGCGATGAGAGCGAACCTGCAGGCCCCGATGGTGTCGACGGCCGTGCAGAGGTCCTCGGCTATCTTGACCATGCGCGCCTTGCCCGAGAAGGTGAACCTGTCGGTGGCGACAGGCTTTCTCAGGATCTCGCTGGCGATGGGGTACGCCCGCAGGTGGCATCCGCCCCTGGTGGAGGTGGCGTACGCTATGGCCATGCCGTAGGCGCCCCTGGGGTCGTAGGCGGGGAGCTCCAGGCCCTTGACGCTCATGGACGTCTCGGGCGCGCCGAGTGCCCGTGCCATCCTGAGCGACCCCTGCCTGAGGAGTTCCCCCGAGGTGCCGGCATGCACGATCCGGCGGACCATCGAGACGAGGCCTTCGCCTTGAAACCTCACCCCGCGGATCTCCGCCAGGCAGGCTATGGTGGACGCGGCGCTTATGGTGTCCATGCCCAGCGAATTGCAGAGCCTGTTCGCTTCCACGATGGATGCGATATCGTCGTTCTCGTTGAGCGCCCCGAAGTGGGCGATGGTCTCGTACTCGGGGATGGGGCCGGCCGCTTTCCCCTTGCACGCGATGGGGCACCCGCGGCATGCGTGGCGCCTGGGTGAGAACGTCCTCGCAAAGGCGTTCGCAGAGAAGGCCCGGTATCCCTCGAAGTAGGTCCTCCGGAAGTTGGCGGTGGGCATCATCCTCCGCTCGGCGACGAGGTCGATGAGTGCGGCCGTCCCCGATGCTGCTATGCCGGACCGCCCCCTCACGAACGGGGAGGCGTCGAACAGGCGGACGATGTCGGAACGGGCCCGGTCTTCCTCATGCTCGTCCACGGGGATCCTCCTGGAGGGCCCGCTCCCCCTGATCGAGACCGCCCTCACGTTCTTGGAGGCCATGACCAGTCCGAGTCCGCCCCTGCCGGAGGCGAAGCAACCGTCGACCATGATGGACGAGTACAGGCACCCCTTGATGGCGGCCTCGCCGATGGCCGCGGTGGAGCGGCCCGGGGACGATAACCGCTCGAACACCAGTTCGAGGCCAACATCGTCGGGGAAGGGGTCTTTCTCCATGCTCACTCGGTCGTCCTCGATGAACACCACGCTGCGCACGGGGGCCTTGCCCGAGAGGTGGATCACGTCGATGCCTGCCTTTCTCATCCCGTAGGCGAAGTCGCCGCCCGTGACGGAGGTGCACACCGTGTTGGTCAGGGGGGAGAACGACGAGATCACCATGCGGCCCGACGACGGTATCCTGGAACCCACGAGCGGGCCTGTTGCGAACACGAGGGGGTTGTCCTCGTGCAACGGGGCGATCGTGGGAGCGGCCGCGAGGAAGTGGACGCCGATCCCCCTGCCGCCGAGCCGGGCCATGGACACGTCTTCCCCGAGGACCACACGCCGGCTCGTCGCCGTCTTCAGGTCCACGAAGAGGCACGTGAGCCTGTAGGAGGAAGCCATGAACCGTTACTGTATAGGATTCGGCATCTCGGGGCAATCGCGGTGAGCAACACCGCCCTTCGGGTCCGGCAGGGGTGCCCGGGAAGATTTCTCACTACAGGCTGGAGCGTGGAGACGGGGATCGGAGGTCCAGGGTCCTGTTCCCCTGCCAAAGAGCCGGCCTTGAAGGCCCCTAAGGCGTATCTTCGCTGTTGGCCGGGCTTGCGTGGTGATGGTACAGTGCTCCCCATGTATCTCCCGGAGAGAACCGAAGGGTATGCGGCGGAGAGATCGTCTCTCGTTCTGTATGCGCTTTCCTCGATGCTCCTGCTCGTGTGCGGGTGGCTCTTCCTGTCGTACCGGATCGTGCCCGTGAACAGGGACGCCGGCTACTTCGTGAGCGTGGCCAGGGAGATACTCGGGGGTCTCACCCCCACCGCGGGGGTGGACACGGCCTACACGCCCTTTGTCTACTACGTCTATGCAGTCTGGATGAAGGTGGTGCCGGGGACGTGGGAGAACCTCGTGCTCCTGGTCTACCTGGTCCATGTCCTCAATGCGGTGCTTGTGGGTCTTGTCTGCGCGAGGATGTCCGTCCGGAAGGCGGCGTGCCTCATCGTGTCCACGGCATACTTCTCGTCGGTCATCGTCTGCGAGGGATACGGTATCTGTCTGGAACCCTTCCAGGTGACCTTCGCGCTTGTCGCCCTCTTGGCCCTGCTGGTTGTCCGGAGATCGCCGGCCGCATACGCCTTCTCGGGGCTGGCGCTCGGCGTCTCGATCATGTTCAAGCAGTATTCGGTCTTCATGCTCGCGGGATTCGCCGCATCGCTCGTCGCCGGATTCCCTGGGGAGGCTCGGCGGGAAATGAGCCTTCGTGCGAGGCTCGGCGGCATCGTCGTGATGATCGCCGCCTCTGTCGTGCCTTTCTTCGCCTTCGTGTCCCTCACCGAGGCGACGTGTGTGGATGCGCTCGTGGCGTTCGGGTTTTTAGGACACAGGGCGACGGGCTACGCTCTGGATACGTCCTTCGGGCTGCACCAGAGACTCGCATACCTGTATGACAACGCGACCTAGGCTGTTCCTGCCCGCCCTGGCCTACGCAGTCGTCGGGCGCGACAAGGACGACACGATGGGCTCTGCCCGGATCCCGGCGATGGTGCTTGCGTTCTCCGCACTCCCCCTGGCTGTCAGGTGGTACAAGCACTATTTCCAGCTCGTGGCGCCATGGAGCTTCATCCTCGCGGGGATGCTCCTCGAGTCGGCCCTCCGGGAACCCTTCGCCAAGGGCAGGCCGGGCAGACTCCTCGCATGGATCACGGTATGCGTCGTCATGGTGCTCGTCCCTGTCTTTGCCGAGATCAGGCCGTCCTTCAGGCAGTTCTCGCCGCGGGAACTGTTCAGGGTGGCGCTCGTCTCGGCGTTCTTCCTCTGGGCCTTCAGGTTCAGGCTGCTCGCCTCGGCGAAGGCATGGGTCCCCGCGGTCCTAGCGCTCGTCTTGGGGGAGTGCCTGCTGTGCACGGCAGAGATCCCCTTCGGGGAACTCGAGCAGCAAAAGAGAGTGCAGCTTGTGGAGGCCGTGCGGATGATGCGGGTGCTCGGGTGGGGAAGCGAGGTCATCGTTGTCGATATCCCGCACCTCTACGTCCTCTGTGGCTATCGGCACCCGGGTGGGGACTACGGATTCATTTTACCGACCACTGTGGGCGAAAAGATGGGAAAAAGGGTCCTCTCGAGGACCGAGAACGTGATCCTCAAGGCGGGCCATCCCTTGGACGGGTCGGGGTATCTCGAGAGACACGGGTTCAAGAGGGTGGGCGTGGTGGCGGGAACCGACATCGTTCGCTACGAGAAGCCCCTGGGGGATGTCCCGGGTGCGGGGCGTGACCGAGCAAGACGGTCTGAGCAGGATGGACGCATACTCCACGAAAGCCCTGCCGGTGAGCCCTGCAGGGCTTTTATCTCATTATCAGGTGTGATATCCTCGATGAGAAAGGGATGGCCATACAATGGTGAGCCCAGCTTTCGGATGTATGGACACGCGGAGACGATGATCTAATGGGTAGGCCACGTTATTGCCGGATGTGCTGTCGCACAGGATAGAGGGACACGGACATGAGAATACTCCTGGTTGAAGATGATCTCCGGACAGCCGGCCTCATCCGGAAGATGCTCACCCAGGAAGGGTACATCGTGGAACATGCCATTGACGGGGAAGACGGGCTCATTCTGGCCCTCAACGAGAACTTCGACGCGGCGATCCTCGATATCATGCTCCCCAGGCTGGATGGCATACAACTTATCGAAAGAATACGTGGGCACGGCAGAATACTCCCTGTCATATTCCTCAGCGCCCGGAGTTCGGTGGATGACCGTATAAAAGGACTCAGGGCGGGCGGGGATGACTACCTGGTCAAACCCTTCGCCCTTTCCGAGCTCCTGACCCGCGTCCAGGCCCTGATCCGCCGTGCCACCTCCATGAGCGAACCAACGACGCTGAAGGTGGGGGATCTCACCATGGACCTCCTCTCGCGGAAGGTATCCCGGTCCAACATGACGATCGAACTCCAGCCCCTGGAATTCTCCCTCCTCGAATACCTCATGCGGAATGCCGGTCGGGTCGTGTCCAAGACCATGATCATCGAGCATGTCTGGGACTACAGCTTCGACCCGCACACCAACGTGGTGGAGGCCCGCATCTGCCATCTCAGGGACAAGATCGACCGCCCCTTCGAGAAGAAGCTGATCCACACCATCCGCGGGGCAGGGTACATCCTTGAAGAAAGGGAGTAGACTCTTCAGCACCGTATCCTCGCGGCTTGCCCTGTGGTATGCCGTGCTGTTCACAGCGTCGGGCCTCTTGAGCTTCATGATCGTCTATGTCATGCTATCTTTGACCCTTGAGGAGCGCGTGGACGATGACCTGCTCTCAGAGCTCAGGGAGTTCGAGATGCTCTACCGCACAAGCAGGATGGATGTCCTCAGGACGGTCATCGACCAGGAGGCCGAATCGGAAGGCGTCGACCGTGTGTTCATCATGGTCACCTCGCCCGGGAAGAAGATCCTCGCCTCGTCGAATATGAACAGCTGGAAGGACATCCCCACGTCCACAAGCGCCCCGACCTCCATGGAAGGTGTGCATTACGAGTCATTCTCCTCGAAGACCCACCCGGATGGAGTCAGGATGGCCCACCGGGCCTTGGGAGATGGCAACGTCATAACCATCGGCATGGACCCGAAAGGCGACAGGGCCGTGCTCAATGCATTCGCCGAGGTGTCGCTGACGGCGATACTCTTCGTCCTGATCACAGGCACCCTCACGGGATGGTATATCTCGAAAAAGGCCATGCTCGGTGTGGAAAGGGTACGGTTGACGGCCTCGGGCATAGACTCGAGGAACATATCTTCACGCGTACCCCTTGGCCATGAAGGAGAAGAGATCAAAAATCTTGCATCCACCTTCAACTCCATGCTCGACCGGATCGAGTCCCTCATCACCGAGCTGAAGGAGGTGACCACCAATATCGCCCATGAGCTGAGGAGCCCCCTGACGAGGATACGGAGCATGGCAGAATCCACGCTCACGGAGTATACGGACAGATCCCGTCGCCAGGAAGCCGCCTCCCTGATTCTCGAGGAATGCGATCACATGGCGGGCATCATCAACACCATGCTCGAGATAGCACAGACCGATGCGGGTATCCTCCGGATTGCCAGGGAACGGGTCGATATTGGCGATCTCATCCGAAAGGCACACGAGCTCTTCCTCGTCGTTGCCGAAGACAACGGGATATCATTCGACATCGAGATCCCACCCGAGGACCTGTTCATCGAGGGAGATACCGTGCGTCTACAGCGGTGCATCTCCAATCTTCTGGACAACGCCTTCAAGTTTACGCCCCGGGGTGGCAGGGTGACGATATCCGCGCGGAGACTGTCGGACCAGGTGGAAGTGGTCGTGGCAGATACGGGGGAAGGCATCGCGCAGGAGGATCTCCCGCACATCTTTGAGAAATTCTATCGTGCGGACAAGAGCCGGTCGACCCCCGGGAACGGTCTCGGGCTCAGCCTCGTTCAATCCATTGTAAAGGCCCATCACGGGGAGATCACCGTGAACAGCCGCTCCGGAGAGGGAACAACCTTCACGATCATTCTCCCGGACCTTTCCTGACCACGTTCGGGTATCCAATCATGCCCCCGCATCCGACCATCTGCCTGAATCACCTGCAGAGAAGAGCAGCAGAGAACATTACCAGATTATAATCTTCCGGTAATCTCGGCGTAATCCCCTTTGGATATCTCCACAGGGTATATTCCCCAGGGAAAGGAATGACGCCCATGCCCACGGATACCGTCTCGGGTCAGCTGAAGATATTCTGCTTGGCGCTGGTCATCAGCCTTTCCCTGGTGGGCATCTTCGACCACTCGCTCTGGACCCCCGATGAGCCCAGAGTGGCAGAGATCGGGCGGGAGATGGTTTTATCAAGAGACTATCTCATACCCCATCTTTCAAAGGAGCCGTTCCTTGAGCACCCACCGCTCTACTATGCCCTCGTGGGCATGTCCTATCACCTGTTCGGCACCGGGAACGAGGGCGCGGGCAGGATACCCTCCGTTCTCTTCGGGCTCTCTACCCTGCTGATAACCTATGTGTCGACGAAGAGACTCTATTCCGAGAAAACGGCGCTCCTCGCCACGCTGATCCTGGCCGGCACCGCCGAATTCCTGGTGATCCACCACAAGATCATTGTCGATGCCGCACTGTGCTTCTTCATATCCGCGGCAATGATGTCCTTCATCCTGGCATACATGAAAAAATTCCCAAAGGGATACCTGGCCTTCTGGTCCGCCCTTGCCCTCTCGTTCCTGACCAAGGGGCTGGTGGGCGTCGCCATACCCGTATCAGGCGTCATCCTTTTCCTGCTCTGGCAGCGCGATTTCTCAGAGATCCGGAGGATACGGGTCATCCCCGGGGTCGCGCTGCTCGCCTGCGCGGCGATTCTCTGGGGGGTGGTCCTCCATCTGAGAGGAGGAACCGATTTCCTCCATACATTCTTCATATACAACCAGTTCGGCAGGTTTTTCTCCATGTCCGGGTACACGGGCGGCCACCTGCGGCCCTGGTACTACTATTTCTTCTCCATCTTCACGGACAGCGCGCCCTGGTCGCTCCTCCTCCTCGCATCTATACCAGGGTTCCGCACCGGTCAGAACGCCAACCGTTTCATGGCGTCATGGGTGCTCGGCGGGTTCATCCTCCTGAGCCTGTCGGCCACAAAGAGGGGCATCTACTTCCTTCCCATGTATCCGGCACTGTCCGTGATCATCGCGCAAACCTTTGCAGATCTCACTGAAAGGGCAGGTCGGTGGTGGGATCGGTGGGCCCTCCGGATCACGGCAGGGGCAATCGTCCTTGCAGGCCTTGCCATACCGTACATCCCGGTGAAATTCGGAAACGAGGTTGCCATCGTACCCCTTGCAGCCTACCTCTTTCTGCTCATCTTCTTCTGCTGGTGGTTCTTCAGAAAGCAAACGGCCCTCACCGTGGTGCTTCTCTGGTGTATTACCGTCCTCTTCTGGTCGCCGTTCATCATACCCGTTGTCGACAAGGAGAAATCATACCGGGAATTCTATCGGCAGGCCGGGGCCATGGTCTCCGACGGGCAGGTCATCGGCTACGGCCTCAACGAGACCGTGGAGGCCTACAGCCCCTTCTACGGGGGGTTCTATGTCCTGAACTTCAAGGATCCGGAACACTACTCCCGGGCACTGAGGAGCATGAAGACCGGATACGCCCTCGTCATGGACGGTCACGGGAGAAAGGAAGACATGGACTATCTGATGCAGCGGGCAAAACCTGTTTTGCGCACAAAACGGAAATACCTCCGGGGCATCACCCTGTGGAAGATAAGGACGTGAAAAGGGGGAAAAAGCTGATGGCGGAGGAGTTCATTCCCGTGAGCAGGCCCCATATCGGGGATGAGGAAATCGGTGCCGTAGCCGAGGTACTGAGGTCCGGGTGGATCACGACGGGGCAGAGGTGCCTGGAGTTCGAACGGCGGTTCAGTGAGCTCGTGGGCTCTCGCCATGCGGTGGCGCTGAGCTCGGCCACCGCTGGCATGCACCTCGTTCTCAGGGATCTCGGCATCGGAGCCGGGGACGAGGTGATCACCCCTTCCATGACCTTTGCCTCCACGGTCAATCAGATCGTACTGGCAGGAGCCAGACCCGTATTCGCCGATGTGGATTACAATACCCTCCTCGTCCTGCCCCGGGATATCGAGCGACGCATCACCGACAAGACACGGCTCATCATCCCGGTCCACTTTGCCGGTGCACCGGCGGATCTCGACGCCATAAGCGACGCTGCCCGCGGGATACCGGTGCTCGAGGATGCCGCCCATGCCGTGGGTACCCTGTACAAGGGGCGCCACGTCGGATCGAGGAACATGGCCCTGTTCTCGTTCCACCCCATCAAGAACATCACCACCGGGGAAGGCGGAATGCTCACCTGCAACGACGAAGAGACGGTGAAGAGGGTACGGCTGCTCCGTTTCCACGGGATCGAACGCGATGCGTGGAAGCGGTACGGGACCGCTGCGGACCCTGGCTACGACATCGAGGAGCCAGGCTTCAAGTACAACCTCACGGACCTGCAGGCCGCCCTTGGCCTGGCACAGCTCGACAGGCTCTCCTGGGTGAACGCCAGGCGGGGAGAGATCGTCAGGCGATACCAGGAGGCCTTCTCGGGGATGGAGGGCATCGACCTGCCCGGAGTACCCGGCTACGACCATTCCCATGCATGGAACATCTTCGTGGTGAAGGTCACCTCCGTCCCGCTGTCGACCTTCATGGAGAGGCTGTCAGGCCGGAACATAGGCTTCGGGCTGCACTTTCCCGCCTGCCACACGCTCAGGTACATACAAGACCGTTTCGGGAAGGCCGACCTTCCGGTTACCCAGGCGCTGTCGGGCAGGATACTCAGTCTCCCCCTCTATCCCGACATGGACGACGTCCGGATAGAACGGGTGATCGAAGCCGTCAGGGATGCCCTGAGGAGTGGAGGATAGGCATGGCGCGCGACAAGATCTCCGTGGTCATACCGGTCTACAACGAGGAGCCCGTCATCGGGAGGCTCATGGAGCGGCTGCTGCCCGTCATGGAAGGGATGGACAGGGAGTACGAGATCATCCTGGTGGATGACGGGAGCACCGACCGTTCCCTGGAGATCATGAAAGGGTATGCCGGGGGCGCGGTCCTGGTGGTGGAGCTGACCCGCAATTACGGGCAGCATGCCGCGGTCTTCGCCGGTTTCGAGAACAGCGAGGGCGAGATCGTCGTCACCCTCGACGCCGACCTGCAGAATCCGCCCGAGGAGATCCCCAGGCTGGTGGAGCACATGGAGGCGGGCGATTTCGAGGTGGTCGGCACCATCCGGGTCACAAGGAACGACCCCGCGTACCGGAAGCTGGCGAGCAGGGTGGTCAACGCCCTCACCAGGCGCATCACCGGCGTCTCGCTGAACGACTGGGGGTGCATGCTCCGGGCGTACAGACGCAGCGTCGTGCAGCACATGGTGAACAGCCGGGAGCACTCCACCTTCATCCCCGCCCTCGCCGTCAGCTTTGCAAAGGACATCGCCGAGATAGAGGTGAAGCACGAGCAGCGGCACGCCGGAGAGTCGAAGTACCCCTTCCGGAAGCTCGTTTCGCTCCATTTCGACCTGGTCACCTCGTTTTCGGACCTTCCGCTGAAGATCCTGCTCTACTCGGGATTCGTCATGTCCCTGCTGGGCATCGGCTTCGGCCTGCTGCTCATGGTGGCGCGGCTCGTGTTCGGCGCGGAATGGGCGGCTCAGGGTGTTTTCACCCTGTTCGCCATCCTCTTCTTCTTTCTCGGGGCGCAGTTCCTCGCCTTCGGGCTCATGGGGGAATACATAGGAAGGATCTACCGGGAGGTGAAGAACCGTCCCGCATACACCATCAGGAGGATCTACTAGATGAGGGCCGTCGTGTTCGCCTACCACAACATGGGCAGGATCGGCATCCAGAAGCTCCTCCAGGAGGGGTTCGAGATCCCCCTGGTCTTCACCCACGAGGACGACCCCGGGGAGACCGTCTGGTTCGGGTCCGTTTCCGCGCTCTGCAGGGCGCTGGCCATAGAGCACGCCACGCCCGAAGACCCTGCGTCGCCGGAATGGATGGCACGTCTGGAGTCCATACGGCCCGACATCATGTTCAGCTTCTACTACCGCTCCATGCTGCCGGAGCGCATCATCACCATGCCCCCGTACGGCGCGTACAACCTTCACGGATCCCTCCTTCCCGCATACCGGGGTCGGTGCCCCGTGAACTGGGTGATCATAAACGGCGAGAGGCATACCGGGGTGACGCTCCACGCCATGACCGGCAAGCCCGATGCGGGGCCCATCGTGGGGCAGAGGAGGGTCGAGATAGGTCCCGACGACACCGCGTTCATCCTCTTCGGCAGGCTCGAGCAGGCCGCCGGGATCCTGCTCGACGAACTGCTCCCGGGCATGCGCGCAGGGAACATCCCCCTGACGCCGCAGGATCTCGCCCGCGGATCGTACTTCGGCGGGCGCAGGCCCGAGGACGGCCGCATCTCGTGGGAAAAAAGCGCGCAGGACATTCACAATCTCATCCGTGGGGTGACCAGACCGTACCCCGGGGCGTTCTTCCTCTGCGGGGGGCAGCGGGTCATTATTTGGAAGGCCGCTTGTGAAGCCAGCGATGGTCCCGGCCCCGGGGCGGTCTTCTTCACGGGGGCAGTGCCCCGGATCGGAACGGCACGGGGAAGCATCATCCCCCTGGAGATCGAGCAGGATGGAAAGGTGCTGGTGGGCAGTGAGCTGGAGGCGTTTTTCAGAAACCATGAGGGAGAGGTCTTATCATGAAGGAACTCATTCTGGGCGTGAACGGGTTCATCGGGTCCCACCTGAGCGAGCGGATCCTGCAGGGTACAGACTGGGAGGTCTACGGGAAGGACCTGGGATTCGACAAGATCGCCCACATACCCCCTTCGAGCCGGTTCCACTACGTGGAGGGAGACATATCCATCAACAGGGAATGGGTCGAGTACCACATCAAGAAGTGCGACGTGGTGCTTCCGCTTGTGGCCATCGCCACGCCCAAGACGTACATCGAGAACCCGCTGGGTGTCTTCGAGCTCGATTTCGAGGAGAACCTCCGCATTATAAGGCAGTGTGTGAAGTACCGCAGGCGCGTCGTCTTCCCCTCCACCTCCGAGGTGTACGGCATGTGCGGCGACAAGGACTTCGACGAGTACGGCTCGCATCTCGTCATGGGCCCGGTCAACAAGCAGCGCTGGATCTACGCATGTTCCAAGCAGCTCCTCGACAGGGTCATCTGGGCCTATGGTTCCAGGGGCGAGCTGGACTTCACCCTCATCCGTCCCTTCAACTGGATCGGGCCCCGCCTGGACTCGCTGGAGACCGCCAAGGAAGGGTCGTCGAGGGTCGTCACCCAGTTCATCGCCTCCCTGGTCTACCAGGAGCCCATCGTGCTGGTGGACGGAGGCAGGCAGCGGAGGTCCTTCACCTACATCACCGACGGTATCAACGCCCTCATGAGCATCCTCTTCAACAAGGACAAGGCCGCATCGGGAAAGATATTCAACATAGGGAACCCCGCCAACAACTGTTCCATAGAAGAGCTGGCCCGGAAGCTCCTGACCATGTTCAAGCAGCACCCTTCCCACAGGAACGACAAGGTGTACTCCCCCATCATCATCAAGGGTTCCGGCGAGTTTTACGGCGATGGGTATCAGGATATCTACAACCGGGTGCCGTCCATCCTGAACGCCAAGAAGGCGCTCGGCTGGGAGCCCACCGTCGGACTGGACGAGGCGCTCCGGAGAACCCTCGACAGCTTCCTCTCGGAGATGGACAATCACCGTGCCGCTGCTTGCGCTTAAGATAGACATCGACACCTACCAGGGCATGAAGACCGGACTCCCCAGGATCCGCGAGGTCCTGGGCGAGTTCTCCCTCAAGGGGAGCTTCTACCTGTCTTTCGGCCCGGACAGGTCGGGACTGGCGGTACTGCAGCTCCTCCGCCCCCGGTTTCTCATCAAGATGCTCAGGACAAACGCCCCCGCGCTCTACGGAAAAAGAACCCTGCTGTACGGGACTCTCCTTCCCGCACCCCTCATAGCGCTCGGCTTCCCCGAACAGGTCCGTTCCCTCGCGGAGGAAGGCCACGACGTGGCGTGTCACGCATGGGACCACCGTCTCTGGCAGGACTGGCTGCCGTTCATGTCCATGGACATGCGCAGGAGATGGTTCGCCAAGATGATGGATGCGTATGAGTCGCTGGTGGGGAAACGCCCCGAATCCTTCGGCGCGCCGGGATGGCGCGTGGACGAGCGGGGGCTCAGCCTCGCAGCGGAGCTCGGATTCCGCTATCTGAGCTGCACCCGGGCACCACGGCCATTCATCTTTGCGGAGAACGGCCTCCCCGAGATCCCTTCGAACCTCCCCTGCATAGAGGAAGTCGGCGTCCAGGGAGTAAAAGCCGCTCTGTCCTCCCATGCACAAGAAAGCGATCCCTTCGTTCTCCCCGTGCATGCCGAGGTGGAAGGCGGCATCCACCTGAATGCATTCAGGGAGATCCTCGCCCATGCAGTGTCATGCGGATATTCATTCCACACCCTGCACGACCTGGCATCAGGGGTCGCAATGTCCGAACTGCCGGTACGGAGACTCAGGATCGGGAATGTCCATGGGAGGGGATTCCCTTGCGCGGTCTGAGAACGGGGATGTTCCCCGTACGGAGGGCATATGCGAGGTAAGGCTTCCATGGAACAGGCACAGGGAAAAGACGGCAACACTATCCTGAGCGTGGTCATCCCGTTCTACAACGAGGCCGAGTCCCTGGTGATGGTCTGCGAGGAGGTGCGGGAGGCCTTTTCCACCCATGGAGATCTTTCATGGGAGCTCATCATGGTGGACGACGGCTCCACCGACGGGACAGCGGCACTCATGGACGGGCTTGCTCAGAGGTACAGCAACTTCATGGCCGTTCACATCCATCCCCACAGCGGCCAGTCCGCCGCGCTGGAGGCGGGGTTCGGCGTCGCCCGGGGCGAGTTCATCGCCACCCTGGACGGCGATGGACAGAACGACCCGCATGACATCTTCGTCCTGCTCGGGGAGATGAAACGGCGGGGGGTGGACATGATGTGCGGCATCCGGAAGAGGAGGGCCGACAACCTCGTGCGCAGGCTTTCCAGCAGGATCGCCAACACTGTCCGGTCCTCGGTGCTCAAGGATAACATCACAGATGTGGGCTGCTCCGTGCGCGTCTTCCGCCGTGCATGCCTGGAACGCGTCCGGTTCTTCAGGAACGCTCACCGGTTCTTCCCGGCCCTGTTCATCATGGCGGGGTACACCGTGGCGGAGACCCCGGTGAACCACCGGAGTCGGAAACACGGCACCAGCAAGTACGGAGGCGGCATCAACAGCAGGCTCTGGGTGGGTCTGGCCGACCTTGCGGGAGTCTTCTGGCTCCGCAGGAGGTCCCTGCGCTACGCGGTGAGGGTGGGACATGAACCTGAAGATTGACAGGCAGATTCTCTCGGACATCTGCCGGGTCGTCCTCGTGGCCGTGCTGTTCACAGGCATGGCCGTTGTGATCGGCAGACCCGAGGTGCGTGCATATCTTTTCGACATCGACCGGATGAGAGAGGCACTCCAGGGCGGGTGGGGCGGACGCAGCCGGTTAATCTCCGCCGCCCTGTTCGTCCTCATCTGGGGAGGGCTCGTCGCGGCAGGCATCCCCCGGTTGTGGGCGAGCGCCATCGGCGGGATCATCTACGGGGCCTTCATGGGGACTGTTCTGTCCCTCATCGCTTCGCTCCTGGGTTCATCGATCCTCTATGGTGCCGGGGCATCAATGCTCGCAGGGGTCGTCGAGCGGAGGATGGGGATCACGGTGAAGCTCTGGCGGGCCCGTTTCCAGGAGAATGCCTTCTGGTGGGTTCTCTACTGCAGGCTCTTCCCCTTTTCTAATTCGACCCTCACGAGCCTTCTCTGCGGGAGTTGCAGGGTCTCATTCCGGTCGTACACCTTGGGATCCCTGCTGGGTTTCATCCCCTTGGCCGTTGTCTTCGCCACGTTCGGCAGCGGCGGGGTGAAGGGGAACCTGTGGCAGATAGGCCTTGCGACGATGCTGCTGGTGCTTTCCGTGCTAGCTCGACGGCTGCTCAGTCCTTGGTTCCCCGTAACCGTCAATGACTCCAGGGGGCGTTGTGAGATGCCGGGGAGGGAACGAGCACATGCCATACACTTCTTCAGGGCACTCCCGGGACCGGCCAGGATGGCGCTTGCCGTCATGGCCCTGCTCGCGTTCAGTTTGTCCTTTCAGGGTTCACGGGGTCTGTGGGAGCGGGACGAGGGGCGATATACCAACATAGCCCTGCAGATGCTGGATTCCGGTGACTTCATCGTTCCCGCATTCAACAACGGCGTCCCCCATTTCGCCAAGCCCCCGCTCACCTACTGGGCCATAGCCGGAGGGATGCGACTGCTGGGGCGGAACGAATGGGGGGCGCGCCTTCCCAACGCACTGGCATTCATTGCGACCGTCATGGTGGTCTATGCGCTGGCGAGGAGGATTACTCCCGGACGACCATGGCTGCCCCCGATCGTATACGCCACGTCGCTTTTCCCCTTCGGCGCAGCCAATGTCATCACCACGGACACGCTGCTTACCCTGTGGGAGTCAATGGCCGTGCTCGGTTTCGTCGAGTGGCGGCATCGCCATGGAGCGCCGGGGAGGCAGCACTCTCTCCTTGTCATGTGGGGTGGTTTCGGTCTCGCCTTCCTGACCAAGGGGCCGCCCGGGCTGCTGCCGCTGCTCGCCATCGTGGTGTTCGTGATATCCACGGACGGTCTGAAGACCATCCCGCGACTCCTTTCCCCCGCAGGCATGGCGGCGTTTTTCGCGATCGGTTTCGGCTGGTACGTGTTGGTGGGGATGACCCATCAGGGACTCATGACATACTTCATCCGCGACGAATTCGTGAACCGTATCGCCACGGGCATGCATCACCGAAATCCCCAGTGGTATAAACCCGTTGTCATCTACCTCCCTGTCCTCATCGCCGGAACGTTTCCCTGGACATTCCCCCTGTTCGGTACCGTTCGTTCTGTTCGGAGAACCCTGCTGTCGGGACAGTGGTGGATGGACAGGCTGGCTAATGACCAGTGGCCGCTCTTTCTCATCCTGTGGGTGCTGCTCCCCCTGGCGGTGTTCTTTGCGAGCAGCTCGCGGCTGCCGCTCTATATCCTGCCCCTGTTCGTCCCCCTTGCCCTGGTGACCGGCCGGGTGGCCGGTCCCGTGCCGCACAGGAAGGAGGCCGCATGTCTCCTGGCCCTGTGGATAGCGGTGCTCCCGGCTGTGAAAGGTGCTGCGGCCTTCTTTCCCTACGAGAAGGACAGCCGTACCATGGCAGAGGCCATATGTTTCGCGGTCCACCCGGTCCCCAGGGAGATCGTATTCATCGACAGCGAACCTTTCTGGGGCTTGAGCCTGTATCTCAACCGCGAGATCAACCGGATCTCCACGCAGGGGGAAACACGCACCGAGGGACTCCTCTCGGAAGAGGTCTCCGAATGGGAACCTGGACTGCTCTATGTTGCCGAGAAAAGTCACCTGGACCGGATACGGGAAGCATGCGGTAAACTGGGGTTTTCCGTCGATACGTTGGGTGGACACGGTTCGTGGATCTTTCTGAAACTTGCACCTGCATAGCAAGGGGAGAGGTCTGCGCATGATCCCGCAGGAGAAGGTCGCACGGGTGAATACGTCAAGGAAGGCCGTTTTTTGCTCCCCGAAGTTCTCCTCATCACCATCTTCATCTACGGGAACCTCGTGCCGGTGAACGTCATGGAGGCCAGAAACTACATCGCGGCCCGGGAGATGGCCGCGGGCAGATCGTGGCTCCTGCCCACCATGAACGGGGAGATCAGGATCGCAAAGCCCCCCTGCCCACATGGATCACCGCGGCCTTCATGCGGTGGGCTGGGACCGATGGCGATCTCATCGTGCACAGGGTAACCTCGGGCATGTCCGCCAGCGTCGAAATCTTTGCCGGCTGAGGAAGACCTACGTGGACAGTCTTGCCGATTACAAGCGCAGGGTTCACAAGCTGCTCGAGTGTGCCAACATCAAGATGGACTCTGTGGCCTCTGACCTGTTCGGGGTTGCGGGAAGGAACCTCATGGATCTCCTCGTCTCTGGAGAAGAGATCACGCTGGATGCTGTCATCAGGTGCACCAGGGGCAGGCTCAGGGGCAAGGAGGGGGAGCTGTTCAAGTCCATCAGGGGGTTCTTCACCGAGCATCACGGTTTCCAGCTGGAGTCCATGCGCACGTTCGTCAAGCGCGTGGAGAGGCAGATAGCGGCTGTCCACGAGAGGCTTCGGTCTCCGTTGTCCGACCGACGGGATAAGGTGGAACAACTCGTGGAAGTTCCCGGGATAAGCGATGTCAGTGCCCAAGCCCTGCTCTCGGAGATCGGCGATACGCTGGATCAATTCGGAACGGCGGCATCGCTGGCGTCACGGGAGGGGCTGTGTCCCGGCAACGGCGAGAGCGCCGGCAAGCGACACAGCGGGCGCAGCCCGGTACGAAGCGGTCATGTCAAGACCATCATGATCGAGGTCGCCCGGGGAGCGATCAGGAAGAAGGGCTCGTGCTACCGGGAGAAGTACTCCAGTCTCAGGGCACGCAAGGGGGCGAAGAAGGCCATCGTGGCCGTGGTACACCGCATCCTGAAAGCGGTGTTCCATATTCCGAAGGTCGACAGGCCCTCTCATGAACTGGGGGATGCGTACCTGATCCAGCTCACCACCAGGTCACGGATTCAGACTCTCCGGAAACAGGCGGCCAGGCTGGGGTACCTGCTTGTCCCCGCACAGGCAGAGGAGCAGCGCCAAGGTCGGGATACGAACTGATGTCATCGAACGCGAGTAAAACATGACCAACGCCAGTATGCACAACAAACTGTCGGCTCCCCAGGGAGACCACGTACATAAAACTTCTCTTCATTACCGGCTTGTTCGGAAAACACGAAAATCAAAACCGCCCCGTGATCCACGGGCTATTTACATATGAAGTGTATCGCCGATGTTGTCCGCTACCAAGTTGCAACCAATTCAGGGCAGTTTAAAATCGGATATAGCTAGTGATATTGTAGGGTTAGTGGTGGAGGTGGAGGGATTTGAACCCTCGACCCTCGCATTGCGAACGCGATGCTCTCCCACTGAGCTACACCCCCACGAGATTGTCCCTCTCTACCCCATGGCCGCAGGCCACGTCAAGGGGCTGGTTGTTCGGGCAGGCCCCATTGTTCCAGGAGCCTGCGGGCGAGCTTCATGGCGTCCTTGAAGTCCTTGACCTCCCCGTCCAGGCCCTTGTCCCTGATGATGGACAGCGCCTCGCCCAGGGGCTTCCCCCTGGTGAAGCCGAACGCGATGAGATCCTTGCCCGTGACCGGCGGCTTGTAGAACCTCAAGGTCGTGATGTACGTCGAGACCGCCTCCTTGATCTTCGGGCTCTTCGCCTTCGACATGGCGAAGAGTGCCTCCTCGACGGATGCCTTCCTGAGCGCCCTCGCGACGTTCGAAGGCCTCTTCTCGCCGTCGGTGGCCAGGTCCCTGAGCACGGCGTTGACCCTCGATCGCGAGGACAGGATCGTGCGGATGTTTTCCGGCGTGAGCCCCAGCCGCTGGCAGATCTCGACGATCTTTTTCGGTTTCATGGTGTCAACCAGGCCGAGGAGGTAGATGAACCACGGCCTGTAGGGTTCGTGCGTATAGAGGAGCTCGAACCAGGAGATGGTCTGTTTCACGGAGAGCATGATCTCCCTCACCTCGGGGGTGAACGTGAGGTCCGGGTGCACCGCCTCCAGGACGTCGAGTTCCTTGAGCCTCTCGAGGCAGGCAACGGGATCTTCTTCCGAGAGGATCTGTCGGATCTCGTGGGAGATGCGCCTCCCCGGGATGCTGCTCAAGAGCCCCGAGCGCACCGCGGCGTGAACGAGCGCGAGGGTCTGCTTGCCGAGCGTGAACCCGTAGCGCTTCTCGAACCTCACCGCCCGCAGGATGCGCGAGGGGTCCTCAACGAAGCTCAAGGCGTGGAGGACCCTGATGCGCCTGTCCTTTATGTCCCGCTGGGCCCCGAAGAAGTCGATGAGCTCGCCGAAACGCTGGGGGACGAGCGCCACCGCCATGGTGTTGATGGTGAAGTCCCTCCTGTACAGGTCGAGCTTGAGCGTGGCCTGCTCCACCACCGGGTACCCACCCGGGTGCTTGTAATACTCGGTCCTGGCCGTGGCCACGTCGATGTGCCTCCCGTCGGGCAGGGTGATGACCGCGGTCTTGTACTTCTCGTGGACGGCGCACCTGATGCCGACCTTGGACGAGAAGGCCCTCGCGAAGGCGATGCCGTCGCCCTCCACCACGAGGTCGATGTCGAGGTTGTCGATGCGCATGACCATGTCGCGGACGATCCCGCCCACGAGATAGACGTTGAACCCCATCGAGGACGCCTGGATCCCGGCGTCGCGCAGCATCTCCACGATCTCCCTGGGCAGGCGTTCCGCCATGAGCGACGCCACGTTCTTTCTCTGGGAGGCCTTGAGGTCGATACCCTCGGTCTTGGCCATCTTCTCGTGCATCACTCGCATGAGGTCGGTCCTCGTGATGACGCCTATCGCCTTCTTGTTCTCGATCACGGGCAGGAGCCGCTGGTTGCCGTCGATGATGAGGGTCCGGATCTCCCCCACCGGCGCCTCAGGGCCCACCGACTGGATGTCGCGGATCATGTAGTCCTTGACCGGAGCCCCTCCCAGGCCGTGGCCCTGTGCCCTCGTGACCACCTGGCGTGTCACCAGGCCCACGGCCTTGTGATCCCTCGACTGGACGACCGCCGCGTTTATGTTGTACCGGTTCAGGGTCTGGGCCGCCTCGTCAATGGTGGCGTTCATCTTGAGGGATATGACCGGGAAGGTCATGATGTCCCGCGCCGTGATCCGCGGCCTCGTCTCCTTCTTGATGATGGTCACCAACGTGCCGGCCACGCTCTGGAGGGATCGGCCGCTGATGGAGGCCGCGGCCGCTGTCGGGTGCCCGCCGCCGCCGAACCGGGCCGCTATCTCCGCGGCGTTGATCTGGGGCACGGTGCTCCTCGCCACCAGGTAGATCCGCTCGCCCATGAGCCCGGCGGCGAACACCGCATCGACCTGGAACATGCCCCTGAGCTTGTGGACGAGCATGGCGAAGTCCTCGATGTAGCCCGTGGACTCGGACGTCGTCACGAGCACGTCCATGCCCCCCACGTGGTGAATGGCCGCGTTCTTGATGAGCTGGTCGAGCACGTCCACCTGGTCCGGGCTGAGGTCGCGCGCGAGGCTCCTCGACACGTGGGTGAGGTCCGCCCCCCACTGGAGGAGTTGCGCGAGCGCCATGCAGTCCTCGGGCCTGGTGGACGGGAACAGGAGCGAACCCGTGTCCTCGAAGATCCCCATGGCGAGGATCGTCGCCACCTCGCTTGGGGGTACGAGGCCGCGGCCCTTCAGTTCCTCGACCATGAGGGTGCTGTTGGAGCCGTACTCCCTGACGTGGCTGTCTTTGGTCACGATGTCGTCGTTCGAGGGTGGGTGGTGATCGTAGGTGATCACCTCCACGTGCGGTCTCCCCACTATCCTCGCGAAGTCCCCGATGCGCGAGAGCTGCCTGGTGTCGACGATGACGAGGCGTCTCACGCTCTCGAGATCGATGGACTTGAGCTTCGCGATCGCGCCCGAAAGGCCGGGATCCAGCTGGGAGACGAACTCCCTCAGGTTCTTCTCCTGGGCCCCGGGGAACACGAGCAGCGCCTCCGGGAAGAGGATGCGGGCCGCGAGCATGGACGCGAAGGCGTCGAAGTCCGCCTGGATGTGTGAGGTGATGACCTCCATGTCCTATCCCCTCGGGTGGTACCTCCGGTGGATCTCCTTGAGCCTCGGGCTCGTCACGTGCGTGTAGACCTGGGTGGTGGAGATGTCCGCGTGCCCGAGCATCTCCTGGACCGACCTGAGGTCCGCTCCACCCACGAGCAGGTGCGTGGCGAACGAGTGCCTGAGCGTGTGCGGGGATATCCGTTTCGCGATGCCTGCATGCCTGGCGTGGCGCTTGATCGCGTGCCACACGTTCTGCCTGGTCATGGCCTTCCCCAGGCGCGAGCAGAACAGGACGTCCGTCGACTTCTTCACGAGCCGGGGCCTCGCTTCGCCGACGTACCGGGCGAGCCAGCGCCTCGCGCTCTCGCCGAGGGGAACGATCCGCTCCTTGTCGCCCTTGCCCCTCGAGAGGACATACCCCACGGCGAGGTCGACATCGTGGAGCCTGAGTCCCACCAGCTCGCTCACCCTGAGGCCCGTGGCATAGAGGACCTCCAGCATGGCCCGGTCCCTCACGCCCTGGGGGGTGGAACAGTCGGGGCTCTCCACGAGCCGCTCCACCTCCTCCCTTGAGAGCACCTCGGGCAGGGTGCGCACCCTCTTCGGCGAGGCCACGTCCTTGGTCGGGTCGCGCTCGGCCGCATCCTCCTCCAGGAGGAAGCGGTAGAAGTGCCTGATCGCGCTCAGTTTCCTGGTCACGCTCGTTGCCTTCAACCCGGAGGCCCTCAGGTGCACGGCGTAATCCTCCAGGGTCCAGGCCTCGGCATCGGCGGCGGCGATGCCCCTGGATTCGAGAAAAGAGAGGTAGTCGGCCACGTCTAAGGCATAGGCCCTCAGGGTGTTCTCAGGGGAAGACCGCTCAGCCACGAGGTACTCCAGGAAGGAGTCGACGAGCGAGCGGTTCATCTCTTGGCTGTCTTTGCCCGTATGCCCAGCGCGGCGAGGTCTGCGAGCGCCGGCTCCGCGCTCTTCCTGTCGTGGTACGCGCCCGACAGGAGCCTGTAGGCGGCTTCCGACTCCTTGACCACGTAGGTGGACACCCCTTTCCTGATAAGCCTCGAGGCCTCTGCCGAGGCGGCGTCTTTGCTCGGAAAGACGCCTATCTCTATGGCGTACGGCACGGGGGAACCGATGAACGGGTCGTTGCGCAGGACGCCCTTGGTCTTGAGCTCGGCCATTGTTTGGCCGGCCTGCTGGTCGTTCTCGAAGACGCCGTAGTCGACCCGGTACCAGAGCCCGGTCGGCCCCAGGTCGATCTTGGTCACGAACACCCCCTCGAGCTCGCCCGAGAGCCTCTGCATGTGGTTGAGCGCGTCCTTCTTCGACTGCCAGGACGAGATGTGTATCGTGTACGGGTAGAAGGCCGTCTTCTCGTAGGTGATGGCCGGCTTCTTCGCGGGTGTCGGCAGGGGTTCCGGGGCCGTCGCGGTGGAGGCGGGCTTGGCTTCCTGGGGGGCCTGCTTCGCACCCGGCTGTGCCGGTGGAGCCTCCTGCGCCTGGGGCTTTGACGTGGGAGGCGCCTGGGAAGAGTCTGGCTGCGCGATGGTCTTTTCCACCACGTTGCTCAGGCCGTAGCCTGCCCACGCGGCTGGACAGACCGCGCACAGGACGAACACCGCCGCCGTTAGGATGAAACCCCTCACTTGGCGCTCCTCAAGTAGGCGTACGTGGTGTTCATTATATACTTGTTGATACCCTTGGCAATACCGTCGACGAGGGCGTTCTGGTGCGCTTCGTTCTGGAGGAGGTCCGCTTCGGTGCAGTTGGTGAGGAAGCCGAGCTCGCAGAGTATGGAGGGCATCTGGGCGCCCAGGAGGACATAGAACGGTGCCTGCTTGACCCCTAGGTCCTTGCCCTGGTAGCCATCGTTGATGAGCGACGACATGATGCATTTCTGGACCGAGGTGGCGAACCTCGACGACTCGTTGATCTTGGAGTTGAGCATCAGGTCGTTGATGATGAGCTGGAGGTCGCTGATGGATTTGCTCGTGGTGGCGTTCTCGCGGGCCGCCACCTCTATGGCCGAGGCGTCCGTGGTGAGGTTGAGGAAGTAGGTCTCGATACCCTGGAGCGAGGTGTTGTTGTGGGCGTTGATGTGGATGGAGACGAACAGGTCGGCCCGCTTCTTGTTGGCGAACGCGGTGCGCTCCTCGAGGGGGATGAACACGTCCGTCTCCCTCGTCAGGAACACCTCGAACCCCTCGTGCCTGAGCCTCCTGGCGAGGGCCTTGCCGATGGCGAGGGTGAGGTCCTTCTCCTTGACACCCCCCGGGCCGATTGCCCCCGGGTCCTTCCCGCCGTGGCCCGGGTCAACCACGATGCGGGAGACCTTCAGCGAGAGCTGTGCGGCTATGGACGGGACGTCGTCGGACATCTGCGATTGAGACCACTTGGGCACCTTCTTGAACCCGTTCTTCGCCTCGGGCCTCTGGACGCCGCCGGTGCTCATGCCCAGAGGCTCGGCGGGCGTCTTCTGCCGTGAATCTCCGGCCGCGACAGACATGGGCGCCCCCTTCTTCACGATGTCCACCACCATCCTCGATGGATCGGAAAGGGGGAAAGCCCGATAGGTGACCTTCCTGGCGAGGTCGAGCACGATCCTCACCTTGTCGGCGGAGAACTGCGAGGCCCTGATGTTCTTGAGGATCCCGTCGTCAACGCGGGTCAGAGCCGGGATGGAGGGTGAGATCCTCGCGTTGTCGAGCTCGAGGATCACCCGCTCCGGCCTGTTCGCAGAGGCGTCGGCAGGCAGGGTGAAGGTCTTGAAGGTGACGTTGTCGTCGAGCTCGACGACAACGCGGGTGTAGTCCCTGTCGGACCACTGGTTGAGCGACCTCACCTTGCCGGGCCCGCCCAAGCTCGGTGCCGTGACCGTTCTCTTCTCGACGTTGAGCGCGTTCATCTGCTCGCGGGCGAGCTGCACCATGTCGCCCTCGGGGTAATCACGGATGACCCTCTGGTAGAGGGACGACGCCTTCACGGGGGATCCGAGCGACAGGTGGTGGATGCGTGCGGCGCTGTAGACGGCGTCGTCGGCGAGCTGGTTCTTCGGGTACTTCTCGGCCAGCGCCAGGTACGTGTCCGCAGCCTTTTCGAGGTCGTCGGGCCTCGAGGAGAACCGGTGAAGGTCCTCGTAGAGCTTGCCGGTCTTGAAGAGCGCCTTCGCGGCATACCCGGAGTCGGGGTGGCGCTTGGCCACGTTCTGGAACTTGTGGATCACCGCCATCCAGCTCACGCGGTCCTTCCGCTTCGAAGCGTCGCGGTACAACTCGACCGCGGCCGAGTTGGCGCTCTGGTAGGCCTCGGCGGCGCTCGTGGAGGCGAAGGCCTGAGGCGGCAACCCAACCAGGACGATGAGAAGGAGTACCTCCAGGCAGCAGAGCAACCTTCGTGCGGTGTAATCCATTACGCTCCCGAACGTGTCATCCATTACTCGTTTCCTGTGCCGGCTTGGGCACCCTACCTGTCATGTATCGGTTCTCGAGGCCCCTCGACTTTACAGCCCTGTCCCTTGGTGAGGGAATGGACCAGGAAAAGTCCTCTCAAGATGAGGTGTTCGTCGAAAATGAAGGATGACGGCACTTTTTTCTTTACAAATACCGACAATCCACCGGTAACCACCACATGCGGGATTTTACCGGTCTCTTCCCCCATCAAGAACGCCGTTTTCACGATCATGGCGGCGTGCGCGGTGACGACGCCCGCCTTGAGGCATCCCGCCGTGTCCCTCCCTATCAGGGGGGGGTCGTCGAACTCCTCGATGCGCGGCAGCCCCGGCGCCTCGGCGAGCAGCCCCCTGTATGCGCTCATCATGCCGGGGGCGATCACGCCGCCCATGAACACGCCCTGTTCGCTCACGTAGTCAATGGTGGTGGCCGTGCCCATGTCCACCACCACGAGGGGAGCCCCCTTGCCTCCGTGCAGGTGGAACGCGGCCGAGGCCGCCACGAGGCGGTCGGGCCCGAGGGTCTGCACGCTCGCGTATGCATTCTCGATCCCCATGCGGGTGTGAACGTCCACCACGAGCGGGTCTGCGCCCGTCGCCCCCAGGTCTGCGCGGACGATCTCGAGGGCCTCGGCCCGTACGCCCACCACCACCGCGTCCTTGGCCGCCTCGCGTGGGATCCCCTCGGTCAGTCCCAGGAAAGATCCCTTGGCTATGCACTCCCTGGTGGATACCCTGACGGTCCCCCTGAGGAAGCCGTCCTCGAAGATGCCTGCCGTGATAGCCGTGTTCCCCACGTCGATGGCGAGCATGGCTTGTGTGTAGACCTAAACGAGGGGCATATCAAGTGCTTTCGAGGGCCTCCCGGACGCCTGGTCTCGGCCTATCGGCCCTGGGTGTGTATCTCCGCCACCGCACGTATCCAGCCCGCGCTCGCACCCTTGATCTTGACGGGGAAGCAGTAGAACGTGAACCCCGTGGACGGCAGCAGGTGAAGGTTCGTGAGCTTCTCGATCTGGAAGTAGCCCCGTTCTCTGCCGGCGAAGTGTCCTTCCCAGATGACCGAGGGATCACGGCTTCGCGAGAACTCCTCGGCCTGGAATGCGAGCGGGCGGTCCCAGCTCCAGGCGTCCGTGCCGACCACGTGCACCCCCTTCTCCACGAGCCACAGGGTCGCCTCCCTGCCGAACCCGCACCCCTTGACGAGGTATTCCGGAGTGCCCCAGAAGGGTGCGGCGCCGGACTGGGCGAGGAAGATATCCCCCTCGGCGAGGGTGTGCCCGATCGCATCCAGCCTGCGCCGGATGTCGTCAGGTGTCACGTTGTAGCCGTCGGGCAGGTCGGAGAAGTCGAGTTTCACCCCCTCGCCGACGGCCCACTCGAGGGGGAACTCGTCTATGGTGAGGGCGGGCCTGCCGTTGTCCTGCGTGGGGTGGTAGTGCCAGGGCGCATCCATGTGCGTGCCCGCATGCGTGGAGAGCTCGAGGATCTCGAGAGCCCACCCGAGCCCGCCCGGGAGGTCGTCCTTCGTGACGCCCGGGAAGAACAGCTGCATGGTCTCGGCCCCCAGTGCGTGGTCGAGGTAGGTGATCTTCGGGATCATCATGGGCGGATCGCTGGGCAGCCCGGACTCTATGGCGATCGACAGGTCGATGAAGGTGCGCTTCACGGCTTCCTCCCCCCGGGTCGTGCGCGTCGGCATCCCGCCGCCTGCCGAAGAAGGCCGGTCCACGTGGGCAGGCGGCGGTGTCTCATCGTGCATATGATTCTCATGGCCCCGGCCGAGTGTCAAGATCCTCGCAGAGAGTGGATGTGCGGGTGCGGGTGCAGGTGAGCGTCCGCCCGGTGCTCCTCGCGGAGCGCCGAGGCCGCGGCCGTCTCGGGACCTGCATGGGGGTGCGGCAGGATGCGCCGTCTCGAACGCACGGAAGCACTCGCGGTCGTGAACCTTGAGGGTGCCGCACCGAAGGCCGTCTTCCTCGGTGGTTGTTCGCAAGCCCAAGGGTCCACGATGTCCCACGAACCAGATGGGGCGACACCCCTGTTCCCGTCGGCGACCTTCCCCGATGGAGGTTCATGGAGGTCGTCCTGGTGGATCTCTGCTCGATGCGTGATCTGGCTGAGGGGCGCCTCCCGTTGCCCGAACGCAGGTCGAAAGAAGAGATCGGGGCGGCGGGTCTTTGCCGGGGAGTCCGAGGCCCTGGGGACGATCACCTGCTTGTCGTCGTTGGGGGCACGGGATTGCTGCCTGCTTGACACACCCTCGGCCTTTACGGTTTACTTGCTGACCATGGAGTACGATCTGAAGGATCTCTTCAGGCAGGCTGCCCGCATCCAGGAAAAGATCAAGGAGATCCAGGAGCAGCTCTCGCGCAGGACGGTCACCGTCGACACGGGGGGCGGCATGGTCACCGTGACCGTCAACGGCAGGCAGGAGGTCGTTTCCATCAAGCTGGACCCTCAATGCGTCGACCCGAGGGACATCCCCATGCTCGAGGATCTCATCCTGACCGCGGTGAACCTGGGGATGAAGAGGTCCCGCGAGCTCGCCGCGGAGGAGATGAAACACCTCACGGGCCCATACCCTCTGCCCTTCACCGTGACGTGACATGGATCCCTACCCCAGGCCCCTCAAGGACCTCATCTCCGCTCTCAGGCGCCTGCCCGGCATCGGCGAGAAGACCGCTACCAGGCTTGCGCTGGCGATCCTCGCAGACAAGGGGGATCTTTCCCGCTGCCTCGTGCAGGCCCTCGAGGCGGTAAGGCGGGAGATCAGGCTCTGCCCGGAGTGCTTCAACCTGACCGACGGGGATCTGTGCGCCGTGTGCGCGGACGTCTCGCGCGACAGGTCGCTGATATGCGTGGTTGAGGAACCGAGCGACGTGCTGTCCATCGAGTCCTCGAACGTGTACAAGGGCCTCTATCACGTCCTGCACGGGCTGGTGTCGCCGCTGTCCGGCATAGGGCCGAACGACATACGGCTGCCCGAGCTCATGGAGAGGCTGAAGAAATACCAGGATCAGGTGAGGGAGCTCATCGTGGCCACGAACCCGTCCGTCGACGGTGAGGGCACCTTCCACCACATCTGCTCCCTGGTGGAGAGATCCGGCGTCGCCGTGGTGGTGAGCAGGATCGCCTCGGGGATCCCCATGGGGGGAGAGTTGAAGTACATGGACCAGGTGACCATCGCGAGCGCCCTTACGTACCGCAGGAGCACACAGTGCTGAAAGGGGGAGCGTCAATGGCAAGGTTCGCCGTGCAGGGCGGGTACGTGATCAAAAGCGCCCACGACGTACTCGAGAACGGATACGTCATCGTCGACGGGCAGACGATAGCCGATGTCACGCACGAGCTCCCCCCCGACATACGCGAGGTCCTGGGAGGCCCCCATGACATCGTGATCCCCGGGCTCGTCAACACCCACACGCACGCCCCCATGACGCTCTTCAGGGGCATGGCCGACGATCTCCCGCTCATGACATGGCTCAGGGAGCACATCTTCCCCGCGGAGGCGAGACACGTTGACCGGGAGTTCGTGTACGTGGGCTCGCTCCTCGCCGTCTGGGAGATGGTGCGCAGCGGCACGACCGCGTTCTGCGACGGCTACTTCTACGAGGAGGAGGTGGGCAGGGCGGCCAAGGAGATCGGGGTGCGGGCCTGGATTGGGGAAGGGATCCTCCAGTTCCCGACGCCGTCGCTGTCAGACCCCGCCAGGACCATAGAACACAGCAGGGAGATCATCGAGCGCTGGAAGGACGACCCGGCGGTCAGGCCCACGGTGTTCCCCCACGCGGTGTATACCTGCACTCCAGAGCTCCTGAAGGAGGCCTTCGCCCTGGCCGAGGAGTACGACCTCATCTACCAGATACACCTGAGCGAGACCATGGCCGAGGTGGAAGACGTCAAGAAGAACACGGGCATGACCCCCGTGAGGTTCCTCGACTCGCTCGGTTGCCTCGGCAGGCGCACGCTCGCGGTGCACTGCGTGGTGCTCGACGACGAGGACATAAGGATCCTCGCCGAGCGCTCCGTGTCGGTCTCGCACAACGCCGAGAGCAACATGAAGCTCGCAAGCGGCGTCTCCCCTGTCCCCAAGCTCCTCGCCGCGGGGGTGAACGTGTCGGTGGGCACGGACGGATGCGCGAGCAACAACAACCTCGACCTCTTGGGCGAGATCTCGACGGTATCCAAGCTGCACAAGATCACCTCCATGGACCCCACCGTCATCCCCGACCGGACGGCGCTTTCCATGGTCACGCTCTCGGGCGCCCGTGCCCTGGGGTATGACGGCGGTGTCCTGGGCCCGGGCAGGCCGGCCGACATCACCGTCCTCGACGGCTCCAGCCCGAACCTCGTCCCGGTGCACAATCCCGTCTCCCACGTGGTGTACGCGGCAACCGGCGGAAACGTGAAGGACGTCGTCATCGGGGGAAGGGTGGTGGTGAGGGACGCGAAGTGCGTCACCATAGACGAGGAAGCCCTCCTGCGGGAGTGCCGAGACATAGCCAAGCGCATCAGGAAGGCCTGAGGAACGCGGGCGTATCTCGATGCCCAAGGTGGGGAACGTGGCCCAAGGGCCTTGGATGGTCTCGACCCGCCTTTGGCCTGCATGCAGGGCCCTGCGATGCATCCCGGCGGGGCCCCGTGTGCGCCGGGCGGGCCGTCGCGGACGTCGGCCGCAGCCTGGCCCGGCCATGACCGGGGAAAAGGATGCCCCATGGGGGGAAGGGTTTGCCTGTCCGTTCCCGGGCGTTCCGTATCCGGCTCGAGGATCCATCCCCCTGGCAGCATCCTTGCTTTCCATCAAGACAGCGCGGCCATGTGCCGATAGAGGTGGAATATGAAGGTGAGCAACCGGTTTCTCTACTACCAGCTCGTGAAGGATCTGAACCAGAACACCGAGAGGCTGTTCAAGCTGAACAACCAGATCTCCTCGGGACGGAGGATCAGCACGCCCTCGGACGATCCCCTGGGCCTGTCGAGCGTCCTGGTGTACCGCACCGAGCTCAATTCCTTCGACCAGTACAAGAAGTCCGTGGACTACGGCAAGGGATGGCTCAACAGGATGGACTCCATCCTCCAGGACGTGGACGACCTCTTGGGCAGGGTCTCGGAACTCGCGGTCCAGGCGGCGTCCTCCACCTCGACGCAGAGCACCCGGGTGGGCGCCGCCGAGGAGATAGAGGAGATCAGGTCGATGCTCCTGGGGCACGCGAACGCGAAGTACGGCAACAAGTACATCTTCGGCGGCACCATGACCCAGACCGTCCCCTTCCTGTCCGTCGACGTGGACGACCTGGAGGAAGACGTCGCGACCATGTCTGCCGCTCCCCCCGCATCGCCCTCGGAGGGAGACCGCTACATAGACACCGACGACGGGCACATCTACCAGTACACCTCGGGTGCGTGGAACGACCTCGGCGCGCCGGCGGAGTCGAGGTCGGTCATCGTCACGGACACCGATACGGTCTACGTCTTCTCCCAAGGGTCGTGGAGGCCCATGTACCAGGGCAACGACGAGACCTTCTCCTTCGCCATAGGCAAGGAGAACTCCGCGCAGATCAACATCCCCGGGAGCCGGGTCTTCCTGAACCCGGACGGGAACATCTTCACGTCGCTCCTCAGGCTCGAGCGCGCCTTGAGATCGAACGACGTGAACGGGATACAGACCGAGATGGGCGTCATTGAAAGGGCGCAGACGGTCATCTCCGACAACCTCGCGGCCATCGGTGCGGTGGAGAACAAGCTCGACCACACCCTGACCGTGATCGATCGCTCGAGGGTGGACACCAAGAGCATGGTCTCGTCCATAGAGGATCTCGACTACGCGCAGGCCATCACCGAGCTCAAGAACCAGGAGACGATATACGAGGCCGCCCTGAAGAGCGCCTCGATGATCACGAGCCTGAGTCTCGTGGATTTCATCTGATGAGAAGAAGGGGGACGATCATTGGAAGAGATTGACACCCTCCGGTTCGGCAGGATCAAGGTCGAAGGGGACAAGATCATCACCTTCCCACGGGGGATCCTCGGCTTTTCCCGGTGCAGGCGGTACGCGCTCTTTCCCCACGGCGAGAAATCGCCCTTCTGCTGGCTCCAGAGCGTGGAGGACGCGGCGCTCGCCTTCGTGGTCATGGACCCCGCCCTGGTGGATCCCCGCTACCAGGTCGACGTGGACGAGCAGACGGCCAGGGAACTCGACATCGCTCCCGGAGACAAGATCCAGGCGCTCTGCATCGTGACCATCCCCCAGGGTGACCCGAGGCGCATGACCGTCAACCTCCTCGGACCCCTGGTGGTCAACACGAGGAACAGGCTGGCGGCCCAGGTCATCTGCGAGAACCGGGGGTATTCCCACAGAAGGCCTCTCTTGGCCGAGGAGAGAGAGGCCCCCTGATCGTCCTCAAGACTTCTTGATCGCCTTCGCCCTGGCCTTGAGGAGCTTCTTCATCACCTTGGGATCGGTCGCCCGAGGTGCGGGTGCGTCCGCCCCGGCGCCGGTGACGGGCGGTGGGGATTCGCCGGGAGCGTCTTTACGGGCGGACCGATCGCGGGGAAGGTCTCCGGGGCCTTTCGCGCGGGCGTGTATCCTGTCGAGCACGAGCCTCGCGAGGTACTTGCCGAAGAAGCCGATGAACCCCGCGACGAAGACGATCGCCGCCCATCTGAGCGCCTCGAGAAGGGGAACGTCCGCAGCCATGGGATGATCTTAGACCATGGCCGTCTTCGGGGCAACCGGTCTCGTGAGGTTGCGTGACACAAGCCCTTGACCGGCATTCAAGAGGGCACGTATACACACACCATGGCCTTTGAGATCGACCACGGGAAGTTCCTCTCTTTCGTCGCCCAGGGGACGAACAGCGGCAAGACCACGATTCTCGAAGGGGTCATCGCCGAGCTCAAGCGCAGAGGCAGGAGGGTGTGCGCCCTCAAGCACGGGATGCACATGCACTACCACGACCCCGCGGGCAAGGACACCGAAAGGTTCGCATCCAGCGGTGCGGACCGGGTGGCCATGTTCTCCCCCGAGGGCCTTCTCGTGTACGAGAACGTCACCCCTTCCCTCGAGTACCTGATGCTTGCCGCCTCCCACGGCGTCGACGTGGTGCTCGTGGAGGGGTACAAGAGCGGGCCGTTCAGGAAGATAGAGGTCTTCAACGACACGCTGTACGAACGGCCTCTCTGCGTGGAGCACCCGTCGCCCGACTACATAGCCCTCGTCTGCAACAGGGCCATCCCCCTCGACATCCCCACCTTCCTCTTCGGCCAGATAGAGGAGATAACCACGTTCGTGGAAGAGTCCGTGGGTCTCGGGCGGCATGCGGCTTCGAACCCGTAGCCCGAGTGACCGCCTGCCTTGCCTGAGGCGCCACGCGGGTGCGCCCCCGTGGCCTGCCGGCGGCTGGCAAGGGCATTGCAGGCCCAGGCCCGGATCTCGGTGTGTGTCGCAGACGTCGTTTAAGCGGGCCCCCGGGTGAACGTCGGCGTCTCCCGGTGTGAGCGACAAGACCCCTGACCGCGCGCCAAGAAGGCCGGTCGGTCTTCCTCGGAGGAGAGATCTGTGGTAAAGGTGCACTTCAATGCTCATCGTGAGGCTCAAGCCAGGCAAGGAAGCGCCCGTCCTGAGAGGCCACCCGTGGATCTTCTCGGGCGCCGTGGACAAGGTCCAGGGCGAACCCCACGTCCACAAGTTCTGCCGGGTGCTCGACGCGAAGGGGCGCTTCGTCTGCCAGGGCATGTACAACCCCCTCTCGCAGATCGCCGTACGCGTCCTGACGTTCGGCAAGGAGCGGCTCGACAGGGACTTCTTCGAGGCCCGCATCAAGAGGGCCGTCGAGCTGAGGCGATCGGTCCTGCCGGCGGATGTCTCCTGTCACAGGGTGGTGAACGCCGAGGGTGACGGCCTGCCCGGCCTCGTGGTGGACCGGTACGGCGGCTGCCTCGTGGTCCAGATCTCGACGCCCGGCATGGAGGAGGTCAAGGCCCACGTGGTGGATGCGCTCGCCAGCCTGTTCCCGGACGCCCTCATGGTGGAGCGATCGGACACGAAGGCGCGTTCCGTGGAAGGACTCCGCCCGGAGGTCGGCCCGCTCAAGGGCGGCGGCTTGGGCGGGGATGTGGTGGTGAGCGAGAACGGCCTCTCGTATGCGGTGGACGTCCTCACCGGCGACAGGACCGGGTTCTACCTCGAGCACAGGCTCACCAGGAGCAGGATCGCCGCGTACGCGAAAGGCCGCAGGGTGCTTG
>ERZ795045.987-NODE-987-length-33540-cov-5.283769_pt1 | contig 33540 bp, 31 predicted proteins | sample MGYA00375129_ERZ795045 | MGnify/ENA primary metagenome ERZ795045 (study PRJEB30174, sample SAMN05720166) | activated sludge metagenome | isolation source: anaerobic digester from wastewater treatment plant | place: Japan | collected 2015-05-15 ...
AGATCGCAATAGACCAGGCAAGAGAATACGGTCTGCTGGGAAAAGACATCATGGGCACGGGCTTCGACTTCGATATCGAAATCCGTTACGGAGCAGGTGCTTTTGTGTGCGGAGAAGAGACCGCCCTTATCCACTCAATGGAAGGATTAAGGGGTGAACCAACCGTGAAACCACCCTACCCGGCACAATCGGGCTTCAGAGGTAAACCTACAAACGTCAACAACGTTGAAACATTCGCATGCGTGGCACCTATTATATTAAAGGGTGCAGAATGGTTCAGCAGTATAGGAACTGCTAAATCGAAAGGAACAAAAGTCTTTGCCCTTGCAGGGAAAATAAATAACGTGGGACTGATCGAAGTACCAATGGGTACAACCCTTCGTGAAGTTATCTTCGAAATAGGCGGAGGAATAAGAGGCGGTAAAAAATTCAAAGCGGTGCAGACGGGAGGTCCTTCAGGCGGATGCCTTACCGAAAAGCACCTCGACACACCCATCGACTTCGATAACCTTACAGCTGCCGGCTCAATGATGGGCTCAGGTGGTATGATAGTGATGGATGAGGATGACTGCATGGTGGCAGTGGCAAAGTTTTATCTTGACTTTACTGTAGAAGAATCGTGCGGAAAATGCGCACCATGCCGCATCGGTAACAAACGCCTCCATGAGCTGCTCGAACATATCACCAAAGGACATGGTACCAGAGCCGACCTCGACAGGCTGAGAAACATGAGTGTAGTTATAAAAGACACTGCACTGTGCGGACTGGGACAGACATCACCCAACCCGGTGCTGTCGACTCTTGATAACTTCTATGATGAATACCTTGCACACGTGGTCGATAAAAAATGCCCTGCCGGAAAATGCCGCGACCTGATGCAATACGTAATAATAAAAGAAAACTGCGTGGGCTGCACTGCATGTGCAAGAGTCTGCCCGGTGAATGCAATATCGGGCGAGAGAAAAGAACCGCACTATATTAACCCCGCAATATGTATTAAATGCGGCGCGTGTATGGAAAAATGCAAATTTGACGCAATTGAAATCAGATAAATATACTGCATCAACATGGAAAAAGTAAAACTAACTATAGATAATAAAACAGTTGAAGTTCCAAAAGGAACAACCATTGCAAAGGCTGCAAAGATGCTCGGCATAGATATACCTCTGCTCTGCCACATGGAACTCCACGACCTGGGTATTGAAAACAAACCTGCCGGTTGCCGTATTTGCGTTGTTGAGGTTGAAGGAAGACGAAACCTTGCACCCTCTTGTGTGACAACATGCGAAGAGGGCATGGTCATCAGAACACACACAACAAGAGTTCTTAACGCAAGAAGGACCGTAATGGAGTTTATTCTTTCCGACCACCCCAAGGATTGCCTCGTCTGCCCCAAATCAGGCAACTGTGAATTGCAGGATATGGCTATACGACTGGGCATCAGAGAGATACCAGGACAAGAAATTGCTGAAATGTCAACCTACCGCAAAGACACTTCACCATCCATAATAAGAGATCTTGATAAATGCATAATGTGCCGCAGATGTGAGATGATGTGTAACGATGTTCAGACCGTCGGAGCATTGTCGGCAATAAACAGGGGATTTATGGCTGTTGTGGCACCTGCTTTTGAGCAAAACCTCGAGTATTCGCCATGTACTTACTGCGGTCAGTGCGTGGCTGTTTGCCCGACAGGTGCCCTTACCGAGGTAAACCATACACCGGAAGTTCTCAGAGCGCTGGCTGATCCTTCAAAGACTGTCGTTGTTCAGACAGCACCAGCAGTGAGAGTTGCACTGGGTGAAGAGTTTGGAATGAAGCCCGGCACAATAGTTACCGGTAAAATGGTTGCAGCCCTCAAGGCACTGGGATTTGATTACGTGTTCGACACCGATTTCGCAGCCGACCTTACTATTATGGAAGAAGGTACCGAACTGCTCGACAGACTCACCCGTTACCTGAAGGGTGACACAGATGCAAGGCTTCCCATCTTAACCTCATGCTGCCCGGGATGGGTGAATTTCTTTGAATATTACTACCCCGACCTGCGGGATGTACCTTCAACTGCAAAATCACCCCAACAAATGTTTGGCGCTATTGCCAAAACCTATTTTGCAGATAAAATCGGGGTTGACAGGAAGAATCTGGTTGTAGTATCAATAATGCCTTGTCTTGCAAAGAAATACGAGTGCCAGAGAGATGAATTTTCAGTCGACGGAAACCCTGATGTTGATTATTCAATCTCAACAAGGGAACTGGCAGCCTTCATCAGGCAGGCAAACATTGATTTCAATAATCTTCCAGAGGAAGAGTTTGACCTGCCACTTGGTGAATCAACCGGTGCAGGAGTCATCTTCGGCACAACAGGCGGTGTAATCGAAGCTGCTGTAAGAACAGCTTATGAGCTTTACACAGGCAAAAAATTGGGCAGGATCGACTTCACCGAACTTAGAGGTTTTGAAGGTGTCAGAAGTGCAACAGTTGATTTCGGAGAGTTAAAGCTCAACATCGGAATTGCTCACGGACTCGGCAATGCCAGAAAATTGCTCGATGATGTACGCTCCGGAAAATCAAAATTCCATGCAATAGAGATAATGGCATGCCCCGGTGGATGTATAGGAGGAGGAGGACAACCATTACACCATGGAAACTCCGAAATACTTAAGGCTAGAGCTGCAGCTATCTACCAGGAAGATCGCAACAAACCGCTTCGTAAATCACACGAGAATCCGGTCATAATAAAGCTCTATGAAGAATTTCTGGGCAAACCAAATAGCGAGAAAGCACATAAACTGCTGCATACACACTATTTTGAAAGAAAGAAGAAAATAATTGTTAAACCGTAAAAATTCTTCAATCAAAAAATAAAAAGCCATGTCAAGCATAAAAATAGAATTGCGTAAAGAAGATGTTGAAAAGATAAAAGAGATCTGTGCCTCTTTCAACAACGACCCCCAGGAACTTATTAACGTTCTACACAAATGCCAGGAACATTTCGGCTATCTTCCTGCAGAAGTACAGGAAGTTGTATCCGACTGCCTTAACGTTCCTGTGGCAAAAATATATGGAGTCGTAACTTTCTATTCGTTCTTTACTATGACTCCAAAGGGGAAATATCCAATCAGCATATGCATGGGCACAGCATGCTATGTGCGAGGAGCTGAAAAGGTTCTCGAAGAATTCAAAAAAGAACTCGGGATACAGGTGGGGCAGACAACACCCGACGGTAAATTCTCACTTTCGAGTCTGAGATGTGTTGGTGCATGCGGACTTGCACCGGTTGTGCTTGTTGGGGAGAAGACATATGGCAGAGTAGCACCTGACGATGTAAAAAATATCCTGAAAGAGTACGAATAACAGATAGTTTCTTCTACTGAGTTTTTCCATGGAGAATCCGGTCTTAAGCCGGATTTTCTTTTTATTCACTGCTTAACCCCCTGAAAATAGAATGGATTCATGTCATATAATAAAATTGACATCAAGGCTTTCATCACTTTTTTTTGAATTTTCTGTTCAATCCATGCCCTTTATGTTTTGTAAAAAACATATTCTTCTGCCTCCTTTTACCTTCAATATCGCGCTCAACAAATATTTTCCTGCCTGTATAAGGGTCTTTACCAAGATAATACATCATTGTGGAAAGTGTCATTGGTGTAGGGGTAAAGTCCTGCACCTGTTCGGGTCTCAGACCAAGCGGTTCTATTTTGTTTACAAGCCTTTGCATGTCGTCAATGGTACAGCCCGGATGAGATGAAATAAAATATGGCACAAGCTCATAATTGAGTCCATTTTCTTTTACAGTTTCATCAAAAATCTTTTTCAGTTTGATGAACAAAGAGAAAGGGCTTTTCCTCATCAGTCCAACAATATGATCCTCAGTATGTTCTGGCGCCACTTTAAGACGGCCTGAAACATGGTTGATTATCAATTCTTTAAGATATTCTTTCTCTGCTTTTCCGGCCTGGGGATTCCATTCTTTGAAAAGAAGGTCGTATCGCACCCCACTACCGACAAATGCTTTTTTGATATCTTTTCTGCTGTTAACCATCCTGTAAAGTTTCAGCAGTCTCTCGTGTGATGTATTCAGATTATCGCATACGGAAGGCCATATACATGAAGGGCGCGAACACTTCCTGCATAATTCCTCATTTTTACCTTTCATCCCGTACATATTTGCCGATGGTCCGCCAAGATCTGACAGATAACCCCTGAATGAAGGTAATGCAGATATTCTGTCAATCTCCTGCATTATTGATTCTTCTGTCCTGTTAATAACAAACTTACCCTGATGGGCAGATATAGTACAGAAACTACAGCCTCCGAAACATCCACGATGGATATTTACTGAAAACTTTATCATCTCATAAGCCGGTATAGGCTCTTTTTTTCTGTACCGGGGATGTGGTTGATAGGTGAACGGCAGAGAATATATCCTGCTGGCTTCAGTTTCATTGAATGGGGGGAAAGGCGGATTTACTATCACATTATATTTTCCGCAAGGCTCTATAAGACGTGCAGCTTTAACCTTGTTCGATTCCCTTTCGAAAACCGTAAAATTATCAGCAAATGCATTTTTATCGGCAACACACTTTTCATATGAATTCAGAAATCTGTCTTTCCAGTCTTTTCTTGCAGGCAAAGGCTCATCGGCAGGAAGTTTAATGACCGTCTGTGGAACCGTTTTAAGTGACGAAAACGGAACCCCTTTTTGCAGCAATCTTACAATTTCTATAATTGGCTGTTCGCCCATACCATAAACAAGCATGTCGGCGCCGCTTGAAATCAGAATTGAAGGTTCTATGCTGTCTTTCCAGTAATCATAATGGGTGAGTCGTCTCATTGAGGCTTCAATTCCCCCTATAATAACAGGAACATCTGGATAGAGCTTTTTAAGGATTGATGTATAAACTATTGTAGGGTAATCGGGGCGGAATCCGGCTTTGCCACCTGGTGTATAGGCATCGTCGGAGCGAAGTCTTCTGAAGGCCGTGTAATGATTCACCATCGAATCCATGTTTCCGGCTGTTACTCCGAACAAGTAAACTGGTGGGCCAAGCTTTTTAAAATCACGCAGGTCATCCTTCCAGTTGGGTTGCGGAACAATAGCCACTCTCATGCCTTCTGCCTCTATAACCCTTGCAATAATTGCAGCACCAAACGATGGATGGTCAACATAGGCATCGCCGGTGAAAATTATTACATCGGCCTGATCCCACCCAAGAGCCTTCATCTCATCGGCACCCGTCGGCAACCATTTGTACTTTTCAGAAAGCAAATCGATAAATTTATCTTATAACGACTGCAAAGATTGTAAAAGAAAACGAACTATTGTCAGTTTTTTTAGTTCGGCAAGATTGTTGTAATAATTTACAATGCACATTATTAATAAAATGTGTAAATTGTTATAAAAACGGAGGGGGTGCTATGGATATCAGAAGAATTACCGACCAGCATAAAGCGGTATGCAGGCTTGTAGCCGAAAAGAAGGTGAAGAGTAGTCTGGAAGTGCTAAATAGCATGATCTCAGTTTCCGGAAGGGGTCAATTCCGGGATGAGTATGAAAACCTCGCCATGACGTACCGAAATATTCTTCAATACACCATTGAAGGAGTAAAAGACCCCGAAAGGGATAAAATCTACAATATACTTCTGAGGTCAATTATCAACCTCGCCGACCGTGTAAAACAGGACATTCTGTCATATTATTCAGGATGGTACACATACTGGCTCAAACAGCAGCTGGAGAAAGAATACAGGCTGAGCGGAAAGACAATAGTGGAAACTGTTGATGATCTCCTTTTCAAGCAGGAGCTTGACGAATGGCTAAAACTTTCATCCGAGATTAATCCAGATCCAAACTCTGAAATAGCAAAAAAACATAAACAGCTTATAAGAAACATTTTCAATCATTTATGGTTAACCGACACCTACGGTGAGGCAGAAGAGAGTCTGGTGTCAATAATCAGAAAATCAGGAAAATTCAGATGGTATGAAAGCTGCATATTTGTCAGTGCCATAACTCTAAGCCTTTTAAGATTCTGGCAGCCTGAAAAAGTGAATATACTGCTCGATTTTTACCATGATGGTACAGAACAGATAATGGAAAGAGCACTAGCTGGCGTAGTGCTCAGCCTTCATTATTACAATGAACGGATATTCCTTTATCCCGACATACTGGCAAGGATTAAAAAAATGTCAAAAAGTGCAAAGTTCAGGGAACATTGCAGAATTTTAGTTATGCAGGCTATAAGGTCGAGGGAGACAGAAAAACTAAGCAAAAGGCTGCATGATGAAATTCTTCCAAAAGTTGCCAGTCTGCGTCCGAGGCTTGATGAGAAGCTCGGCCTCGACAATATCCTTCCAGGTAACCCGGGTGATGAAAAGAATCCTGACTGGTCGAAACTTTTTAATGAATCGGATGAGCTCTTTAAATCGATGGAAGAGCTCACCAACCTTCAGATGGAAGGTGCCGATGTTTATATGTCAGCATTCGCAAACCTGAAGCATTTTGATTTTTTCAAGGATTTTCAGAACTGGTTTGTGCCGTTTTATCCCGACCATGAGGCAGTTGATGTAATTTACACAGATGAGGTATTAGGTCCGGGAACCAATGAACTGGCTGAAGCTCTTTACAAAACGCCTTTTATCTGTAACTCAGATAAATATTCGTTGCTTCTGAATCTTAAGTATCTTCCTGCGGCTCAGAAAACAATGATGCTGAAAGTATTCAGGATGGAGCTTGAAAGCCTGGAACAGCTTAATGCCGAAGAACCTGCAACTGATCCATATAAAAAATTCAGAATCAATGTAACACAATATCTTCAGGATCTATACAGGTTTTTCAAACTTTCACCATATAAGAAAGATTTTGAGGATGTGTTCAGCGGAAGACTCGATATTTACAATTCAGAGTTCTGGCGTGTTGCATGTCCTTCACCTGAAGCAGAATCTGTTCTGGCAGATCACTTCTTCAGAAATGATTATTTTGATGACGCCCTCGAGCTCTTTCTGCGTCAGCTTAATACAAAACCAGATGATGTGCAGCTTTATGAAAAGATAGGTTACTGTTACCAGCAGGCGGGCTTATATGAGGAAGCTCTTGATTTTTACAGAAGGGCTGAATTGATTGACAGAAAAGTATGGACAATCAAGAAAATTGGTTTGTGTCTGAGGCGGTTAGGCAGGTACGAGGAATCACTTGATTATTATCTGCAGGCATCAGAGATGGAGCCTGAAAACATTCATACCATTATGATGATAGCTCATTCTTACCTCGACCTGAAGGATTATGAACAGGCTTTGAAGTATTATTTCATGGTCGAATACATGGATCCTGGTAACATAAAGGTTCTCAGGCCCATTGCTTGGTGTTATCTGGCACTTGGAAAGCTTGAAGATTCTGAAAAATATTTTGAAAAGCTTTCATCGGAAAAGCTGAATGCCCACGATTACATCAATAAGGGCCATCTGGCTCTCTGCATGGGTAAGAAAAAAGAAGCGGTTGAATATTACAAACAGGGCCTTGCCAGTGGTGGTATCAGCCGTGATGATTTCCTCCGTATTTTCAATGAAGATAGGCCGGTGCTGTTAAGCAACGGCGTTGATCCTGATGATATACCTATTTTACTGGATTATTTATTTTATATCCTTGAATGACCGGATGAGTCTCCCGGCTGTATAGGGCGGCGGCGACCCTGGTCATCAAACCTCCCCGGAGGCGGAGGACCGTATGGCATATTTCTTCTGGGTCTGAAGCCTGAAGTATCGTCCATATCACGCCTTCCTCTCCTTATCATCTCTTCTCTTCTCCTGTCAATTTCATGCAACCTCTCAAGTTGATCCTTTGTGAGATTCGGTTCAATTTCTTTCCAGAATTCTTTCATCAGCGAATCAGACTTTCTTCTGAAATCATTCATAATCAAACTATTCGACTTCGCATATTTCGACAGAATCAGATTGATTGCCTGCTTTTGTTTCTCATCGGGTTGAATTATGTTATAAAAGCCCTCCCTGAACCTTTCAGCTGAAAAAAATATTCTTACAGGCTTCAGCCTTTGATATCTTATTTGTGCCGAAACAAGCATGCCTATAACAAAACCTATTATCAGGGTTAGTATTATCAGTAAAACAGGTCGTAATTTCATAATAATTATTAGTTTCCGGTTAACACACACAATATACTTTCTTCGAATCCGTCACCCAGGCCGAAAAAAGAATCAATAGAGAGACTTCCCTGAGATATATAAAGGGAAACAAGCAATAATATTATTGCAGCAATACCAGTTATGGCAATTCTGTAAAAAGCCCTGTTAAACATACTCAGGAAGTCAACATTTATAACTTCTGATTGCCGTGCAGAATAAATCCTGTTAACGACCTTTTCAGCGAAATCATCACTGAAAGAATACGATACGCCTGCTTCTTCGAGTTGCCTCAATGCATCATGGTCAGGCTCTTCACCCGACAATGATTTGATTATCAATTCTTTTAATTTTTCCTTTTTCATTTATAACCCCTTTAATATTTTTTCATTTGTTCCTGACCTCTCGACAGCCTCGAAAGCACGGTACCAATTGGCAATCCGAGAATTTCGGCCGTCTCTTTGGTCGAATATCCCTGCAGCAATCTCATCATTAAAATCACCCTGAACTTAGGTTCAACCATCTGCAGGGCTTTTGTCACCAGTTCACGGGCATCTATTCTCTCTTCATCATCCGTGTCCGGTATATCAATCTCATGAATTTCACTCCCATCGCTGTGCGAGAACATCGATAAAAACCTTTTCCTTCTTTTTATTTCATTCAATGTAATATTCACTGCAATTTTCTGGATGTAAGTTGAAAGTTTTGATTCACCCCTGAACTCAGATAGTGAATTGTAAAGCTTTATAAACACTTCCTGCCCCAGATCTTCTGCAAAGACCGTATCTCCGAGCATGCCCTTTACAGTTCTGGCAACCATCGACTTGTACCTGTTAACAATTTCCCCGAATGCAAGCCTGTCGCCCTGCAATGAGGCTTTAATGAGTTCCATGTCGTCTGCCTGCACATATTTCGGGTCATGCTTCTGCATATTAGACAATAATAGTTATAAAATTATTCCTGCTTTGTTAATTTTTATTAACAATTGCCATATAGAGTTCATTTATTGAGCAAATGCATCACTAAATAAATAAAATAAATTACCTTATCTCTGATTCTTCCGCCAGAATAATGATATCCATCGAACTGGTATATTTCAGCAGGTACAGGTGACTGTTTTCGAATCCGTCATCTCTTGATTCCCTTCTGAAATAAAATTTTGTCTCGAGAAGATCCGGATTATGAACAGATGGACGACGCAGAAACCTTTTCCCATGCATGGCAAGCCCACTCAGAAAATAATACATAATATCGTATCCCTGCCAGGCAAAACTGACTTCTTCGGGCTCAGTAAGAAATTTGTTTCTGTAAGTCTTAAGAAAAGCTTTAACATCAGGCTGGCTATAGTCAATCCAGTAGGGTGAATAAAGTTCAATACCAAGGTCAAAATACAATTTTGGATCTAGATTAAATAACTCTCTTACAGCAGGATATCCAATTAACCTTATATTGTATTTCTTCGTAAGGGCACTTAGTTCCATTATTGTTTCGCTCAGCACAGGGTTTTCTTCAGATGCTATTATTACTACATTTTCATCTTTTTGTGATAGTGCTTGTTCGAGCCTGTTTATTGAATCGGCCGGCAGTTCTGACCGGCTCATATAGAGAAGCTCTTTAAATTTTACATTATTGTACTCATTGTTTGATGTTATTTCCCTTAATAACATATTGCGGAAATTAATTACATCTGAATCAGACCATGTTCTGTCGTTATGAATAAAAACAAAATTACTGTTTTTAAACTGACTGGCACGTCGGACGATAAGATTCTGAACCACCTTAATAGAGGGAATGGTCATAAATACTTCCGGATTATTTTTTAAAGGAATGTTACTACGCAGCGGTACAGGCGAAATTACAGGTATATCAGAATCTCTCAGATAATCAGCAACCTTAATGAGCTCATCTGTAAATACAGGGCCAATTATCATGTCCATCTTTTTGAGCCGGTCTGTTTTTATAAGATTATCAACACTATATTCTTCAGTACTTGTATCAAAAGCATAAATATTTATATCAAGCCCCATATTCCTCAGTGTATCAGCAGCTACAAGAATACCGTTATATAATTCAAGAAACTGAATACTTGAGGGGTACAACCAGTGTTCCGGTTTATAAATTGTTTTATAGATACGCTTACCTTTAATCACCTGTGATGAATCAATTTCGGCACGTATTGAACTTTCCCTGGTATATAAAGGGAGGAGCACTCCAACGTTGAATTCACCCTTTAGATTTCTGACGGGTATAATTTCTGAAGGAATTTCAAAATCTTCATCTGGCACCGTTTTAATTGTATCCGCAGCAACAGTATCCGCTTTTATCTTAAAGTCGACAACTCTTTGAACAGGTATTCTTAGTGAATCATTAACACGCGGGAAAATTATTCCCCGGTTTTCCCTTCTCAACTCCCGTATTGTAATGCCGTATTTTTCAGCAATGGAAGCGAGCGTTTCACCTTTCATTATTCTGTGGTAAAGATATTCCTTTTCCGAAACCTCAAAATCCTTTGAGGTTGTTGTAAGGCTCCGCCTGGGTATTGCTATCTCGGCATTGACAGGCAGTTTATTTATGTCAACGCCCGGATTGCTCTGGACAATTTCATCAACAGAAACACCATAACTTTTTGCAAGTGAATAGACAGTATCACCCGGCCGTATTTTGTGGTAAAAAAACTTTGACTCATCTCTTTGTTGTTCCTTAACCTCTGTTTTTTTCTGCTCATCAGATATTGTTTCAACAACCGGTATGCGCAGTGCCTGACCTTCCTTAAGAACAGTAGCAGCTGATGGATTATTCTTTACCAGTTCATCCACCGTAATACCGTAGGCTTTTGCAATTGAAAAAGCTGTCTCCCCTTTCTTAACTATGTGGATATAATACTGGTTGCCTGATATAATTACTTTTTCTTTCGACTTCTCAACCACAACCTGGGCTGAGATAGTAATTCCGTTAACCAGAAGAAACACAAAAACTGATACAAACAGGCTTGTTATTTTCAATTCATCCTTCAACTTCTCCATTCAGGAATACTTTGAATTATTTAAAAAAACAGTGTAATTATCCGTAATATTCTTTGAGAAACTTCATGCAGTTTTCGTATATTCTTTCATTTATATTGCTCAGTTCTTCCCGTATAAATTTTTCCCCTGTAATTTTTTCATAAAGTTCAATATATCTTTCTGACACTTCATTAACAAATTCATCTGTCATATCAGGTACTTTTTCCCCTGTCCTACCCATGAAACCATTTGCCATCAGCCATTCCCTCACAAATTCTTTCGAAAGCTGCCTTGGCGGTAATCCCTTGCTGAATCTTTCCTGATAATCTTCGGCATAAAAATACCTTGAAGAATCGGGAGTATGAACTTCATCTATAAGATATATCTTTCCGTCTTTCTTTCCGAATTCATATTTAGTATCAACAAGAATCAGTTTGTTTTTTGTTGCAATTTCAGACCCTCTTTTGAAAATTTCAAGTGAATATTTCTCAATTAGAGTGTATTCTTCTTCAGATACCAAACCTTTTTCAACTATCTCTTTCGGTGTAATATCCTCATCATGAAGTCCTTGTTCAGCTTTTGTAGTAGGGGTAATCAGAGGCTCGTCGAATTTCTGATGTTCTCTCATTCCTTCCGGTAAGGGTATGCCGCATATTTCCCTTTTACCCGATTTGTATGTTCGCCATGAGCTTCCAGTTAGATAAGCTCTGACTATCATTTCCACAGGATAAGGCTTGCAGATTATTCCTGCAGTCACATTGGGGTCGGGTGAGGCTATTTTCCAGTTTGGTATAATATCGCTGGTAAGATCAAGAAATTTCGAAGTTATCTGATTAAGAACCTGTCCCTTGTATGGGATGCCTCTGGGAAGAACAACATCAAATGCTGAAATCCTGTCGGTTACAACCATTAGAAGTATTTCGTCGTTAATATTATAAACATCACGCACTTTTCCGTGGTAGATGCTTTTCAAGCCTGGAAATTTGAAATCGGTTCTGAGAACTGTATTTTTCATGGTTTTAAAAGGTTAATGTTAAACATCATCTTTTGAATCAGAAGTTTTTCCTGAATTTTTTTCTTCTTTTTCGTATGCCCTGATAATCATTTTAACCAGCCGGTGCCTGACTATATCACGTTCGTCGAACCTGATGATAGATATTCCTTCGATGTTCGACAATATTCTCATTGCTTGCAGAAGTCCCGAATCGTTTTTCCGGGGCAGGTCGATCTGTGTGGTATCGCCTGTCATAATAAACTTAGAGCATAACCCCATCCTTGTAAGGAACATTTTTAACTGGCTAACAGTGGCATTCTGGGCTTCATCAAGTATCACGAAAGCATTTTCAAGTGTCCGGCCTCTCATATATGCCAGTGGCGCAATTTGAATTGTTCCATCTTCCATCCATGTTTCCAGCCGCTTATAGGGTAACATGTCGTGAAGGGCATCATAAAGTGGCTGAAGGTATGGATCAAGTTTTTCCTTCATATCACCGGGAAGGAATCCGAGTCTTTCCCCCGCCTCAACAGCAGGACGCGTAAGTACAATCTTTTTCACCTCCCTGTTTTTCAGGGCTCGTACTGCAAGAGCAATGGATGTATAGGTTTTTCCAGTCCCTGCAGGTCCATCAGCTATAATCAGATCATTTGTTTTGTAATCATTCACTAGCTGAAGCTGATGAATTGTACGTGCCCTTATCGGCCTGCCATTTGCCCCGTAAACAATCACATCCTCAAAACTGCCCTCTATTGCCTTTTTAACATGTTCCTCATCGGTAAGCATTCTTTCGATAACATCATCATCAAGCCTGTGATATTTTCTGTAATAGTCAATTACTTCATTGAGCCTCTCAGAAAACAGCATTATCTCATTTTCTTCACCGATGCACTTGAGTTCATTTCCCCTGGCAACAATTTTCACCTGCGGAAAAATATTTCTTATTTTATTCAGCAGGACATTATTTGTACCAAAAAGAATAACAGGTTCAATATCATCAAGATATATCACCTTCTCTGTTGTACGTGCAATATCTTTCTGTCTGCCTTTTGCCAAAGCTTTCAGATTTTAAAATGCTTCTGAAAAAAATATTTATTTAGAAACTACAAAGTAAGCTTATTTTTCGTTAGAAGATTATCTTTGTCAAAAGTTTTTCCCATGCCGGTGATAACACTTACAACCGAGTGGAGAAGTGATGATTTCTACAACGGAATTATCAAAGGCAAACTCTGCAATTTATGTCCGGGTGTAACCATTATTGATAATGCCACCGGCATACCTGCATTTAACATTTCCCATGCATCTTTCGTAATCCGGAATACTTATTCCCATTATCCTCCGGGTTCAGTTCACATTATTTGTGTACATACTGAAGGAAATGAAGAAAAGAGGCATCTGGCTGTAAGATCTGGCGAACATTATTTTATCGGTACCGACAATGGGATTTTCTATCTCATTCTCAACCGTGAGCCGGATGAAGTTGTTATACTTGGGAATAAAGACGAAACGGATGAAATAGATATTTTTGTTTCTGCTGCTGCAATGATTTTAAAAGGGAAAACACTGAAGGAGATCGGAATGCCTGCAGTACGTATCAATGAAAAAATTCCTTTACGGGCAACAATTGAAAAAGACATAATAACAGGCAGTGTGATATTTATAGATTCATACGGAAATGCAATTTCCAATATTACACGAGAAATTTTCGACAGGGTCTTCTCCGGAAAAAGGTTCAGAATTCTCATACAGAGCACGAGAAACTCTATTAACAGGATAAGTAAAAGATACGACAATGAACCCGTCGGAGAACTGTGCGCCAGATTCAACATGCTCGACCTGCTGGAAATTTCAATTAATGGAGCAAAAGTATCTGAACTTCTTAACCTCACCAATGGGTCTGTAATAAGGGTTGAACTTGCGCCTGAAGAAAAAATTCTGAAACACTAATTGACAATGAATAAAAGAGATATTGCATTAAAAGAATTTGAGCGACTGCTCGAGATAATGGACAGGCTCAGGAAGGAATGCCCCTGGGATAGAGAGCAAAGTTACGAGAGCCTCAGGAAGCTGACAATTGAAGAAACATATGAACTGACAGAGGCAATTTTTTCGGGAAATGAAGAAGGTATCAAGGATGAGCTGGGCGATTTAATGTTACATATAGTTTTTTATGCAAAAATAGGAGCTGAAAGAGGGACATTCGATATAGCAGATGTATTAAATCACATCAACAGGAAGCTTATTTACAGGCATCCTCATGTATTCGGAGAAATTGAAGTAAGAAACTCTGATGACGTTAAAAAGAACTGGGAAAAGCTGAAGATGGATGAAAAACCTGAATACAAACCTGTTCTCTCGGGTGTACCATCTTCCCTGCCGGCTGTAACAAAAGCTGTAAGGATACAGGAGAAAGTAAGAGGTGCAGGTTTTGACTGGGAAGTTCCCGGGCAGATATGGGATAAAGTACTTGAAGAGATAAACGAATTAAAGGCAGAAGTTGAAGAGGGAGACAAGGAAAATATTGAGTCTGAAATAGGGGATATTTTTTTCAGTCTTATCAATGCATGCAGGCTCTATGGCATTGATCCTGAAGCTGCTCTTGAAAAAACAAACAGAAAATTTATCAACCGTTTCAATTATCTGGAGAGAAAGACACTTGCTGCAGGCCGCTCATTGAATGATATGAGCCTTGATGAGATGAATGCTATATGGGAAGAGGCAAAGAAGGAAGATTAACTAAAAATATAGCTCAAGGTCTGGTAAATAATTTTTGCTGCTACAAAATCAGGGGCTTTATTAAGGGGTGAGGGACACAATTCAACAACGTCGAATCCCACTATGTTTCTGTTTTTTGCCACTTCGCGTATGAAGTGCATAATATCATAATATGGTGGTCCGCCAGGTTCGGGGGTTCCTGTTGATGGTATAAGGGAGGGGTCAAATACATCAAGGTCTATTGTGATATAGACATTTTCTTTAAGTAAGTCAAGTGCCACTTTGTAAAGGTTCTTATCATACCATAATTGATGAGCAGGAAAAATTGAGTTCCAGTCGGCATTATGAATCTCTTCAGCAGAAATACTTCGTATTCCCATCTGAACTGTATGCGACTTTTCTCGTATTCTTGCCATTACACATGCATGGTTGTAGGGTGAGCCTTCATAGCTGTCGCGCAGGTCGGCATGGGCATCAAACTGAAGTACTGTCAGCGAAGGGAAGAAAGCAGCAGCTGCATTGGCAGCTCCGATGCTTACAGTATGGTTTCCTCCTATAATGACAGGGAACTTTCCTTCATTAAGAAGTGAACTAACTTTTTCAAATACAGTATTAACAAGAGCCTCTGGCGAGCTCTTTTCCGTCAGAGGCTCCATTGTATAGATTCCATGTTTATGAACTTCGGAGCGGGTTTCAATATCATAGAATTCGAGGTTTACCGATGCTTCAAGTATAGCCTGCGGCCCTCTGTCAGCCCCCTTTAACCATGTACTGGTTTCGTCATACGGTACCGGAAGTATGACAATACGGGATTCATGGTAGTTATAAACTACCTCATTGCCTCCGAAATTCATAAAGCATCAGATGGTCTCCAGGATTGGATAAAAGTAACTGGTAAAACAGAGCGCTACCAGAACAGTCCCATACGTTTTGAGGGGCACGAAAGACCTCTTAATGATATTCAAATCACCAAGAGTGAAGTCTTTATCGAACCCATTGGTATACAACTCGTTTATACTCAGGCGGAGCAATTTTTCCAGCTCCTCCTCGGTATAATTCCCGTTGTGCTCGCAGACCAGACCACCGTACCTCTGACCGGTTCTTTTTTCTTTCAGCCATCCATAAATAATTCCCGCAGAAATTCTCTCTCCTTTTCTGCCATTGGCGACAGCCATAATAGACTCCATCACTTCGCCATGGGTAATTTTATCAGGTTTGGGAATTTGGGTGGCCATGCCCGGAAGAATTGAAGAATAGGTGATAATGTTGGCCATTTCGATACCGGCATCTTTGAGAGCCAGGTGGTAAGATCCTGCATGAATTGCGATGTCGCTTTCACCGATACCAGTAGTAACAAAGTATTCTCTGGGTATACGGTTCCCGACAATGAATCCTTTCAGGGACAAATTCATCCCCTCAACGGAACTACCGGAGTGTAACTCTCTCAAAACTATGTTCTGCATCTACGTCATAAATTACAATTGGGTTGTTAATACTAATTTTTACCTGTTTAATTTTGGGATGCAAATATAAATCAATATTAATATTTTTTTTATATTCTGGAAAAAATTTTTACACAAAAGACCTCTTTTTATCAAAAAGCGATTAAAATCAATTTAATAATTTATTGATTATTAACATATTAACTATTCTGGATCTTTCACGATTGATAAAAGAAATTAACAGATAAAACTCAATAAAAGATATTTTATCTCTGTAAGGATTTTTGAAAGAAACTATATTATTCTTCGGTTGTTTTCTTCTTTTTGCCAGATCCTGATCTTGCGGGCTTTACAGCACTCTCCTCTTCAGTCTTTTCTGTAGACTTTGCTGCAGATTTTAATTTCTTAGTTGAAGATGTCTTTTCAGAAGAATCTTTACTTTCCATTTTTTCTTCTATCACCTCTTCTTTCACCTCTTCTTTTTCTTCTGTTTTCTCAGGCTCTTCTTTTACAAGAAGGTTAAGTTTCTGCAATATATTATACCACCTGAATACTTTTCTTATATCAGATTCGTAAACTCTTTCCCGGTCGTATTCAGGCAAAACCTCTTCAAAATATGTTCTGAGAACTTTTATATCGGACTTCTCATCAGGTGCCGGACCTCCGTTTTCACGGTCGTAAATTCTGTCAAACACTTTCGACAGAGGTATCTCTTCGCCCGTTGTAAAAATTGAAATGTCTTCGAGTGAAATTACTTTTGAAGATCCGAAAGCTGTAGTTCTTTTCCTGGTTTCAAGGTGTTCTACTATCATTGCATTGCGCCCCTGCGCAATGAACTTGAACAAACCGTGCTGACCCGATATTGCAAGATAGTCTTTAAGAATCATACTCAATTATTTTTGTGCAAATTTAGTTTTTGTACCGTGATATTTCAATTAATATTCTTTTTTCCTTCATGTTTTTATTTGAATATCTAAATTAATTATGAATCACACGAGATTCCTTTCCTTTTTGATTTTTTCGTATGCTTCATTGACCTTTTTAAATTTTTCGTCTGCAGCCTTCTTAAAATCTTCTCCGAGGTGGCTCACCCTGTCGGGGTGATATTTCAAAGCCATTCGCCTGTATGCTTTCTTCACTTCCTCGTCAGTTGCCGTGGGTTCAATCTCAAGAATTTTATAAGCTGCATCGGTATCAGGAATAAACATATTCTTTATTGAAGTGTAATCACGACTGGAAATTCCAAGGTATTCAGCTATTTTGCTTATGACCTGTACTTCTCCTGACCCGAATTTCCCGTCGGCACCGGCTATGCCAAAGAGAAAGTGCAGAAGATGCATACGCGACGGATAGTCCATATTTTTTGCAATCTGTTTGCAGACATCTTTTATTGGTATATCCTGTTTGAGCAGATCCCGCAGCAGTATCATTGCCTCTCGGGTCGATTCCACACCGAACTGGCTGATAAAAAACTGCTTTACATATTCCAATTCTGATTTAAGAACTCGTTTATCGGCTTTCATCACTGCTGCCACAAGTACCAGCAGGCTTACACCGAATGCCCCAGGGGTGGTTTCAGTTGAAACATACTTTGTATCATGCGAAGGATAGGAGGTTGATTCATCAACGAATGATCCAAAGAGAAAACCAAGTAACCCTCCTATAGGTCCTCCAAGAACCCATCCGAGTCCTCCTCCAATCCATTTTGCAAAACCTCCCATCAGTTGATTTTTTTAACTGACAAAGAAAGTAATTCATTGTGAATTCTTAAAATCTCAGGCACAACCAATTTTTCACCTGAATTATCAACAACATAGTGTGATCTTGCTGTTCTGAAGTTGTCATCATACTGATTCTTCATTCTGGAAATAACATCGTTTATTTCTGTATTATTCCGCTCCAAAATCCTCTTTACACGTTCACTCTCTGGTGCAGTTACCGTCAGTATCCTGTCAACAAGTTTATCTGCACCGCTTTCGAAGAGAATTGCAGCTTCCATAATTACATATGGATAATGCTGCATTTTTTCCCACTCCAGAAATTTTTCAAATAACACAGGATGAACAATACTGTTTATCTTCTGCAGTATTTCCCTGTTGTTAAAAATAATAGTGGCAAGTTCTTTTCTTTGAAGTATTCCATTCCTGTACACATTCTTGCCTGTAGCAAGATTCACCTTTTCCTTGATTGACTCATCATTATCCATTATTTCCTTTGCGGCATCATCGGCAGAAAAGACTGGCACACCGAGAATGCTGAATATTCTGCATACAATTGTTTTTCCACTTCCAATACCACCGGTAACACCAAGTCTCATTATAAGTTGATTTTCTTCATTCAGATTTGCCTTCAGATGAATTTTTTACAAGGAAAAGAAAAAGTGTATCGGGTTTTACTGACAAAACTTTTATCTCAGCAGAAGGTGCCTTATTCAAATACTCCTTCATAACTGATGAGGTTAGCAAATAAAATTCAGTTTCTGAAGAATTCCCCGACTTTCTGTTCAATTTTACCGATGAAAGATCTATTGTCAAAATTCGGTTTTTTTTGCTCATACTGAATTTCAGCAGCGAATAACCCTGCCCTGACAGGTTAAGATATAAACTACCGGTAGAATTATTTGCAATTACCAGACCAGAGGGCGGATTTATAAAATTAAGCTGAAGCTTAAGAGTTGTCTCTGTTTCCTTCCTCAGGGAATTAAGGTACCACAAAATAAATGCTATAAGGAGAAAAATAAGAAAAATTCCAAGATCCCTGCTGAATATTTTCCTTATATTCATCAGGAAAAAATCCAGGAAGTTTTCTTTTTCTTTATTCATTATTATTATTTCTGTTCAATATCAGTGGGGTCCTTAAGCAATGCGTTTTTGTCCACTTTGAGTTTTACATCACCGCCTGCATCCATAATTACATAATTATCCTTCACTTCAAGAACCTTGCCATAGATACCGCCGGTAGTCACAACACGGTCACCCTTTTTGAGGGAATTTCTGTAATTGGCAAGTTCTTTTTGTTTTTTCATCTGTGGCCTGATCATAAAAAAATAGAAAACCACAAAAACCAGGATTAGTGGCATTAACGTAACAAGCGCATTGCCTGATCCTGTTGCACCTGAAGGCTGTGCCATCGCTAAAAAATAAAGATAACTGTTCATGTTTCTGATTATTAATTGTTTTTACCTGTTAAAACTTCTGCTTTTATCTGTAACATAACATAAGGGTTTGAAGCATTTGATCGCACCGTTACTGTTTTTCGCTGCATTCCATTGTATCCACCCGAGTCAAATATGACCTCAATTGTACCTGAGTCGCCAGGCAGGATAGGCTTTGTGCTGTATTTCGAAACAGTACATCCGCAGCTTGTGGTAACTGAGTTTAGCATAAGCGGACCTTTCCCGGTGTTTTTGAATTTGAAGATTGTTGCAACTTTTTCACCGGCAATAATTTTTCCAAAGTCGTGTTCATATTCTTCGAATTCGATAACGGCTGTATCAGAAGAGCTGGCTAAAGCATTACCGGTTGATGTTTTGCCCCTGCACGACATAAGAAAAGAAAACGCAAAAATGACAAAAAGTATTTGACCTGTTCTTATCATAGTTTTTAAATATTATCACTCCGTTTCTCCAAGCAGCCCTCGCCCACTCTTGCGGAAAAGTCCTTTCTCCCTCATTTCCTTCACAATCTTGTCGAGAATTCCGTTGACAAAGTTACTGCTTTTTGATGTACAGTACTGCTTTGCAATTTCAATATATTCATTTAAAGTAACTTTAACAGGTATCTCTTCAAATTCAACAATCTCAGTTATAGCCAGTTGCATAACAAGCCTGTCCATCAGTGCAATACGTTCAACCTCCCAGTTTGTCGTATTTCTGTCAATAAGTTCTATATTTTGTTTGGCCTTGAGAATTGCCTGGCGAAAGAGATGTTTAACAAAATGTTCATCATCTTCATTTTTAAATAGCGGCATCAGTGGCACTTCTGGACCGGAATTCGCTTTAAATTTTTTCAGGGTTTTTTCAACCATCAGCGAAATATAATCAATATCATCGTTCCAGTAAATACTCTGTTCTTCAAATGCATTAAGAAGTTCCTCTGATGAGGGGAAAAAATCCGTAACCAGCTTTGTTATGAACTTTTTGTCCTCAGAATATCCCGTCTTCTCATCGTTCATGTATTTTATGTATGGCTCCCATTTCACCATCTGGTTATAAAGAATTTTAGGAAGGTCAGGATTAATATTCCATGATATTCTTTTTGATTCCTGGTATTTTTTAAGAGCATTATTAATCCGGAGCTGTGCGATTATTCTGTTGTCAACAAATCGTCTGTTAGGGTTGAGGTCTTCCTTTGAAGGCATTTTCTTACGGAGTCCGAAATTTATTTTTTCCAGAGCGACATCGGCAAGTTCCAGGATGAGAAGTAGCAGATAAAAATAGAGTTCATAGGATTTATTGATACTGAACATAAGTTCATTTTCAGCTTTGGCCAGGTCACCGTCATCTCTCCGGTTGTAGGCGTAAAGGCATATAAGTGCTTTAATGCGAAGTAATCGTCTGCTTAACATTTATTTTGTAAAGAACATGAAAAACGTTGCAAAAATAGAGATTTTAATCCAGCTATTAAAAATTATTTGCTTTTTTAAAATTTTTAGTCAGGTCATATTGATTAACTTATTTTGATTTGACAAAATATTTTTTACTTTTGACAGGGTTTAATTATATAAATCATTCAATTATGGAAGAAGGAACTGTGAAAATCAATGAGAATGAAGAAAAAACAAGAAAAGAAGAAATCTATACAAAAGTTGTACGAGCGGGCAAAAGAACTTATTTCTTCGATGTAAAAGCAACACGCAAAGATGATTATTATCTTACCATCACAGAGAGCAAAAAACGGACGGGTAAGGAAGGCAAGACTTTTTATGAAAAACACAAAATTTTTCTTTACAAAGAAGATTTTGAAAAATTCACCGAGGGTTTGAAAGATGTGGTGAACTTCATCAATAATGGGAAGACAACAAAGCATGAGGAGGTGAGATCTGAGAAAAATAATGCAGGTGAAGCCAATACTGAAGAGCTTTCAGCCGGCAAGTTTACTAGTGTCAGTTTCGAAGATCTGGGATAAGCCCTGGCCATCGCTGTCTTTCAGGAGTAAGAAAAGCAAATTATGCCATTTTATAAATATACAGCTAAACAAATGGCTGATTATCTTCTTTTAATTGCTGGCATCATCCTTATGATTTTTGGTCTTATAGGATGCCTGGTGCCTGTTTTACCGGGGCCTCCTCTCAGTTATGCAGGTATCCTGTTGCTTCATTTCACCAGATTCGCAAATTTCAGCCAATGGACACTGATAATACTTGCTTGTGTAACGGTAGCTGTTACGATTCTTGATTATATCGTTCCCGTTTGGGGTACCAGGAAATTCGGAGGATCAAAATATGGAACAAGGGGTGCTACGGTGGGGCTTATAATAGGTTTCTTTCTTGGTCCAGCCGGTATAATAATCGGCCCGCTTATAGGAGCCATTGTAGGGGAACTTATATTTAAAGACGATTTCAGATATGCACTAAAAGCCGGCATTGGCAGCCTGCTAGGCTTTCTGACTGGCATAGGCCTTAAACTGGCTGCCTCGTTCGTTATGACATTTTACTTTATCAAGGAACTGATAAAATAAAAAAACACTGAGTCTGCTTTGAGATTCTCAGTGTTTTTAAATTAAATTTTACCTGGGAAGGTCTTAAAAAGCTAAATCTTATTTCCGATCGTTGCCACCATTACTGCCTTTATTGTGTGGAGGCGATTTTCAGCCTGGTCGAATACAACCGAGTGCTCTGATTCGAAAACATCTTCAGTCACCTCAATACCATCCAGACCATATTTGCGAAAGATTTCTTCACCCACTGTTGTTTCCCTGTTGTGAAAAGCCGGCAGGCAATGCAGAAACTTAACAGAAGGATTTCCTGTTTTTCTGACAACCTCCATATTAACCTGATAGGGGCGCAGGAGTTTAATACGTTCTTCCCATGCCGATTCTGGTTCTCCCATCGACACCCATACGTCAGTATAGAGAAAATCAACTCCCCGCACAGCCTTATCAACATTATCGGTGATAGTTATCTTTGCACCTGTCTCTTTTGCTATCTCCATGCATTGCTTTACCAGCCACATGCCCGGCTGAAATTTTTCAGGAGCAGCTATTCTGAAATCCATACCCATTTTTGAAGCACCAACCATAAGTGAATTTCCCATGTTAAAACGGGCATCACCAAGATAACAAAAACTGATTCTGTTTAGTTTCTTACCAGAATGTTCAGCCATTGTCATCAGGTCGGCAAGAATCTGAGTGGGATGAAACTCATTTGTAAGGCCATTCCACACAGGAACTCCTGCATATTTTGCAAGTTCTTCCACAATATCCTGCCCGAAGCCCCTGTATTCTATCCCATCGTACATCCTGCCAAGTACCCTGGCAGTATCTTTCATCGATTCCTTATATTTCATCTGTGAACCTGTGGGCCCTATGTAGGTTACATGAGCTCCCTGGTCAAATGCTGCCACCTCAAAGGCACACCGGGTCCTGGTTGACGACTTTTCAAAAATCAAAGCAATATTCTTGCCTTTGAGTCGCTGAATTTCTTTACCTTCTTTCTTCTCCTTCTTCAGTTTCGCAGCAAGCTCAAGAAGATAATTTATCTCTTCGGGTGTGAAATCAAGAAGCTTAAGAAAATGACGACCTTTAAGACTTACTTCCATTTTATTATTTATTTTATTTAATGCTGTTTATTTTCCTTAGTTCTACTTTATCTGGTTGTTGAAATTAACCGTGCAAATATAAAAGGATATTGAAATCAAATTACTTTTTGCTCCCTATTAATATTTATTGTGATATCAAAAAATGTACTCATTTGAGGAGTAAAGTTTATTTGTCAGATGTATTGATAATTGGAAGCTAAAATTTCCAGTTCCACCATCTGGTTAAAAAAATTTTATTACATTTGAAAATCATAAATATCAATCGAGTAAGTGAAATCGTTTAATTTTCTGGTAATTACGGGGGTTACAATAATAATTCTGCATGCCTGCCGCGAAAAAGGCTATAAAAACATCAGTGAGGGAGAGATTCATTACTCGATTGAATATCTGAAAAATACAGGTTCCACCTCTAATGAATTCAAACCTAAAACGCTGGTAGTTACTTTCAAAGACGACAAGATTCTTTTTGAAATTTTGTCGCCTATTGGCAGCCAGGGAATTATCAACATAGTAAATCCCGAAAAAGGAATTTATGACACCTATGTTAACCTGCTGGGAACCAAACTTTACTATTCTGCTTCCCCTGATGAAATATATCCCGGTTTCAGCTGGATGGATGGCGTAATAATAAAGAAAACTTCTAAAAGATCCGTAATCTGTGGGTATGAATGCAATCATGCAGAAGCTGTTTTTCCTTCAGTACCCGACAAAGTTTATGACATCTGGTATACCGACGAGATAAAAGTAAAAAATTCAAATGCTTCCACTCCCTTCAAACAGATAGACGGAGTTTTAATGAGTTTCTACTATATTCTGGGCGGTTCCGAGATGAAATTCGAAGCTGAAGCAGTATATAAGAAAACCGTTTCTGATAAAATTTTCGAAAGAAGGCCAAAATACAAGCTGATTTCGAAAAAAGACATGGATAAAATTATTTCCGATATTGTTAATCTTTAGCTTTTTCATTTCCGGAAAAATCATTTTAAAATATTTACCTTTGGACTCTGGAAACCGACAGGTCAGAGTTATTATCATCAATGGAGGTAATGAAATCATCTAAAGGAGAAAAGAGCAATAACGGAGAATCCGGCAAAAAAAACAGTACCGGAAGCAGCAGAGGAAAAAAATCAGGAAGTGGTGAAAAATTCCGTTTCCTTTTTGGAATCGTATTAACCGGTGCAGCTGCTTACCTTCTCATTGCTTTTATTGCATTCCTGTTCTGGTGGAAAACAGACCTCAGTCTTGCAACTGATCAGGTAATATCCGGTCCAGAATTACAGGTTAAGAACTGGTCAGGTAAACTGGGTGTATGGCTTTCGGAGTTTTTTATTACCAACGGTTTCGGACTGGGGGCATTTTTCATCCCGCTGATTATTGCAGCCGCCGGGCTTAAGCTACTGAATTTCCCGAGTCTGAGATTCTGGAAACTGCTTCTGAAATTCACATTTGCAACAATTCTTTTATCCTTACTTGCCGGATATGTTTTCGGCATGGCAGGAGGTTTTCTTGGCAGCGGCCCCGGAGGGGCACAGGGTTATTTCGTTGTAAAATGGCTCAATTCATTCATTGGAAAGCCTGGCACAGGAATATTATTGATTGTGCTAACTCTCCTGTTCCTGGTATTTATTCTGAATATTCATCCTGAAACTTTAAGTAAAATTTTACAGTCTCTGTTTACAAAATCTTTAAAGAAACAGCAACCTGCTGGTGAAATTAAGTCTGATACCGATAACGAAAAGGATTTAAAAAACGAAGCAGAAACAAAAGATGAGGATGCAGGAGATATTATTGTAAGGCCGGTTTATCCGCTAAATGATGAAAATCAGTTTGAAGAAATAGTGCCCGATGAACACGACGGTGGAATTATACGTGTACTCGGAGATTCAGAGCTATTAACCGTTGAGCCTGTCAGCAAAGATGTACCCCTGAAAGTAACCAGGGCAAAAGAAGGGGAACAGCTCAGTGAGGAGGAAGTGGAAAAAATCATGGAAAATTACGACCCGAGGCTTGACCTGCCAAGGTACAAATTTCCTCCGGTTTCACTTCTGAAGGAATACAAGAGCCAGAGCTCAATTGATAACCGCGAAATAATCGAAAACAAGGATAATATTGTTAAAACCCTTGCCGATCACAAGATTCCCATAAAAAATATCACCGCAACTGTTGGACCTACGGTAACTCTCTACGAGGTCGTTCCAGAACGAGGGGTGAGGCTTGCAAGAATAAAATCGCTTGAAAACGACATAGCCCTTAATCTTTCAGCATTGGGGATCAGAATTATAGCACCTATCCCGGGTAGAGGCACTGTGGGCATCGAAGTGCCAAACAAAAACCCTGAAATTGTTACAATGAGATCCCTTATCACTTCAAGGGCGTTTCAGGAGTCTAAATTCGAACTGCCGCTTGCCCTTGGACGTACAATAACAAACGAGCCCTACATAGCAGATCTGACAAAAATGCCACATCTTCTTGTTGCAGGAGCAACCGGACAGGGCAAATCGGTAGGGATAAATGCAATCATAACATCACTGCTTTATAAAAAACATCCTGCGGAAGTAAAGTTTGTACTTATTGATCCTAAGAGAGTGGAACTGCCGCTATATGCTAAGATCGAACGGCATTTCCTTGCAAAACTGCCCGGTGAAGAGGATGCAATAATAACAGATACACAGAAAGTTATATATACCCTTAATTCCCTGTGCAGGGAAATGGATAACCGACTTGAATTGCTCAAACTGGCACAGGCAAGATATATTAAGGAATACAACGAGAAATTTATATCGAGAAAGTTGAACCCTAACAATGGGCACCGCTATATGCCCTATATAGTGCTTATTATTGATGAGTTTGCAGATCTTATTATGACTGCCGGAAGGGAAATAGAGGGTCCAATTGGCAGACTTGCCCAGCTTGCAAGGGCAATAGGAATTCATTTAATTATCAGCACTCAGCGTCCATCAACAAATATTATTACAGGGTTCATCAAAGCTAACTTCCCGACAAGGATTGCATTCAGAGTATTTTCATCTGTGGATTCCCGCACCATTCTCGATGCTACAGGTGCTGAACATCTTGTAGGACGTGGCGACATGCTCATATCAGCAGGTGCCGAACTCGAAAGGCTACAGTGTGCATTTATCGATACCCCGGAGATTGAGGCCCTTACAGAATTTATTGGAGCCCAGCAGGGTTACAGCGATGCTATGCACCTTCCCGAGTATGTCCCCGACACAGAAGGCACCGAAAAAGATGTAGACCTGAACAAAAGGGATCCCATGTTTGAAGACGCAGCGCGTCTGGTGGTGCAGACACAACAGGGTTCCACATCCTTGATCCAGAGAAAACTTTCAATTGGTTATGCCCGTGCAGGAAGAATTATTGACCAGCTTGAAGCTGCCGGAATAGTAGGACCATTCGAAGGAAGCAAGGCAAGGGAAGTTCTTGTAAGCGATATAATTGCTCTGGAACAGATTTTGAAGAGACTTGAATAAAAACTGTTATGAAACTATTACCGGCAATAACACTGACATTGTTTATATGCATCACACTTTCGGGGCAGACCGACCCGGAGGCCGTAAAAATTCTTGACAGATTTTCATCAAAAGCACTGGCAGCTCCATCAGTTTCAATGAAGTTCAGGTTAATTAACATAAATGCTACCGAAGGTATAAAGGACACACTCGACGGAAGCCTTATTATGGCAAAAGACCAGTACCGGCTTGAACTGCCAAATAACATAATATGGTTCAACGGTTCAGCAACATGGAATTACCTTGTTGCAGAAAAAGAGGTTACGGTTACCCGGCCCGATCGCAAGGACGACTCATTTATGAACAGACCTTCATCACTGTTTACTATTTATAAGAAAGGATATAAGATCCGCCTTCTCGAGGATAATATAAACTCCTATGTTATTGACCTTTACCCTGAAGACCTGAACAGCGACATGGTAAGGATAAGGCTCACAATAGGCAAATCGCTGCTTGATCTGATCAATGCCGAGTACAAAAGAAAAGACGGGGTTACAATAACCATTTCGGTTAAGGAATATAATCTAAAAACTGTTCCCGGACCATCGGACTTCAATTTCAATCCGAAGAATTACAAAGACGTTGAAATAATTGACATGCGCTAACATTTAAATTCAATATGAATCAGTTTGTTTGTGAAAACGTTTTCGTGCCGCTACGGGCAATGCCTACCCACAGGTCGGAGATGCTCAGTCAGGTTCTCTTCGGTGAGAGATATTCAATAATTGATGAAGTAGCTGGCTGGATAAAGATTGAGCTTGAATTTGATGGTTACAGAGGCTGGGTGGATCTCAGTCATGTGATTCATTCCGAGGCATCTGAATCTGACAAGAAATTTGTGCTGAACAGAAATCTTTTATGCTACAGACCCGACGGCTCAAAGATGGTTATAGAACCAGGTTCTGAGATATACGAACCAGATTTTAAAAGTAAAATATTCAGGGCCGGGAAAAATATTTACCGGGCTAATGATGACTTTTCTGAAAAATATATTTCTTCAGAGGGTTCATTGACAGATACTGCTTTGAAATTTATCAACAGTCCATATATATGGGGTGGCAGGATACCTTCAGGCATTGACTGTTCAGGGTTTACGCAGCTCGTTTACAAAATACACGGCATCACTATTCCGCGTGACAGCTGGAAGCAGGCTGAAACGGGACAGACAATTGAATTCCTGAAAGACAGCAAACCGGGTGATCTGGTTTTTTTCGATAACGAACTGGGAAAAATCTCACATGTTGGCATGATACTTTCTGATGGGCTGGTAATTCATGCCTCAGGCAGAGTAAAGATTGACACGATTGACCATCATGGTATTTTCAGGCGCGATACGGAGAAGTATTCTCATCGGTTAAGGGTTATTAAAAGGTTGGCTGGTTAGAGAGTTAAGTGAAGTAAATTACAATCTGGAAAACAGGCAGGTTTTATCTGGAAAACTTGAGATATGAAATCATGCTTGCCGTTCCTTTAATTATTCTCTGACATTTTTGTCTTCTTAATTCTGCAATGTCAGATGAAACATACGATAAATCTTCTGCAATGTAGTACATGTTTCTCACTTCTGCCGCAGAGCCTTTTGAATAGCTTAAAAATTTCCGGAATTCAGGATTGCTGTTTCTTCCAGATCCTTCTGAAATGTTATTCATTATTAAAATCGCTGCAGAAGTTATCTGGTTCATAAAAACATAATCTTTGTAATCTTTAAAATCAGAATATATCTGATTTATAAGTTCCCTGGCAAGATTCCATATCTTTAAATCTTCAAAATTTTTTATTGTTCCCATATTGGCACGATAAGTTGAGACATATAAACTAAAATTACAAATAAATTTCCTATAACAAAATTCATCTATTTAATACGCTAATAACTAAGGAACCAAACCCTCAAACCATTAAACCCTTAAACCCGTAAACCATTAAACTATCAAACCAGCAAACCAGTAAACCAAAAAAGGCTGCACTTGAAGTACAGCCTTTCTGGTATTATATCTGACGGAGCCTATTAGTTATTTGGCGTCATCAGTTTATTGAAGTTAAGCTCGTTTACAGGTACAGGCCATATGTATGTGGCGCTGCCCGGTGCTATTGCCGGTACTGAACCCATTGAACCACCATCTTTGGCAGGGATTGTCAGGCTCAGTCTCATGATGTCGAGGTTACGCATACCCTCTCCAAGGAATTCAATATTCCTTTCAAGAAGTACAGCATCATAAAAATCTGCCGGTGTGGCGAAGTCGGCGGTTGTATATGCGCCTCCCGGGAATGAGCGGGTACGAACGGCATTAAGCAGATCTACAGCTTCCTGAGTGACACTACCTCCAGCCCTTACAAAAGCTTCAGCCCTGTTAAGAAGAACTTCCGCATATCTGATAACAGGTGCATAGTTTGTAAGGTTGGTGTAATCGAGGAATTTCCCAAGGAAGTACCTGCCCTGTGAGTCGGTAACAAGCATGGTTCTTCTGGCATCTGAAGGATCCATCTTGCTGAATGTTGAACCTGCTGCTGTTCCAAGATAATATGACTCAGATGATGACGGGCTGTAGTAATGTGGCAAGCCATTCTGGGTGCCAGGTGTGTTTGTAGTAGTGAATGGCATTGAGAATATTGATTCCTTCGAAGTGTAAGGTGCTGCAAATATATTTGCATACGAAGGATTCAGTTCATGAGGAACACCTGTGGTAGCCTTGAAAGGCGGTGTTGTTGAAGAAACAATTTTTGCCGATTCATTTACTACACCGGCCCAGTTCTGCATATGCAAAAGCACTCTTGTCTTGAAAGCAATGATAGTATTCCTGTGAATTCTGGTAGTATTCAGCAGGTCAGTAGTGTATTTATCAATTGCCAGAAGTTCTGCATCATTGAGGTCTTTCAGTATCTGGGTATATACTTCAGCCACAGTACTTGGAGCAAGGTCGTTTTCACCAGATGATTTCTGTGCTTTCAGACGAAGCGGAACACCCTGGTTCGCACCGTTACCCTGATTATATGGTTTTGAGTACATCTGCAGGAGATCAAAATAACAGATAGCTCTGAGTGTATATGCTTCACTTTTGAACTGCTTGTATTCAGCTTCTGTTATTTTTTCTTTTAGTTTACCGTTTTCCCAGTTTTCATCAAGTCCCTCGAGGAAAACATTTATTGCATTCACTGCAGCATATACTGCACTCCAGAGGTTCTGAACCTCGTTTGTGGAACTCACAACCGTGTGGTTCCATGTTGCAAAGTTTGTTACAAGGTTCGAGCTTTTCGGGATAAAGTTCTCACATCTGACATCATTGTAGACAAAGAATCTGCCGCCAAGGAACTGGCCGCTTTTCATCATGGCATACATGCCGTTAACCTGAGCGACAACCCTGTCTTTTGTGTCGAACACTGTAAGGTCAGAGAGTGATGTTTTAGGAACAGGATTCAGGTACTCGGTTGAGCATCCGAATGTCAACAGTATCACTACTATTGCTGCTGTAGCCTTTATAATGTTTTTCATATCTCCTCCGTATTAAAGGTTAGAAATTAATTGTTGCACCGAACGACCATGTTCTTGCCTGTGGTGCTGTGTTTCTGTCAACACCGGGTGCAAGGTTGGTATCACCATTGGTTGAAACCTCTGGATCAGAACCGGTATACTTTGTAAATACATGGGCATTGAATACCTGTGCGTAGAGCCTGATTTTCTCAATTGCCAGAGCTTTAGGCAACTTGGTGAAAGAGTATCCGAGTGAGATATTTCTGACTTTCAGATAATCTCCCCTTTCAACATTTTCAGATATCGGGAATGATGATCCGTTGGAAATGTTGTCATTCATCACAGGTTTGGGGATATTGGTAATATCATCCGGCTGCTTCCATGCTGTCTTATACACCTCAACCGAGTTGTTCCACCATCTCTGGTCTCTTAAACCTGCTTTAGTACCATTATATACATAGAAGTCAAGTGCATAAGTCAGGTTTAACGCAAAGTCAAAATTCCTGAAGGTAAGATTATTGTCGAGGCCTCCGTAGAATTTGGGTATTGCACAGGCATATGGTTTTGCATCAGCAGCTGTAGTGATTGCCGGAGCTACTCCTGAGCCGTCTCTGTAAAACCATCTGTTGGCACTTGGCGTAATTTCAAATCCGAACAGCACTTCTTTTCCCTGATTGTTAACATAAATTCTTCTTCCTGTCTGAGGATCAACACCTCTTGTTTCGACAACGAGGATCATTCCGATGGGCTTGCCTACAACTGTGATATTTGTTGTTTCAAGTCCGCCAGTTGTTGCGCGTATCTCAGTAACACCAGGGGCCAGAGCCGTAACTTCATTTTTCAGATAAGTAAAGTTGAAGTTTGTAGTCCATGTAAAATTCTTCTTAACGAAGTTATAGCTTGTAAGTGATAATTCGACCCCGGTATTGTACATTGAGCCCATATTGGCAGGGATTGAGTTGCCAGGTATACCTTTCGATGGCGACTGTGGTACGGAGAGTATAAGGTTATTGATATCGTTGTAGAACCAGCTTACCTCAGTCTGGATTTTATCTTTCAGGAACCCGAAGCTCAGACCAACATCATATTTATCGCTCGACTCCCATTTGAGGTCAGCATTGCCTGCCTGAGAGAAGGTAAGTGTCGGAACGGCTCCGTAAACACCCGATGAGTAAAGGAACAATGAGCTGTAATTGCCAATACCTGACATATTGCCAACCCTTCCGTAACTGGCTTTTATACGAATATCTGAAAAGATATTATTCAGAGCTGAGTTGGCAACAAATTCCTCATTTGACACATTTCACATAAGCGAAGCGCCTCCGAAGGTTCCGTATTTATTGCCTTTTGAGAGTCCTGAAAATCCGTCGCGACGTAAGCTGGCTTCAAGGTAATATTTCTTATTCCAGTTTGCATTGAAACGGCCGAAGTATGAAATAAAGTAATTCTCCCACTGGCTGCCACCGCCCATTCCGGCTGTAACCCATGAACCCTGATAGGATGTAAAGAATGGGTCTGACACATTTGTTTTTGAACCCGACCAGCTGTTGCCTACAGTTCTCTGCTCTTCAGTCCCGCCAAGTATTGAAAGGTTAAGCTTATTCATCAGGGTAACGCTGTAATTAACGGTATTTGTCCATGTCCATCTTACCCTGCGGTCGAATGAGTTACCGGCATATCCGTTCGAACCATATCCATCACCTGTAATTGGTGTCTGGAATGAAATAGACTCAACATTGATATTGTCAAGGCCATATTGTGTCTTGAAAACAAGACCTTTAACCGGTTCGACACTTATATAAAGATTTGATAGTAATCTGTCGGTTTCAGCTGTATACTTGCACAAATCCATGATTGCTACAGGGTTATAATAACCCAGTGCAGGCAGTGGCTGTCCCATTCTTCCAAGTGCAGAACCTTCGATGTTATAACTGCCATCGTTGTTATACGGAGAAAGGATTGGCGGTAGAACTATTGCCAGACGTGCTGCACCTGCTGTTGCAAATGATGCACCTGTATTGGGAGCCTCTGAGAAACTGTTTGTGTACGAAACATTGGCACCCATATTCACAAACCTGTTAAGTTTGTGATCGAGATTCAATCTGGCATTCTTTCTAGTATAATAGTTTTTCCTTATCATGCCATCCTGGTCGGTATATCCAACAGAAAGGAAGTATGATGTGGAAGGAGTTGACCCCGACACGGTAATTGCATGGCTGTGCTGGAACCCTTTCTGATAAATATAGTCTGCCCAGTTTGTGTCTATCGGTTTTCCATCGGGACCGGTTACAAGCGAAAGTCTTGTAGCTGAGCCTGCATTTTCGAATGCACGGTTCTTATGCTCCACATACTGTTCGGCGTTCATTACTTCGAAAAGGTGGTAAGGTTCGGTCCAGCCAACATAGCCGTCGTAAGTGACTCTTGTTTTGGCACCTGAACCTCGTTTTGTGGTAATAAGAATAACGCCGTTTGCAGCCCTTGAACCGTAAAGTGCTGTGGCTGAAGCATCTTTCAAAATGTCCATCGATGCAATGTCTGCCGGGTTAATATCGGCAAGAGCATTGGTATAAGCACTGTTTGCCGACAGGTTACCTGTAAATACAGGCACACCATCAACCACTACTAGCGGGAATGAACTACCGCTGATTGAGTTATAACCCCTTACCCTTATCACAGGCGGGTTATTCAGAACACCATTGGGAAGAGTAATGGATACACCGGCTGCTTTTCCCTGAAGAGCCTGGTCAAAGCTCTGAACAGGCATCTTAATTGCATCTCCTTTAACGGAGGCGACTGAACCGGTAACATCCCTCTTCTGCTGTACACCGTAAGCGACAACTACAACTTCATCGACATTGAACACATCCTGCTGAAGTGCAACATCGACTACATTTTTTCCTGCAATTGGTACTTCCTGTGTCCGGTAGCCCACAAAGCTAAATACAAGCGATTGTGTGCCCGCCGGAACAGAAATTGAATATTTACCATCCTGCAGTGTTATCGTTCCGATAGTAGTCCCCTTTACAGATACAAACACACCGGCCATCGGAGTGCCCTCCTGGGCATCAGTAACAGTACCGGTTATTTGAACCTGCCCCACAGCCAGTAAAGTACTGACTGCTGCAAATAGAAACAACAACAATGTTTTTTTCATAAATCAGTGTTTTAGGATTTGTTTTAGTTCAACGCTTGCTAAATTAAGAAAAAATTTTATTTGACAATATTTTTATTCAAAAAATTAATCTGGCAAATGAAAATTTTAAAAAATGAAATCAGCTTTGGTTCGCCAGATGACAATTTATCAGAATATGACATTAATCATAAATTGTAAGCAGAAATCTAAATTACAGATAGATGACTTACTTTTTCATTTATTTTAATTTCAGGGTCTCTTCCCCCTCCCCTCAATTACATATTCGAGTATCCTTCTGTACTCCTGCACCCGCTTCAATAGTTCGTGGCCTACGGTAGTAGTGGTGCGAATAACTCTAAA
>ERZ795045.991-NODE-991-length-33432-cov-6.112563_pt1 | contig 33432 bp, 29 predicted proteins | sample MGYA00375129_ERZ795045 | MGnify/ENA primary metagenome ERZ795045 (study PRJEB30174, sample SAMN05720166) | activated sludge metagenome | isolation source: anaerobic digester from wastewater treatment plant | place: Japan | collected 2015-05-15 ...
CGCGGTCCAGGTAGCGCCACTCCACCTTCTCGGGCGGGTTGGCGCCGCACACCAGCTCGCCCTCGGTGATCGTCCACACGTACGCCCGCGGGTTCACGCCCTCCGGCGACTCGCACGTGAAGCGAATCTCGTTCTCTCCCGGCTTGAGGGCGGGGATCTCCCCAACGGGCGTCACCTCACGGATCAGCTCGCCGGACGGCCCGTACAACCTGCACTCCGCGGGCGAGAAGAACTCCAGCACCTGCCCGCTCTCGATCTCCACTGGGAAGGTGAGCATCTTGCCGTTCACGCTCACCGCGGGGTTGCGCAGCTTTGCCTTCACAAGCGGGAGCGCCCGGACCGGCGAGAGATAGGTTGTCATCTTCTCGTTCGGCGGGAGGTTGTTGACGTAGACCGATAGCGTCTCGATGCTGGACGGGCGCACCGTTTCGCGATAGATATGGTAGATCCCGCCATAGGGCCACGTGTAATCGGCGTGGCGCGCGCCTTCCGGCTCGATCAGCTCGAAGTAGCGCCATCCGGTGAAGTTCACATCGATGTAGTGGTCGGCGAAGGCGCGTGAGAGATGCGGCGGGCTGGTGAGTTGCAGGTTGATCACCTCGCCCTTCCCATCGCCATGCACCCAAACGCCCAGGCCCTGATGCCCCGAGAGATCGAGCGGCGGCTGGAAGACGCGCCGCGCGCACGCCCAGGCGCGCATGGGCGTGGAGAGCGTGCTCGTTGCGGTGAGGTACCCGCTGATCCCGCCCGCCTTCACCTGCTCTCGGGAGGGTTGGAGCATCAGGGAAACCCCGGATTGTGCGCGCGGGCCATCGAACTCGTCCGGCGCGCTGAAAGTCGCGAGCGTCGGATTGCCCGGCGCGTCGTACGGTCCGGCGGAGAGGAGCCCCTGGATTCGCAGCTTCAGCGGCTGCTCCGCGAAGCGGTTGTTCACCTTCCAGACGTTGCTCCATCCATCCAGGCCCTGCACCTTGTGCCGGTCGTAGTGCACCGGCAGGAAGCCCCACTCGCCGTCCCGGGCCTGGACCAGGCGATACTCGTCGCTCGGCACACGCAGCTTCTCCTTCACCGCCTCGTTGAAGTAGCCGGCATGGCGCAGCATCTCATAGCGGCGGACAATCGCCGAGAGCCGGGGCAGCGCCCCCGGCTTGCGGATGGTGTTCGGGTCCACGCCCATGATCGAGAAGCCGGTGTCGGTGCCAAGCGCCTTGGCGCAGAGGTATTCGATGTCATCCGGATAGGTGGGGTCGCCGCTGGCGCCTGTCCACGTCTTGAACGCCCACCACCCGAGATGGGCCGGGAGGAACATGCGGTTGAAGGCCTGGTTCGAGGCGACGTGGATATCGATGAACTTCTTGTGACTGCGGTTCGGGTGATCCCACGCGCCGCCGCGAGAGCGCACGTACCACAGGTGGTGATGGAACGTGCTCATCTCCATGATCGCCGGGCGTTTCAGCCGCTTCCAAACCTCCCAGGTGAACTTCGCCTCGTAGTGCCATGCCCACTCGCGCCCGGCGACGGCGTCGCCCCCATCCAGGGCGTCGAGGTAGATCATGTCGAACCCGGCGTCGTTGTACACCTGCGCGGTGCGCGCGGCCACCTCCTCGAAGAGCCGCGAGTCGCCATCCGGCACGAACAGCCCAAAGCACTCGCGCAGGTGATGCACCTTCGCGCCCTTGGGGTGCGCCGACACACGCGTGCCATACGCCCCGCGCTTACACCCGGTGAACTGGAACGGCGCCTCCTTTCTGACACCGGTGTAGGTGATCAGCTCGTCACCAATCTGGAGCGTGACGCTGTTGCGCACTCCGAAGCCGGTGATCGCCGACATCTGCTCGGTGCTTTCGACCACGGGAACGGCGGTGGCATCGGCGGGGATGTCCGCGGCGAGAGTGAAGGTGGCATCCTTGCCGAGATCCGGATGGGGCACGGGCGTCACCCACGGGCAGCGTTTGTCGATGAACATCGCGTAGGTGTGGAGCCCGGCCTTGATACCCGCGGCGTGGAGGCGGTCGATCACCGCCTTCAGGCTGGCGACGCCGCGCGGGTAGAGCCGTGGATTGGGCTGGCAGTCGCCGAAGCGGAAGGACGCGCCGCCGTGGAAGTCGATCTGAGTGATCCCCAGGGTTTTCGCCAGGCGGATCCAGTCATCCACCGTCTCCTCGGTGAGGTCGGTGAAGTTGAAGAGGTAGGAGCCCCGGTTGTCCGGGCTGTCGAGCGCCCACGGCCCGCCGATAGGCGACTTGGGGAGCTCGGGCGCGGCGCGGACCACCTCCTGAAGCGCCGCGCGGAGCCGGTCGGGCGGCGCCGCGACCAGGGCGACAGCAGCCCCGGAAAGCCCGGTGCGCGGGTAGCAGAAGGCGCGCAGCCGGCTGGCGGGACGGGGCAGGTCCGGCACGCGCGTCTTCAAGTTCAGCGCCAGGGCGCACGCCGCGAACGCCTCTTCTGGCTGCCCCTTCAGCGATAAGGGAATATCGGCGAAGAGGAGCCACTCGATCCCCTCGCCTTCCACGGAGTCGACCTCGAGGGTGATCGCGTGCTTCGAGGCGGTCACCTTGAGAACGGCGGTCACGCCCGCGTCTCCGAAGCCGAGGGTGAGCCGGCCGGCGTTCCACGACGCGGCGCGCGCGGGATACTCCCGGCCGGCCTTGCACACGCGCGCGCAGGCCGCGGCGCCGCTCGCGCGGTAGTCTGTGCCGGTCGCCCGGTCGACGAAGCTCACGATGTTCGCGTCGTTGCCGACGGCGTAGCGCAGGTGCTCGCTCTCGATCACCATGGCCGTTTCCGCTTGCTGGGCCGCCAGGACTGGCAAGCCAACGCCAAGGAGCAACGCCAGCCCGTAGAGGGCTGCGGTCACACGCCATCTCCGGTGCATCTCGCTCCCCCTTCACACCGCGAACCCACCGGCCGACGCGAGCCCGGCCAGTGGATTACGCCGCCTGGGCGCCGGCGCTCCACGTGCACGGCACCAGGCAGTCCTGGTCGCTGTCAGTGCCGTGCGACCCGCCGGTCACCTTGCCATCGGGGCCGAGAACATCGTGCTGGCCGTGGTCGGCCAGGAGGATCACTCCGTATTGAAGCGCCGTGAGGCCTTCCACCAAGCGGCCCAGGCGGGCATCGGTGTCGCGCAGCATCGGGGCCACGGCGGGCGACGACGGCCCATGCTTGTGGAAGGTGTCGTCCACACGCCCCAGCTGGGCGATCAGGAAAGTGGGCTGCTGCTCGGCGGCGATGCGGAGGATGAGGTCGGCCACGTCGTCATCCGTGCCGCGGCCCGCGTTGCCCGCGATATCAGCGTGCCGCGCCAGGAGCATCGTGCCGGTATAGTTGTCCAGGCCGATGCCGGCGCTCTTGCCGCCCGCGCGCCGAACCACGTCAAAGAGCGTCTCGCACGCGAAGGGCAGCTCGCGACTGCGCACGCCATGCCCCTCCAGGTCAGTGCCGGTGACCATCGTGGCGAAGTTCACCGGGGTGATGGACGGCATCACGGAGCGGAGGAGGATGCTTCGCCGCGCGTGGAGCGAGCGGAGGAACGGCATCTCTTGCTTCCAAAGGCTCCAGGCGAACTCGCCCAGCGCGTCCGGCGCCAAAACGGCCACGCGGGGCACCCCGGCCAGGTCCTGAGCCATTTCGGCAATCGGCTTCCCCTTTGCCTGCGCGGGCACTGGAAGCCCCAAAACCGCGCTCACCGTCGGCGCCACGTCCATCATCGAGTACTCTTTGCGTTCCATTGACCATTCTCCCATCCACCCCGGGCGAATCGCGCTCGGGCACGCCACAATTTGGCACACGGGTTCGCCGCTGGGCGCGCGATCCCCTCTTCCAAATCGAGGGCATGAGAGCTTGCTAGGTCACAATCCGAGCAGGGGGCCGAGCCTGCCAGCCCAGGCGAGGACGAGGAAGTCGAAGGAGGCGGCGCAGGCCGCGTGCAGGGCGAAGGTTGGAAGGAAGGTGCGCGAGCGCAGAGCCACGATCCCGAGGACATACCCCGTGAGGAACGAGGCGAAGAACTCCGGCATCGGCTTCCCCCAGTGCATGACGCCAAAGACGATTGCCTGGAGGTGCAACGAGCCGTTGCCCAGCGCCGGACGGAGGCCGAAGAGGAGGAACCCGCGGAAGAAAAACTCCCACGAGAACATGTAGAAGCCGTTGTAGGCCACTTCCCAGAAAAGGAACTCCTGCCTGCCGTAGCCGGCCATCTTGTTGATCGGGTAGTAGGCCTGGAACGCGGGCCAGCGCGCGGCAATCGCCAGGCCAATCAGCGTGGGCACGTAGAGGAGCACGAAAAACCGGAGCGCCGCCCTCCAGTCGCCCGGGCCCACGGCGTACTCCTCCGGCTGGTCGCGAAACACCGCTGTAATCAGGAGCAGCGGCACGAAGAAAAGGATGATGTAGTTGTAGACCAGGTAGCGGTCATAGGAGCCGGGCACCCCGGATCGCAGGAAGGGCAGGACGACCGCTGCGTAGAGGAGGATGGCAACTGCCTTGAGGATGCTGGCACGAGTGGCGTTTTTCATCGGATCGTTCTCAGCTCTCCTCGTCCTCGCCCGCCCCGGGCTTCTCCTCCGGCAACAGCTGCGGATACGCCTGCTCCCAAAGCTCGAGGAACCGGCGCGGCGGCCGGCCCGACCACTTCACCAGCGTCTCCGGAGCATACTCGACCACGACGAGGGTGTGCCGGAGCTGCTCGGTCCAGAGCCGGTAGGCTGGCGACGGCGAGCGCGTGACGTGGATCTCCTCGGCGCCGTACTTGCGGCAGAAGTCGATCATCTCGCGCACCAGGTTCCCACGGCGGATCTCGCACGGCGCGCTCCGTCCGGCGAACGTCTCGACCAGCGATTCGTAGATGAAGAAGAGACGCTTGAACGAGGTGGGGTGCGCGCGCAGGTCATCCTCGTCATAGATATAGACCGCTGGCGCCTCGGGCAGCGCCCTCAGCGCGGGATCGATCGGCCCGAGCGAGTCTTCGAGCAGCCACACGACCTGTTTCACCGGAACAGCCTCCTTGGCTGGCGTGCGCGCTCCTCCACCGCCTCCGGCGTTCCTTCGAACGGGCACCGGTAGATGGTGCACCGCGCGCAGAGCTGGCCGCCGGTGCATCGCTCCACCTGGGCCCGGGTGAAGAAATAGGGCCGGCCCGTCTCCTCGCCGAGGACCCAGCGCCAGGAGAGCGCGTTCACAATCGGGTCGGCATCGATCAGGTGTTCCTGGAAAAGGCGATAGCCCTGGCGCCAGGGGATCCCCAGCCAGTGGAGGAAGTAGGAGGCCACCCAAAGCCGCGGGTGGTAGGCGAGGAACCCGGTGGCGCGCAAGCAACGCAGTGCCTCGTCGATGCAGAGCGGGCTGCTCGCGACTTGCGGCACCGGGATCTCGGTCGCGCCCGCGGCGGCATCGACCAGGCTGGCCACGCCCCGCTGGCGCGCGCGCAGGTACCAGTAGACACGCCAGAGGAGCTGGATCACGAAGTTGCGTGACGCCGCGGCGCCGAAGCGGCTGACCACGCTATCGCGCGCCTCGCGTAGAGTGATGAGCCCGTGACGGATGTAGGGCGAGAGCCCGGACGTCGCCTCCTGGTGAGCGCCATTGTGCTCCCGGTTGTAGCGGTCAATATCCAGCGCTTCCAGGCGGCGCAAGCCCGCTTGGCGTCCGCCTACCCAGGGGCTTGCCACGGCCTCTCCCTGGTAAAGACCTTTTAACGCCTCGGCGGCGTGTTGCCGCAGCGCCTCTCTCTCCTTCGGCTCGTGTGGAATGATCATCGCCAGCGGCTCTCAGTATGCCACACACCCTCCCCTTTGTCAACATCCGGGCGAATGGCGTGTGCGCGAGGCGGCGAGGGCGCCTCGGACGCATCTGCGGCAGGCAGCGCAGGGTACTCCCGAACGTTCCGGTTCAGCGTTGTGGCATCCGTGACGAGCGGCTCGCGGTAGGCAATGAAGGCGCCCTGCCTTTTCGCGGTGGGGATTCCGAGATGGGGGTTGCCAGCTATCCCCGGCTAAGCCACCAAAGTGGGGTCCGGCGTCCGGCACGGCGCCGCTCCAGCCCGGTGCCATCCGGAGGTGGCGATGGCTGGAACCGGGCATCGGAGGCGGGTCATTCCACCGCGCCGAGGCTCGCTCTCCGGCCTGGGCACCACCCGTGCTGGATTCCCTCTCTCGGAAACCCTGCTTCGTGCCTGCGTTTCGACGCCTTGACAAAAGCTGCAGGCGTTCATATAATACATCGGAGCAAGCGTGGCGACATATGCCACCGCTCCTACCGCGCATCGCCACTGGCAGATTCGCACCGCGGGCAAGGAAAGGCCCCACGTCCTTTCATCCTTGAGAGGTTCCTGCGTTTGCGGCCGCTTGGGGTGCGCGAGATATGGATGTCTAGAGCGATTTGCGGTCTGCCGTGGCGGGATGACCGCGCGGCGCCTTTGAGGAGGCTATCACTGATGGCAGGAGTTACCCTGCGCAATGTTACCAAGCGGTTCAAGAACGTCGTAGCCGTCAACAATGTGAACCTCGAGATCCGGGACAAGGAGTTCCTGGTGCTCGTGGGTCCTTCTGGATGCGGCAAGACGACGGCCCTGCGCATGGTTGCGGGTCTCGAGGAGATCACCGAAGGAGAGATCCTGATTGGCGACAGGGTAGTGAACGACGTCTCTCCCAAGGACCGCGACATCGCCATGGTGTTCCAGAACTACGCGCTCTACCCCCACATGAGCGTTTTCGATAATATGGCATTCGGACTGCGCCTGCGCATGCTGCCCGGCACGATTGGGCGGCTCACCCGGCGGGCCGAAACGCGCGCTATCAACGATCAGATCCGCAAGCGCGTGGAGACGGTGGCGGAGATGCTGGGGTTGACTCAGCTGTTGGACCGCAAGCCGAAGCAGCTTTCGGGTGGCCAGCGCCAGCGCGTGGCCCTGGGCCGGGCCATTGTCCGAGAGCCCAAAGTCTTCCTGATGGATGAACCCCTCTCCAACCTCGATGCCAAGTTGCGCGTGCAGACGCGTGCCGAGCTGATCAAGCTCCATCGCCAGCTCGGCATCACCAGCATCTACGTCACGCACGACCAGGTTGAGGCGATGACGATGGGCGAGCGCATCGCCGTGATGAGGGATGGTGTGGTCCAGCAGGTGGACACGCCGTTGAAACTGTTTAACGAGCCCGCGAACCTCTTCGTCGCTGGGTTCATCGGTAGCCCGGCGATGAACTTCGTCCCGTCGCTCCTCGAAGGAGACGCCGGGGGGGTCTACGTCAACGCGGGCAGCTTCCGGGTACGGCTTCCCGATTGCATGGTGAAGTCGAGCTCGAAGATCGACGCCTACATCGGCAAAGAGGTGATCTTCGGCGTGCGCCCGCAGCACATCTATGATAAGTATAAGAGCCTGGTGCCGGCCACGGCCGACAACATGATCCGCTGCAACGTGGATGTCTCGGAGCCGATGGGCTCGGTCGTCACGCTCTACCTCACCAGTGGGCAACACTTCATGGTGGCGGAGGTGGACGCGGAGACCCGGGCCGTGGATGGCGCACCGGTCGATCTGGTCCTCGACATGAGGAAGACGCACCTGTTTGACAAGGAGACAGAGCGCGCCATCTTCGACGAGGGGACCGTGCGCGACGCCGACTAATCCGCAGGAAGTCCAGAAGCTTGCCTTTCTGGGCATGATGCGATATAATTCGCGTGTTCGGGGCCGCTGGCCACCCTCAGGCGGCCTACGAGAAGCGTGTAGTCCGTTTTGGTGCGGCGATGGTTCTTCCGACCCGAGTAGCGCCTTCTGGAGACGCACGTGCAACTAATGAGGGGGAGAGGAGCCATCCCATGGCAAAACGGATCTTTGTGGGCGGTTTGTCCTACAACACCACTTCTGACGGACTGCGTGAAGCGTTCGAGGCGATCGGCGAGGTGACCGAAGCGGCGATCGTCACTGATCGCGAGACGGGCCGCAGCCGCGGCTTCGGCTTCGTCGAGATGGCCACGGACGAACTGGCGGATGCCGCCATTGCGCAGCTCAATGGTACGAACCTTGATGGCCGCACCCTGACCGTGAATGAGGCCCGCGAGCGCGCCCCGCGCGGCGGCGGAGGCCGTGGCGGTTACGGTGGTGGCTACGGCGGCGGAGGCCGCTGGTAGGCCGATCGATCCACGCCAACTGAGATCATAGCACGGGGCTGCCACCCGATTGGGTGGCAGCCCCGTTTGACTCATTGGTCACGTGCGACAACAAAATCGGCAAGCGCGGCAAGTGCATCGCGAGCGGCGGATGCCGGCAAGGCCAACAGGCTCTCGCGCGCGGCGCGGGTGTGCGCAATGGCATCGGCGCGCGCCGCCTCGAAGCCTCCGTAGCGGTGCAAGAGGCTCAACACCTCGTCCATGTGCTCGACAGCAGCCGACGGGGTGTTTAGAATGGTGCGCAGGCGCTCGCGGTCCGCGGGAGTGGCGCGCTGCAGCGTGTAGATGACCGGCAGGGTGATGCGGCCTTCCTTCAGATCCTCGCCAGCTGGTCGGCCCCAACGCTCGCGTTTCGCGGTGAAGTCGAGCAGGTCATCTACCATCTGGAAAGCCATGCCGAGGTGGAAGCCAAAGGTGCTGAGCGCCTCTATCTGGGCCGGAGTGGTTTGCCCGAGCATCCCACCGGTCTGGCAGCAGACGGAGATCAGCGCAGCCGTCTTGGCGTCGATGACGCGCAGGTAGGTTTCCGGGGCGATATCCAGGTCGCCATGGAGGGCAATCTCCATGACTTCGCCTTCGCAGACCCGAATCACGGCGCTGGTGACCGCGTTCAAGATAGGCAGGCTGCCGTAGTCGACGAGGATGCGCATCGCGCGCGCGAACATGGCATCGCCCGTGAGGATCGACGCGCTCTGCCCCCATCGCCGGTGCGCGGTGACGCGCCCCCGACGCCAGTCAGAGTGGTCGAGCACGTCGTCATGCATCAGCGTGGCGGTATGGAGCAGCTCCATGCAGAGGGCAAGGCGGATGGCCCAATCCCCCTGGTAGCCCGCGGCACGTGCGGTAGTCAACAACAACGCCGGGCGGAGTCGCTTCCCCCCGGCGCCCAAAATGTGATGCGAGATATCACGAACGATCGATACCGCCGACCACGTTTCCTGGAGCAAGAGTTCATCTACCTGACGGAGCTCCTCACGCACCAGGTCAAAGGGAAGTGGCGTCGCTCGCTCGTTCCCCGCAGGCATGCTCATCATTCGCTGAAACCTGTGGGTCCTTTTAGTTTAGCGTGAGTATACCATAGGGGCGGGGGCTAGTCAAGAGGAGTTGTTTTTGCGGCGGATGTGGCGTTGACAGCGGACAGCCTTCATGATATAATGACGCCGGTCAGGAGCACTGATCGCGCCGTTTGAGCGTGGTCAGTGCTTGTCGTTTATGTACCGCACGTTGGGGGATCGCGCCGTGGCAGTAGAAAGAGAGAAGGAGATCGTTCTGACTCCGGAGGGGTTTCGGCGCTACGAGGAGGAGCTAAACCGCCTGACGACCGTGACCCGCCAGGAGGTTCGTGCTCGCCTTCGTGATACCAAACCGACGAGCGACGAGGGCGAGGATGCCGCCTATGACAGTGCTAAGATTGAACTGGCGTTTGTCGAGGGCCGAATCCAGGAGCTGCGCGAGATCCTGACACGCGCCCGCATCCTGGCGCCAGAGGATATCCGCACCGATGAAGCACATCTGGGCTCCCGCGTTCGCGTGACCAACCTCTCTACGGGACGTGAGCTCACCCTGAAACTGGTCAGCCCCTTGGAAGCCGCGCCGGAACGAGGCCAGATCTCGACCGAGTCGCCTGTTGGCGAGGCGATCCTGGGCCGACGCCCCGGCGACACAGTGGATGTGCGCACGCCCTCCGGAACCGTCCAGTACCGTATCGAGGAGATTCGTGCTGAGTAGGAATAATGGACCAGCAAGTATCTAACGTTGATGACCTCTTTGAACAGCGGCTTGCCAAGCTGCAAGCGTTGCGCGACCGGGGCATTGATCCCTATCGCCCGGAGCGCTTCGACCGCACCCATCTGGCAGCCGAGATCTTAGAGAACTTTGATGCCCTTGCGGAGAGTGCCGAGCCCGTGGCGGTCTGCGGCCGCGTGGTCTCCATGCGTGTCATGGGGAAGGCTGCCTTTCTCCATCTGCTCGATGTGTCCGGGCGCATCCAGGTCTACCTGAAGCTAGATCTCATCGGCGCCGAGCAGTTCGCGCTCTTGGAGTTTATCGACATTGGCGATTTTCTCGGGGTGCATGGCATTACCTTCCGCACGCGCACCGGCGAGATCACCATTCAGGCGGAGCGGTTCCAGATCCTCTCCAAGGCGCTTCGCCCGCTCCCCATCGGCAAGCAGAAGGGCGACGAGCAGTGGTACGGCCTTCAGGATGTGGAGCAGCGCTATCGGCAGCGCTATCTCGACCTGATCGTCAACCCGTGGGCACGCAAGCCATTGCTTCAGCGCGTGCAGATTGTTCGCGAAGTGCGCCGCTTCCTGGAGGACCGCGGCTTCCTGGAGGTGGAGACCCCGGTGCTCCAGCCTCTTGCCGGCGGCGCGGCGGCTCGGCCCTTCCTGACGCATCATAACGCCCTGGATACCGACCTCCACCTCCGCATCTCGCTCGAGCTCTACCTCAAGCGCCTGGTCATCGGCAACCTGGAGAGAGTCTTCGAGCTGAGCCGCGTCTTCCGAAACGAGGGAATCTCCCCGCGTCACAATCCGGAGTTCACCCTCCTGGAAGTCTATCAGGCCTACACCGACCTGGAAGGCATGATGGAGCTGACCGAGCAGCTCATCAGCCACGTGGTGACCAGCGTTCACGGCGGCCCACGGTTCACGTTTGCCGGCCAGGAGATCGATGTGACCGCGCCATGGCGGCGGGTGAGCATGATGGAGCTGATCCGGGAGTACGCGGGCGCGGACCGCGAGGAGTTCACGACCCTCGAGTCCGCGCGGGCTGTTGGGCGCCGGCTTGGCCTGCCGATGGATGAGGAGTACACCATCGGTGGCATCATCGACAAGGTGTTCGAGAAGGCGTGTGAGCCCCGTCTGGTGCAGCCTACGTTCGTCACCGATTTCCCGCTGGAGCTCTCGCCACTCGCCAAGAAGCGCGCCGATGATCCCACGTTGACGCGGCGGTTCGAGGCGTTCATCGGCGGGCAGGAAGTGGTCAACGCCTTCTCTGAGCTGAATGACCCCCTCGACCAGCGCGAGCGCTTCGAAGCACAGGTGGCGATGGCCGCGGCCGGCGACGAGGAAGCCCATCCCTACGACGAGGATTTCATCCGCGCTCTCGAGTATGGCATGCCTCCCACCGGCGGCCTCGGCATCGGGATCGATCGGCTGGCCGCGCTGGTGACGGACCAGCCCTCGCTCCGCGATGTGATCTTCTTCCCGCAGCTCCGCCCGGAGCGATAGCCGCATCCGGGCGGGCGCGTCCCCACCACGGGGGGCCTTACTACCAGAGCCCGGGTGTCTCGTCTCCTGGCGGCGGGTAATCTGCCGCCAGGGGTTCGGCGGCTTCGTCTACGACCTCACCCTCTTCCTCCGGGATGGGCGCCAGCCGGACGCGGAGGCGCTGCTGGCCCATCTGCACCAGGTCGCCATCTTGCAGGGGCACCGGCGTGTTGGGTGCCAGGCGGTCGTCATTGAGCACCGTGCCGTTGGTGCTGCCGATATCGGTGAGCGTGAGCGTCTCGCCGTCGAAGCTCACCTGCGCGTGCCGGCCAGAGACGTAGGGATCGGTGGGGAAGGCGATGTCGTTGGCGGAGCGCCGGCCTATCGTCAGGGTGCCGGTCGGGATGGGATACTCGACGCCGCTCTCCTCATCGATGAACCGCGCCGGGCTGGGCTCGGCTGCAAGGGGTGATGCTTCCTCGGCGGCGGTGGCTGGCGCAGCAGCATACCCTTCCGGGAGCGCCACGCGCAGGCTTAGTCCGCCGAAGGCGATCTCGTCACCGTCGCGAAGCGCCTGCGGTTGGTGGGGCACCAGATTCTCGCCGTTGACACGCGTGCCGTTGGTGCTCCCGAGATCCTCCACGAGACAGCGGCCCTCCTCCAGAGTGATCGCCGCGTGCGTCCGGGAGATGGAAGGGTCGGTGAGGAGGACGTCGGCGTTGGCGCGGCCGATGCTGTTGCGTCCGGGGTTGAGGGCGAACTCGCGGCCATCGCTCGCCACCAGGCAGGCCACCGGCGCGGAGGCCTCCTCCACGCTCTCTGGAGGCGGGCCGCTCAGGAGGAAGCCGCACTCGGCGCAGTAGACCTCGCCGGGCGGGTTCGTGGTGTGGCAGACCGGGCACTCCTGCGAGACGGACATCTGGGTGCGATCCGCCATATCCTGCGCGAAGACGATGGTGGCCTCGCCGGCGGGCGGTTGTGCCACCGTGCTGCTGATTATGGTGCGCTCTTCGTCTGTGTTCATGGTCTCCCGTTCCCGCTAGGCCAAGGTGGCGACAGGGTGAAGGGGGCGACGGCCTCCACGGTTCGAGAGCCGGTTGCGGAGCAGCTCGACCAGAAAACCGGTCGCGCCTGCGAATCCGGACCGCTCCGTCACCTCCCTGCTCGCATCACGCCACGAAACGATCACGTAGCCTCAAAGGGCGGGCTCGCGGCGAGCGTGTTACGCTTTGCGCTTTCCCTGCTCCAGGTCGAGGATGGTTCCCATCAGCGTCTTCTCGGCCTCCGTGCTGGTATCGCCCTGGCGGATGGCGGCAATCGCCTGGGTGACCTCCTGAGCCTGGTCGATCCGCCCCTGGGCAGCGAGCAGGGCTTGCGTGCGCTCCAGCTCCGCGATGGCGGCGCCAGTGGAGAGGGCCTGCGTGCGCATTCCCATCACCGTGCGTTCCAGGTGGCGCGACGCCTGGGCGACCTCCACCTCCCGCAACACCACCGGGTTGATGCCTGCGGGCACGCGGCTCTCGTCGGTGACGAACTCCACTACAGCGTCGGCCGTCAGTTGCTGGGTGCGCCCAGTGGTCACGTCATCGTAGCTGAGCACAGCCTGCGCCACGCGATAGACACCCGCCGGACGGCGCTGCAGCTCTACTTCCGCGAGCGCCGTGATCAGCGCGCCTCGCTCCAGGTCCACCAGGCTCAGATCGACGGTGCGTGGTCCGAAAGCGGGCTGGCCGGCATACACCTGGCGCATCTGGGTCCAGCGCGTCAGGTTGAGCCGGAGGCGCAGATTCTTGGCGACCACGGTCATCAGCGTTTCGAGCTCTTTGCGGAACACCTCCGGGATCAGCTCGGGCCGCGAGATGAAGTAGTAGTTGCCGCCGCTGCGCCGGGCGATGCCCGCCATCAGCTCCTCATTGTAGTCGGGGCCAAAGCCAAGGGCGGTGACCGTTATCCCACGGCTTTTCAGCTCGGCCACCTGGCCCACAATCGATTGGAAATCCTTGATGCCGGTGGTTGGCTCGCCGTCGGTAAGCACCAGGATGCGGTTGAGATAGGCGGGCGATTGGACGGACGCTACCTGCCGTCCGGCCACCAGGATCCCATCATAGAGATTGGTAGTGTTGCCCGTATCGATTCGCAGGATGTGCTGTTTGATGAGCTCCCGGTTCACCACGCGGCGCGCGGGCATCACCACCTCGATCTCCTCGGCAAAAGTGACCACAGAGAGGACATCGTTGGGATCGAGAAGGTCCACCACATGGGCGCAAGCGCGCTTGACGTAGTCCAGCGGTTCACCCTCCATCGAGCCCGAGCGGTCAATGCAGAGGCAGAGGTTGATGGGCAGACGCCGGCCGTAGGCGGTCTCGGGCGCCTGAACCTGAACGAGGAGGTGCGAGCGCGTGTTGCGCACGGCGGGGGCGTAAGCATTCTCTACGAGGCAGTGAAGCTGCACGCCCTGGGCTGGTGGTGCCGCGTAGTGCGTGCGGTCCGCATCGCCCGCCTGTGGCGGCGGCGCGTACTGCGTGCGGTTGGGATCGGACACAACCTGGGTCTGGTCGATGCCCGGTGTGATGGCCTGGGTGCGGTCGTCATCGCCGGGCGAGAGCATGCGGGTGGTCTCCATCGGTCGTTTCCCCCCTCTCCGGCATTATACGAAACCGCTCCTGAGATGTCAAACAAGCAACCGGCTTGGCCGGCGCGCTTGGGATTCCGAGACAAGTGAGGTCCGGGCGATTGCCTGCGTTCTCCCGCCCGCGCCCTTCCTCCGATACCACGGAGGAAGGGCGCGGAGATGGATGGGCCGGGTACGCGCAGCGCGCGATCCATTCGGGCTCCTCTGCGACCGCCCACGGTAGCACCCCTTCCCTGGGGCCGGTATCTGGCCGGCGGGCAGGGAAGGGGCCGGGGGGTAGGAAAGCCGTGGATGGGCCGCTGGCTCGCATTGACAACCGGAGGCGGCACCGATATAATGTGGGTACTGGGTTTATTCTCAGGATCTGTCAGCCATCATACCGTGGAGGGGGCAACCCCCGCGCGAGCGTCTCCGGGAAGAAGGTCTGGAGTACTCGCGTCCGGCTACCAGTCCGCTAGTCATGGCAGCGTGTCTCTCACTCTCTCATGCCTGCGAGGCGAAGTGTGGCCGAGTGCGCGTGGGGGTGGACCGCCATGATCGATTTCCAGAACGTATCCGTCGCCTACTCCAACGGAGTGCAGGCGCTGAGCGACATTGACCTGCACTTTGAGAAGGGGGAGTTCGTCTTCCTGGTGGGGCCGACTGGCACCGGCAAGTCGACCCTCCTGAAGCTGATCTATCGGGGAGTTCTGCCGAACAAGGGCCGCGTCACCGTTATGGGCGAGGACGTGACGACCCTGCCTCCCAGCCGGGTGCCCCACCTGCGCCGCCGCCTGGGCGTTGTTTTTCAGGACTTCCAGCTGCTGCCTCAGAAGACGGTTTACGAAAACGTCGCCTATGCCCTGCACGCGATTGGAGTTCCCTATCGCGAGATTCGCCGCCGTGTCTGCACCGCCGTGGACTTGGTCGGCCTGGGCCGCAGGGCAGATGCCTATCCCTCGCAGCTTTCCGGGGGGGAGCAGCAGCGGTGCTGCATCGCCCGTGCGATTGTCAACAACCCGCCCATCTTGCTGGCAGATGAGCCGACCGGCAACCTCGATCCGGAGATGTCGCAAGGGATCGCTCAGCTACTGAATGATATCCATATCCGCGGGACCACGGTGGTGGTGGCGAGCCATGACCGGGCAGTGGTGAATGCCCTGCGCAAGCGCGTCATCACTTTGGAGCGTGGCCGAGTCGTCCGGGATGAGGTCGGAGGGGGCTATAGCCCGGATGAATTTCAGACACCTTGAATTCCTGCTGCATGAGACGCTGACCGGCATCCGCCGGAATGCGTTGATGAGCCTGGCCGCGATCAGCACGATAGCCGTCTCGCTTTTTTTGCTTGGCAGCCTGCGCCTGGCCATTGTCAACCTGGAGGAGATGGCGGGCGCGTTGTGCGGGCGTTTTGAGATGCGGGTCTTCCTCAAGATGCACCTGGCGGCGGACAAGCGCGATGATCTGGGCAAGCAAATCGCTGCGATGCCCGGCGTGAAGGAGTGCCAGCTGGTGCGCAAGGAGGAGGCGTGGCCGGAGCTGTGCCATCGTCTGCAAGGGACGGTGGAGATCAGTGACCTGGGGGGCGTCAACCCCCTGCCTGATGCGTTCACCGTGCATGTGGAGGATCTGGAGCAGATGGGTGCGCTGGCCGACCGGATCCGCGTTTTGCCCGGGGTGGACGAAGTGACGGACACGCGTGTGGCGGCCCAGCGCATGGCGGCCATTGTGCGTGCGATACGCCTGGGTGGGACCATTGCGGTGGCTATTCTGGCCGTGGTGGCGATGGTCATCGTGAACAACACCATCCGCCTCACGGTCCACGCGCGCCGCAGGGAGATCAATATCATGCAGCTCGTGGGCGCGACGAACGCCTGCGTGCGCACACCCTTCCTATTGGAGGGGGCTTTCCACGGAATGGCGGGGGCGTTGGGGGCCTTGCTCCTCCTGGCGGTGGGCTATTCCTACTTGCATGAGGAGGTGCGCAACGTCGTGCCCTTCCTGGAGCTGATCCCACCATCAGCGGAGTTGCTTTGGGCGCAGGGACCCGCGCTGCTCGGAGCCGGGGTGGGCCTGGGGCTGTTGGCTAGCCTTCTAGCCGTGCGCCGATATCTGCATGGGTGAGGATGAAGTTTTGTTGTCTCGTAGGACACGCCGCGGGTGGGCAATCCTCTGCGCGGTGGTATGGGCGATTGCCTCGCTGGGGGGGGTGACCCACGCGGCGAAGCCGAAGCGCGTGCCGGCGACCAAGAGGGCCACGCAGCGCAAGCTGGCAAGCCTGCGCCAGGAGATCCGGAGCACGCAACAGCGCCTGCGCCAGACGAAGCACCGCCAGCGTAAGGTTTCCGAGGAGTTGCGCGAAAGCCAGGAGAACCTCCGGAATGCGCGCGAGCGCCTGCGCCAGACGCGCGCGCAGCTTGCTTACGCGGAGCGAGATCTGGCCGACGCGCAGCGGCGCCTCGACATCGCCCAGAAGCGGCTGGCGACGCATGTCAGCCAACTTCGCGGTCGCCTGGTCGATATCTACAAGTACGGCACGGCAAGCTACGCGGTCGTCTTGCTCCAGTCCAACGACATGTGGGATCTGACCAGCCGTGGCTACATGCTTCAGCGCATTGTCCATCACGACGTTGACCTGCTGAACCGGATCAAGCAGGAGAAGGCCGCAATCGCGCTCCAGACGCGCCGCCTGGCAGCCCGGCGGGATGAAGTGGCCCGGCTGCGCGTCTCGCATGAGCGGCAGATCGTGGCGGTAACCGATTGCCTGCAAACTCAGCGCGAGATTCAAGAGGCGCTGAGGCGCGACCGGGCGAGGCTGGAAGCGGCCCTGGCCGAGTTGGAGGAGAACTCGCGCGAGGTGGAGCGGATGCTGAAGGCGTTTGAGGCCCGCTCGGATATCGCCCGGCGGATTCCAAAGCCCTGGCTCGGGCGGTTTGCCCGACCGGTGGGGGGGCGGATCACCTCGCACTTCGGAACGCGCTTTCATCCGATCCTGAGAGTGACCAAGCTCCACACGGGCGTCGATATCGCGGCGCCTTCCGGCACGCCGATTGCAGCGGTTGGGGATGGCGTGGTCGTTCATGCGGGGTGGTGGGGTGGCTATGGCAACTGCGTGGTGATCGCCCACGGCAACGGGCGGTCCACGCTCTATGCGCACTGCTCCTCGCTGGCGGTACCTCGCGGGGCGCGTGTCCGAAAGGGGCAGATTATTGGCAGGGTTGGCAGCACCGGATTTAGCACCGGTCCGCACCTCCATTTCGAGGTGCGCATGAACGGCCGACCGGTGAATCCGATGTCGCACTGACCGCGGCGTTCGATAAATCGTTTGGGCGCATGGAACTCTAATCTCCTGGGGAGCGTCCTCACCAGGGGAAGAGGGATTCTCTGGGCCGCATCGGCTTCTGGCGAAGGCGCTCGGAGTGATACCAGCGTTTAGAGCCGGGGCTTCTGCGGAAGACTACTCAGGGGGCCTGCCAGCAAAGGTTTCAGGTACAACTGAAGGGCGAAATGGGGATGCCTGTATGAGGATCGCGATGAGGCGTGCGGCATGGATGTTGGTGCTGGTGGGTTTCGTGGCCGGCGCCTTCACAGCGGGGGGAAGCGCCTACCGGTTGGTTCAACGCAACCGGCAGACGCGCAGCCTGGAAATGTACGGATCGGTGCTTCGGATCGCGGGGCGCTCGCCACTCGCGCTGCCTGCGGGAAACCTGGCGAAGCAGACCGATCTCCGGCCCCTGGATCTCTTCTCCAACGTAGAGCGCCGCCTGCGCGCCAACTACTACGAGAAGATTGAGAATGACACGGTGCTGGCCTTCGGGACGGCCGATAACATGCTCGACTCGCTTGGCGATCCCTACTCGCGTTACCTCGAGCCGGATCAGCTGAAGGCCTACGCGGAGCGCCAGCGGGGCATCTACCGCGGGATCGGAGCGGTGCTCGATGTGCGCAAGGAGCAGCCGCCCGCGAATCAGAGCGGAAAGCCGGAGCAAGGCGCGCCCGAGGAAGACGAGGACTCCTGGCCAGCGTATGACGACCCCGTGGATCTCAACTCCGTAGCGCGTTCCCCAGAGGGCACGCCGCTCTACCGGTATGAAGTCTTCGTCGTTGCGACTGTGCCGGGCGGGCCTGCGGAGGCCGCTGGCTTGCTCCCGGGCGACGTGATCCGCAAGGTCAACGGCAAGTTCATCTTCACCAAGAACCTCGACACGCTGGAGCGCATGTTGCTGATGCCCGTGGAGGGCTCGGTGCGCCTGGCGATCCAGCGCGAGGGCACCGCCAAGCCGATTGATCTATCGGTGCCGATGCGCGAGACGCGCGTTGACCTGGTGACGAGCCGGGTGGTGGATGGCGTCGGCGTGATCACCATCCGAGCCTTGGGGCTGGGTGCCGCCGATGGGGTGAAGGCGAAACTCCGAGAGATGGCCGCTTCACGCGTCAGCGGGGTGGTGCTGGATCTGCGTCGCAACGCCGAGGGTACCTTTGAGGAAGCGTGCGCGGTCGCCAGCCTCTTTGTGCCACAGGGACCGGTGGCGTGGCTGAAGGAGCAGGGCGGCAAGATGCGCGCGGTCAACGCGAGTGCCCCGAATGGGCGGCCCGAGGAGCGCCGACTCGCGGTGCTCATCGATGATACGACGGCGGGCCCAGCCGAGCTGGTAGCCGCTGCCGTGAAGGGCCGAGGCGTCGGCCGACTCCTGGGCGTTACGACGCGGGGCCGGGCCGGACGGCAGGAGCTGTTCCGGATGCCGGGCGACTCGGCGATTCTGCTGACGACGGGGCTTTTCTTCGGGCCCACGGCACAGGCTCCGCTGCTCATCGAGGGCAAGGGCGTGGTGCCTGACGTGGCGGTGACCGCGCGCGGGAGCGCCCAGGATCAGGCGCTGCAGCGCGCGATTGCCTGGATCAAGAGCGGAGGGGCAGCCTAGATGAAAGAGAATCGCTTCCGCCACACTATCTTCGGGTTTGCGATCACGGGGCTGCTCGCCTTCCTGGTCGGCTTCCTCTATCACGTGGTGGCGTTCGCGTCTCCAACGCCGCTTCCAGTCCACATCTCCCAGGTTCTGGGGGGAACGTCTGGTGGTGGCGCCGCCGAGGCAGACGACGCTTCGGTGAAGCCGCTGGAGGTCTTCTGGAAGACCTATACGTTGGTGCGGCAGCGCTACCGGCTGGTCGGCGTGCCCGGATGGGACGACGACAATCTGATCTACGCCGGCCTCGATGGCCTCCTCCGGTCGCTGGGCGATCCCTACACGCGCTTCCTGGATCCCAAGGCGTATAAGCAGATGATCGAGCAGAACCAGGGGCAGTTCCAGGGGATCGGCGCCTATCTGCAGCAATCGCGAGACCAGCGGCACATCCTGCTGGCGCCCATTCCCAACGGGCCCGCTGCCGCAGCCGGACTCAAGCGCGGCGATATTCTGCTCAAGATCAACGGCACGAACGCCGTTGGCATGGATATCGATAAGGCGAAAAACCTCATCCGTGGCCCCGCCGGAACGACCGTGGAGCTGACCGTTGGCCGCCGCCAGGATCCCTCGCGCCCCGAGGGGGCCGACAATCCGATGAAGACGGTGAAGATCGTGGTGGAGCGCGCGGTCATCAAACCGGATGAGGTGAAGTTCAGCGCCGGACCTCCCGCCGGGCACGAGAAGGAAACCGAGATCGGTTATATCCGGCTTCACCAGTTCAACGAGGATACCGAGAATCAGCTCGACCGGGCGCTCGTCCAGCTGGGCAAGAAGCGGGTAAAGGGAATCGTGCTCGACCTGCGCGGCAATCCGGGCGGGCTCCTGGATGTGGCCATCGGCGTGGCCAGCCGGTTCCTGGAGGAAGGCCCGGTTGTCTTCATCCAGGAAGCGGGCGGGAATCGGCGCGCCTACAACGCCAACCGGCGCCAGTTCAACGGCGAGCATCGCAAGTACCTGCCGGCCAATACGCCGGTCGTTGTCCTGGTGAACCGCGACAGCGCCTCGGCCTCGGAGATCGTCGCCGGCTGTCTGAAGGACCACAAGATTGCCAAGCTGGTGGGCGAGACCACCTTTGGCAAGGGCCTGGTGCAGACGATCATTCCGCTCGAAGCCGATGGAAATCGTGGCGCGCTCAAGATCACGACCGCCAAGTACTTCACTCCGAACGGCACGGACATCAACCACAAGGGGATCGAGCCGGATTACAAGGTGGTGGCGCGAGGCCCCGACGAGGATCCGTTCGCTGCGGAGACGACCAAGGAAGACCCGCAGTTGGACCGTGCCGTGGAGGTGATCCGCAAGCAGATCCAGGGGGGCGCGGCGGCCCTCGCCGAGGGGGCTAAGCACTAACCCATTCGCAGAGCGCGTGGGAAGACGGCCGCTTCGGCCGATGCGCCTTGGATCACGCGCAGGATGGTTACTCTATCGGCCCAGCGGCTGCCCAATCGAGGAGCAGTCGCTGGGCCGTGGCATTAGTGGAACCTTTCGTGTTGGGAACGCACCTAATAATAGGGCGGGCAGGGTTTGTTTCGGCATTGGTTGTGCCTGTTGCCCCTGGGGGGAGTGCGAGAGTTGGAGAGCGTTCTTGATGTGATACGCCACGGCGGCGTGGCGATGTATCCCTTATTGCTCTGTTCTGTGCTTGCGGTTGCCGTCTCGCTCGAGCGGCTACTGGCGATTCGGCGGGCGCGCGTGGATGCTGGCGGCCTGATCGAGCAGCTGCGCGAGCCGCTTGCGCGCGGCGATCTGGAAGAGGCGCGGCGGATCTGCCAGAGCGCGCCTGTGCCGCTCGCCGCCGTGGCGCTTGCCGGCCTGGCAAAGCTGGGCCGCCCTCGCCAGGAGATGGAGGATGCGATGGTGCACGCCTCCAACCTGGCGATGGATGATCTGGAGAGCAACCTCCCGGTGCTCGGCACGATCGGGGGAATCACTCCTTTCATCGGCCTCTTCGGCACCGTCTTGGGGATCATGCGCGCGTTCCGTGACATTCAGGCGCGCGGACAGGCGGGCACCGCCGTGGTGGCAGGCGGAGTCAGCGAGGCGCTGGTGGCCACGGCGGCCGGCCTTGTCATCGCCATCCTCGCGGTGGTCGCCTACAACGCCTTCTTGAATCGGATCGGTCGCATCGAGACCCGTTTGGACGCGGCACGGTCGGAGCTGCTTTACTTCTTGTTGGAGGGGGACGGATGCACGCGACGCCACGACGCCGCCATGCGCGTCGAGATCGGATGATCACCCAGATCAACTTCGTCCCCTTCACGGACGTGTTGCTGGTGCTTCTCGTCATCTTCATGATGACGGCCACGATTCTGGGCAATGAGGGCGGGCTGGAGATGCGCCTGCCTCGCGTGGCGTCGGCGGAGGCGCAGGGCGAGCAGCCAGAGGGCGTGGTTGTCACCATCGTGCGCAGCGGGCGCGTCTATATCGACGACGAGGCGACCGCGTCTGGCGACCTCGTGCACCGGCTGGCATCTGCCGCCAATGACCGGCGGACCCGGGTGGTGATCATCCGCGCCGACCGCCTGGTGCCCTACGAGCGGGTGGCACATGCCATCGAGGCGGCCAAGCTGGCTGGCCTGAGCGACCTGGCTCTCGCCACCGAGCTCGACCTGGGCGGCGACCGGCCTGCCGTCCAGCTAGAGCAGGACTGAACGCCGGATCTCAGCACCAGGTGTCAGGAAGCGGGGAATACCTTTTCTCACTGGATAGACTGGGGCGGGTGACCTGTGTTCTGTTGTCTCGGACGCGTGTGACTATGGGGATCGGATAGCGGGGATGGCGGCGAAGAGGAAAGGGCGGAGGAAAGCGGAATCGCGCCGGCGCGCCTTGACCAGGCGCCTCCACCGGGCGGAGCAGCCGGTGAAGACGCCTGGAGTGCCGGAGCGAATGTTCCTGGCGACGCGATCCCGGAAGGTGGCGGCGCTGCTTGCACGGCGATGGCGGGAAGTGCGCGCTTGGGCGCGCGCCCTGCGCCACCGGATGGGTACGCGCGCGGGGATACCGCTCGCGGGCGCGCGGCGTTGGGTCCGTGCCGGTCTGCCGGGCCCGCTCGTGCTGTCGGTGGTGATCCATGCCGTCGGGCTTGGGGCACTGGGGCGCGTCACGTTTCGGACTCCTACCGCCAGCACGCCGCGCTATACGCGGATTCGCCTGATGAAGTGGGAGCCTGCCCAGCAGCCCGAAGGGGTTCCGGATGTGAGCCTGCCGGGCGGGCGCGCGCGCGCCGTAGCGCTTCCGCCAACCGTCGCGTCGGATCCAACCCTCGAGGCACGCCGGCAGGCTGAAGCTCGGATCGCGGCGCTCCGTGCCGACTTCTTCGCACCGATGCGGATCTCCATCCTGCCGATGCCGGTGCTCCCGTGGTTCGACGACGACGAGAAGCTGCTCCCACCCCCTCTTTGGAATGTGCCCCTCGGCGGCAACCTGCGCCCGCTTCCCTCAGAGAGCTCTCTAGGCGTTGACCCGGAGGCTCATGACGCGCCGGAGCCACCGGCGAGAGCTGAGAAGCCCGCGGATTCGCCCGCTGTTGTGGATACTCCGGATGAGCCCGCGGCAACCGAGCAACCCGTGGAGGTAGCGGAGGCCCCTGCAGGGCCGGTGGTCTCCGTGCCCGATGAACAACCCAGAGATCCCGTCATGGAAGCGACGCGCGGCACGAGCACGGCTGCCTCGCCGGAGGGCGTCCTGGTGGCGCAGGCCGAGCCGGGGGATGCCCCTCGCGCCGAGGAGACCCCGGCTGCCGAAACGCCGGAACTGCCGAAGCCGGACGCGGCGACACCTGAGAGCGCGACACCAGTGACAGCAGATCCAGGCGGGGGCATGGAGATGTCCGGCGCGCCGGCCAGAGAAGCAGCGCCCGCGGGCGAGGCCTCCACGACCCTGCCGGAAGCGCCTGCTCCCGTCGTGGAGACTCCTTCTGAGGCAAAGGCATCTTCCAGCGAGGAGAGGCCGAAGGACGGATCAGGAGCGGCGGCGGTTGCCAGGACAGAGAAGCCACAGATCCCCGCAGATGGGACTCACGCGGGCCTGACGGGCAGCTTCCGCGTTCTGCAGGGTCTCGCGCTCCCTGGGTTGCCTCCGAGCGGCTCAATGCCGGCGCTCCTCGCGGAGATTGGCAAGCGTACGGCGTTGAAGGTGACCTCCGCCGGCACGGTCGCGCCGGATGCGATCCCCGCCGATGCGCTGCTGGTCTACCTCCGAGCCGCGAGCAAGGTAACGCTCGATCCGCAAGAGCGCGCTGCTCTATCCGCGTACCTGCGGGGGGGCGGCATCCTCTTTATCGATGGCGCCGATGGAGAGGCGGGCGACGCGCTGCGCGCCCAGATGGAGGCGCTCGCGGGTGGCAAAGCCGAGCGGCTGCCGGCAACGCACGCGCTCTATTCCGCGCACTACCGCATCCCGGGAGCACCGGGCGCGAAGCTGTTCCCCTTGATGGCGATCCCCGTAGAGGGCCGGCCCGCGATTCTCCTCTCGCCCGCTTTTCTGGGCCGACGGTGGCAGGATGCCACCGATCCCGAGCACGAATCCGCGGTCGCCCTCGGGGTAAATCTCGTGGTCCACACGGCCGCGGAGCGAAGCCGGAGCGGTGCCCGATGAGAGAGGACGCGCGCCGGGCTCTCCTCGACTTACCGCCACTGCCGCGCGGTTTCTACCTCCAGGAGACGCTGGTCGTGGCGCGGGCGCTTCTCGGGCAGCTCCTCGTGCATGACGTGCCGGGGGAGGGGATCGTGGCCGGCCGGATCGTGGAGACGGAGGCCTACCTGCGCGATGACCCCGCCTGCCACGCCGCGCGTGGGCAGACGCCCCGGAACGCCCCGATGTTCGGCCCGCCCGGCTTCGCCTATGTCTACTTCACCTACGGGATGCACTTCTGCTTCAACGCAGTGACGCAGCCGGAGGGCGTCGCCGAGGCGGTCCTGATCCGCGCGGTGGAGCCGGTGGCCGGGCTCGACGCAATGCGCGCGCGCCGCGCCGGAGCGCGCCCCCGCCGGATCCGCGATGAGGAGCTTGCCGCCGGACCCGCGCGGCTCTGCCAGGCGTTTGCCATCGGGCGCGAGGAGAACCGCCTCGACCTGGTGGAGAGCCGGTTGAGCATCCGCGAAGCGTCGTCCGGGCCGTTGGAAATCGTTGCCCGGCCGCGCGTTGGCATCCGGGAGGGCACGGAGTATCTCTGGCGCTTCTGCGTGGCAGGCAGCCCGTTTCTCTCTCGCCCCTAGCCAGACTGGCGGGCGACCTGGACGGTGGCGGCCAACTCTCGCGCGCGCCGCGTGATCTCGTCGTAGCGGCCCTCGCGCAGGAGCGCCCGGTCGACCAACTTCCCCCCGACGCCGATGGCGACGGCGCCGTTGCGGAAGTAATCGGCGCAGTTCGAGGCATCCACTCCCCCCACCGGCACGAGCGGGATCTGTGGGAAGGGACCGCGCAGATCCTTCAAGTAGGCGGGGCCCAGTCGGGCAGCGGGGAAGAGCTTGATCAGATCTGCCCCCAGCTTCCAGGCGCGCGCGACCTCGCTTGGGCTGAATGCCCCCGGGAAGATCGGCCGGCCCAGGCGATGCGCCTCCGCGATCACCTCGGGATCGGTGTCCGGCGCGATCAGGTACTCGGCGCCGGCGGCCACGGCCTCCCGTGCCTGGTCGGCCGTGAGCACCGTGCCCGCACCCAACAGGATCTCGTCGCCCATCTCCTCGGCGAGACGGCGGATAATCTCGGCGGCTCCGGGCACCGTGAAGGTGACCTCAATGGCGCGCAGACCGCCCTCGCGAACGGCGCGCGCCGCCGCGAGCGCCTCGTCGCCCGTGTCGGCGCGCACGATGGCGACTACGCCCAGATTCCGGATCTGAGCGACGACTTCGTTGCGTTCTCTCATGCGATACTCCTTTGGCCGCGCTACGGTTTCTCCGGTAGGCGGAAGCGGCTGATGATGAAGCTTCGCCAAGCGCTCCGCACAACGCGCGGCAGGCTGAACGCCGTGCCGACTAGCATCGGATGCTTGAACTCGATGGGTGGCAGCGTGGCCGGATCGATCCCCCGGAAATCGATCCGCTCAGGGTCCGTCACCCCCAACCCAAGCCGGCGCGCGGCGTTGACGATCAGGTTATCCGCGTCTGGAATGGCGATCAGGCGTGAGAGGAAGGTGTCCACCGTGAAGGGGTCGGATCCTCCCACGAGCAGGCCGACCGGCAGGAGGTCGCCCCGCTTCGGGCCGGTACGGTGCATGGCGAGGATGGCATCCACCAGGTTGAACGCCGGCCGTACGGTCTCCGCAAACGCGGCGAGGAAGGCGGCGAAGAGGCGGTCGCCATGCATCCGGGCATGGTACCACGCCTTTCGCTTGCCTGGCATGCACCCATACAGATTCTTCGCTGCCGCCGTGAAACCGAGCTGCCCGTGCGATTTGAGCTTCGGGATGTTGATCACCACGTCCGCGTCCAGGACGGCGCGGTCGACCTTGAAGCCGCGCGCCGGGCCATGAGGCACGCGCGTGGGCACCCAAACCGGGCGGTTGAACGGCACGATTGGGATGCCGAGCTCGCGGGCCACCTGGTCGAGGCCGCACGCGGCGCAGGTATCATCGAGGCGCGAGAAAGCGGGGCTGTCTCCGATGGAGACCACGCCTCCCGCCTCCAGCGCCTCTTCGGCGACGGCGCGCACCACGGAGGGATGCGTGTTTACCCCCGCTTCCGCCGGCAGCGCCGAGAGAAGGTTTGGCTTCAGCAGGACACGCTGCCCTGGACGCACCAGAGCAGCGATCCCGCCGAAGAGGTCAAAGCTCTCTCGAACGGCCGCGCGTACCGCGGCATACTCCTCGTAGCCTGCGCACCGGACGAGGCCGACCGCCGCGCGGCGCATGCTCGCGTCCCCGTTTCCCATCAGGCTTCTACACCTCAACTACGACCTTGATCACCTCGCGGTTCCACGGGAGATCCACGGGCATCTCGGCCTCGGGCACCAGGAGGGGCGAGGTCGCGAGGAGCTCAAGGCCTTTGGGAACCTCCTCGAAGGAGAGCACATGGGTGATGTACTCCTTGGTGCTGAGGCGACCCGCGCCCAGAAGCCGCTCGGCAATCCGCATCGCCTCGGCGGCCGTTTGAGGCGAGCCCTCGTTGGACATATTCATGCTGATCGCCTTGATCTCCCACTGCAAGAGGCTGAAGGTGGCGTCGTGCTCCACGTGGTAGGTGCCGAAAATGGTCACGTTTCCTTCAGCGCGCACCAGCTCCACGCACTGGCCGGCGACGCTTGGAATACCGACGACGTCGATGCACACATCCGGCCTGGCGCCCAGCAGGCGAGGCACCGCCTCCAGAGGATCTTCCCGGCGGACGTTCACGGTGTAGTCCGCGCCGAGCTGTTTCGCAATCTCCAGGCGGTTGTCGTACAGGTCGAGGGTGACCACCCGCGCGGCACCGCGCACGTGCGCCATCTGGGTGACGGCCAGCCCGGCGGAACCCGCGCCGAAGACCACGACCCGGTCGCCCGGCTGCACCTTGCGCGTGCCATGAACGGCGATGGGGATCTGCTGCGCCGGGGCGCCCTCCACGAAGGAGAGGGCCTCTGGGAGCCGGCCCAGGGCAATCGTGCGCGCGATGCAAAACTCGGCGAAACCACCGCCTCGCGCCGGGCCACGGAGGAAGACCCGGTCGCCCTCTTTCCATCCGGAGACGCCTGGGCCCACCTTCTCGATGACGCCAGCCACCTCGTGCCCGAAGTGCGCGCCCGTGCAATGCGGCTTGAGGCCGTAATACTTCCAGTAGACCAAATCGGTGCGGCTGCAGAAGCTACACGCCTTCACACGGACCCGCACCTCATCATAGCCCGGCTCCGGCACGGGCACGTCTCGCAGCGCGATCTGCTCTCTTCCAACGATCTGCCATTGCTTCATCTGTTTGCCTCTATCTAGACGGGTTCTATGGTGGATGGGGCGCCCTCACCCCTCCAGGCGAGAGCAACTAGCCTAAAGCTCTCGAAAATAGCGCGCGACAGGCCAGCGTTCGAAGCCAGAGCGTTCATAGGCCATGCGAGCCGAAGCATGCCCCGGATCATCGCCGGTCTCGACCATCACGATTGACATTCCAGCCGCGCGCATCCTCTCAAGCGCGAAATCGAGAAGGGCCTTCCCGATCCCGTGGCGCTGGTGCCCCGGATCAACGGCGAGAAACACGATCTCGCCCATGCGGTCTTCCGGATGTAGGCGAATGCCAACCCATCCCAGCACGGCCCTCTCCTTGACCGCAACCCAAACGCGATCCCCCTCCGTGTCCAGAAAAGCCTCGATGTCCGAACGCTGCCTCGCTCGCCAGCCATGAGGATAGAAGGCCTCATAGACATACTCTGGCACCGCCGGTCTCAACCCGGAGAAAACTGGGGCCCAGGCGCGCAGCGAAAGCCCGAGAATCTGTGCTTTGTGCGATACATCAAAGGGCTTGATCTCAAACTCCACCCGACGTTCTGCCTCCCTGCAAGTCTCCTCTCGCCGCCTCATCTGCCTACACTCCGCTGGTGGATGGCACAGCGAGGAGAGGGCAACCAGTTCTTCCCTCTCCGCTTTCGCTCCGGAAAGGCGAGCACCCTATTCTATTTCGACCGTGAGCCGCGTGAGATCCGCTATCTTCAGGAAAAGCGCGTGAATCTCGCCCAACAGGCGCACCCGGTTGGCCCGCAGCAGCTCATCGTCGCTCGTTACCAGCACGTTATCGAAGAACTCAAGCGCCGGCGCGGCGAGCCCGCCCAGGGCATCGAGCGCCGCGGCATAGTCGCCCCGCTCTGCGGCTTCCGTCACCAGAGGGCAGACGTCGAGGTACGCGGCGTAGAAGAGCTGCTCCGCCTCTTCCTGGAGGAGGTCGATGCGTACTTCTCCCGGGGGAACAGCCATCTCCGAGCGCGCCACGAAGCGCAGAAGGCTGCCCAGGCGTGCCGCGGCCATCAGAGTCTCGGCGAACTCCGGGGCATCGCGTCGCTCCTCGAGGAGCTGTGCTCTAATAAGTGTGCCACGCACGTCATCAAAGCCGGCGTCCAGGACGGCATCGGCGGTGTCATACCGCACGCCGTGCTCGCTGAGAAGGCTCTCCAGGCATTGGCGGAGGAAGTCGAGCAAAGAGGCGCGGGTTACATCGAGACTTCGCCAGCCCGGGCCGCGATCGCCATACAGGCCGTAGGCGAGTTCTACCATCTCGCCCAGCGAGAGGCGCTCCGATTCCGCCAGGATCGCGACCAGCCCACTCGCCTGCTGGCGTAGCGCGTGAGGATCCTGCGACCCGATAGGGACCAACCCCATTCCGAAGTGGCCCACGAGGGTGTCGATCCGGTCGGCCACGCCCAGGATCCGCCCCGCCTCGGTCTGCGGCAGCGGGTCGCCGGCTACGCGGGGGAGGTAGTGGCCCGCAAGTGCATCGGCTACCGCCGGCGGCTCGCCGGCGTGAAGCGCGTAGGCCTGGCCGATCCGGCCCCGCAGTTCGGGCAGCTCCTTCAGCAAGTCGGTGGCGAGGTCCGCCTTGGCCAGAAGCGCCGCGCGCAAGGCATTCTGGCGGGTGGTGGCGTCTACGCCCCACCGGTCACATAGCTCCTCGACGAGCGAGCCGAGGCGCTCGGTCTTCTCGAAGAGCGTGCCGAGCCGCTCCTGATAGGGGATGCTGTGGAGAGCATCCACGCGCGCGGGGAGCGGCGTGCGCAGGTCTTGCTCGTAAGAGAGGCGAAGGTCAGAGAGCCGGGCGTGAAGCACCTGCTCGCTTGCGGCACGCGCCTCTTCTACGCCCTCGGGGCTGCCATCATGGATGCCGATGAAGCGCGGGAGCAGGGCGCCCTCGGGGGAGACGATTGGGAAGAGGCGCTGTTGCTTCTGCATCACGAGGACGAGCGCCTCGCGGGGAAGCACGAGGAACGCGGGGTCGAAGCCGCCGGCGAATGCCGCGGGCTGCTCCACCAGGAAGGCGAGCTCGTCTGCAAGGGCCTCTTCGAGTGGCTGGCCGCCCACCGCCTGGGCGAGCGCCCGCGCCTGCTCCAGGATCCGCTGGCGGCGCTCCTCCGGATCGAGGATCACCCCGGCCGCGCGAATGAGCTCCAGATAGGCGGAGGCTTTCGGCACCTCGATGGTGGCCGAGATCTCCGGCGTGCAGCCATGCAGCGCGCGGTGACCGCGCGTGAGCCGGCCGGCTTCCACGTCTCCCACCTGGAACGGAATGACATCCTCCCCGTAGAGGGCGAGGAGCCAGCGGATGGGCGAACGCGGCGCGCTCTCATCCCGGCGCGCCATCCTGAGAAAGGCGAGGTTGGTGATCAGCTCCGGCAGGAAGCCCGCGGCGACCTCGACCGTCGGCCGGCCCGGCTTGGGCCGCTCGACGAAAAGGTACTCACCACCGGTGATCCGCTTCACCTTCAGCTCTTCGGGGAAGACATCCTGGGTGCGCGCGAAACTGAACGCGGCGTAGGTGTAGTTGCCGAAGGAGTCGAACGCCTGCTGGGCAGAGGGCCCGCGCACCTCGATCACCGTGTCCGGCTGGCGCGGCGCGACGCCGGTGACGCAGGCCACCAGGCGGCGGGGCGTTCCATAGGTTCGGATCTCCTGGTAGCGGATATTCTCCTGCCGGAGCCGCTCGCCGAGGAGTTGCTTCATCTCGGCGAGGGCAGGGGAGATAGCGGCGGGGGGTAGATCTTCGACGCCGATCTCCAGAACCAGCTCCTTCACGATTGCTCTCCGTGGGAAGGGCACGACCGGCCGGCCGGCAAGATGCCTGCCCGGCGCAGCGGCCAGTAGCGGAGCCACACCTTCCCCTCCAGGTGCCGCGTGGGCACGAACCCCCAGGCGCGCGAGTCGCTGCTGTGGTCACGATTATCGCCGAGCACGAAGTATTGCCCCGAGGGAACGCGAGCCGGTGGATAGGAGCCATGCGCCGGGTTGATCACATAGCTCTCATGAAGCGGTTTGCCATTGAGGTAGACGGTGCCGTCGCGGATGGCGATCATCTCGCCAGGCAGGGCGACCACGCGCTTGACGTAGATCTTCCGGGGGTTGTCAGGATAGCGGAAGACAACCACGTCGCCGCGCTGCGGCGGGTGGAGCCGGTAGCGGAGCTTATTGCCCAGGAGGCGCTCGCCGGTGTAGAGGTTCGGCTCCATGCAGCTTCCATGCACGCTGAAACCCTGCAGCAGGAAGGTCTCGGTGAAGAGGAAGAGACCGCCTGCCACTACGAGGGTATGTAGCCAGTCACGCCAGGTGGGGCTATGCTTGCGCACTCTCTTGCCCCTCGTACTGATAGGAGCGTTGCATCTGGCCTGGGTTCTGCCCACAGCGGCCACCAGCCGGCCTGCGCGCGGGCTGAAGATGGGCGACGCGCCACGGCCGAGGGCCGAGCGAGCGGAAGGAGGCGATGGGATGCATCCTGCCCGTGCCCACCTTGAGATCGTAGGCCGGTGCCACGACACACCCCTGCGCAGCCCAGGAGCCGTCGAGCGCGGCGATGAGCTCCTGAAGCGTCACTCTTGGCTGAAACCCGATGCCGGGAGTTCGCCTGCCGCCTCGGGGGCGCGCTCAACCTCGATGCGGAGCTTGGTGAGCAGCACCGCGGCCACCGCGATCCCGAGCATGGCGATGGCCGTGCGCGGCGAGACGTCGAATTCCTTGAGGAGGCGATGGCCCAGCTTCACGCGGACCTTCCGCATCTCACCTTGGGATATGAACTCCTGCAGCTCATCCATGAACGCCATGCTCGCGGCAGCCAGGCCGCCGCCCGCTGTCTCACGATCCTGCTCGGCAATCACCATGGCGGCCGCCACATCGCCGCCCGCCTGCTGGAGCGCGTAGCGCGCCTCCTCGTAGGACACTCCCAAGCGGTTGCGGATCTCCTCCATCTTCTGCAGCTCATCCTGCATGCGTTGCCCTTCCTTCCCGCGACGCTCTTCCCGGCGCCACGCAACCGGTCACTTGATATTCAGACGCTCGTTCTGCGCGTCCCCGAGGCCGTAGAGACCGCGCACGATGGCATGATAGGTGCGCTGGTGCAATATCTCCGGCGCGAAAAGAGAACTCTGGAGCAGGTCTCGGGCGCCCCAGAACCCCAGGCCCTTATAGAAGACGAAGGCCACGGCGCACCCCGTGAAAAACCCGCAGATGGCACCGAGCGGGCCATCGAACGGGTCGGCGGAGATCATCGTTTCCGGATGCATCACGTGGATGATCGCCAGCACGACCGTCATGAGGAGCGCGAAAAGCAGGAAGAGCGCCCACGCCTGGTTCTGCCCGGGGTTTGCCGTCAGACGCAAAGAGCCGGAGACCGGACCAGACCAGAGGAGGGCGAGCCGGGCGGAAAGCAGCGCGCCGGCGACGGTGAAGAGCGCCGGCCCAAGGCCCCGCTTGGCTTCGGCGGCCGTGATGCTGCCGATGATGATCAGCACGACGAGATCAGTCCAGTTCATCGTGCCCCTCCTGCCAGCGCCATTATAAACGACGCCTGAGTGAAAGTCAACATGACGCGCGCCCGGTCTCCCAGAGAGGCGATGCTAGAACGTTTATCCGTGTATGTCTATCTCCAGGATTCGGCAGCGTGGAGCACTCTCCTGCGCCTCCAGAAACAAGCGGGATTGAGCAAGGAAGCTGGCAGGGCGATGGCGAATAGAAGCGTACCTGCCCCAGTCGGGGGCGCGCATGAGAGATGGAATACGTGGAACAGCCTGAGGAGCTTCCTGGAGAGTGCCCCCGATGCGCCCGGCCAACAGAGTGGCTGGAGGTGGATGAGACCCGGCGCGGCCGCATCTGCCGTGGGTGCGGTTGGGTCGAGCTGCCACAGACTCCCGTGGTTCGCCACACGGTTGCCTCGCTGATACGGCGTTTGCTGCCCCACTCTCCGCTCGTCGCGCTGATCGACTATCTGCAGTGGCGGCAGGCACGCCGGAAGTAGTGGCCCGGAAGATGGGGGTCGCTTGAGTGGTTTCGCCAGCAATGGAGAGTATCTATCTAAAATGACACGCCGGGCTCTGATCCTCGGGATCCTCCTCGAGGTGCTCCTTTTTGTCTGGGTGGCACGCGCCGAGATCTCTGGCAACGTCTACCTGATCGGGTGGACGCTGCTGATGCCAGCCGTGGCGCTCCTGGTGGCGCTGCAGGTTGCCAACAGCTTCCTGCGCCGCTCGAAGCGGATCGCGCCGCTCTCGCGCGCCGAGCTTCTCTGCATCTATCTGGTTGTCAGCGCCTCGCTTCCCGTGGCGGGCTTCGGGATGATTCGCTTCCTGGTGCTCAACCTGGGGAACACCTTCTTCTTCTCGACGCCGGAGAACAAGTGGGGCGAGATGCAGGAGCACCTTCCCGCCTGGATGGTGCCAAACGACCCGGTGAACGCCTTTGCCGGCTTCTACCGCGGTTACAGCACGCCACCCTGGGGTGATTGGGTGGTGCCGATCGTGGTGTGGAGCATTTACATCGCTCTCCTCGTGGTAGCGGGTCTCTGCTTCACGCTCCTCATCCGGCGGCGGTGGATCGAGGAGGAGCGGCTCACCTTTCCCATCGCGGCGCTGCCGATGGAGATGACACAGCCGGGGGGCGGCTTCTTTCGCAGCCCGCTTCTTTGGGCCGGGTTCCTGCTCCCCTTCATCGGGCAGAGCCTCCTGGCCCTCAACGCGCTTTTCCCCTCGGTGCCCGCGTTCCAGATCAAAGCGAAGTGGTATCCCGTCTTCACATCCCTCCCCTGGAGCGCGTTTGGGAGCATTCCGATCGGCTTCTACCCGCTCTCCATCGGGCTGGCCTACCTGGTTCCGCTCGATGTCTCCTTCAGTTGCTGGTTCTTCTTCCTCTTCACGCGCCTAGAGGCGGTCTTTGGAGCGATGGCCGGCTATTCCCAGGGCGCCACGAGTAGCGCGGCGGCGCGTTTCCCCTATGCCGAGGAGCAGTCGGCCGGCGCCTGGCTGATGTTGGGCCTGCTCACGCTGTGGGGAGCGCGGGCGCACCTGCGCCGCTCCTGGCGGTCGCCGGCCGGGATTGGCCTGATCGTGTGCTCGGCTGGCGCGGTGCTCTTCTGGGTTCTGGCCGGGATGCAGCTGTGGGCGGCGGTTGTCATCTTGGGGCTCTATGGCCTCTACCTGGTCACCGGCATGCGCATCCGCGCCGAGGCGGGCGGGCAGTGGATCTTCTTCCCGCTCGCGTGGAATCCGAACTCGCTCATGGTGAACACGCTTGGCACGGCCGGCCTGACGCCGGCCACGCTGGCGCTGACGCCGATCATGCACGCCTTCATTATCGAAGCTCGCGGCCATCCAATGCCGTTCCACCTGGAGACGTGGAAGATGGGCGAGCAGGTGGATCTGAAGCACCGGCAGATGATCATCGCGTTCCTGATCGGCCTCGCCGTCGCCCTGCCCGTCGCGTTCGCGACGTCGCTGATCGAGTGGTACCACTCCGGGGCGGCCGTGAAGGCGGCCAACTATCCCCTGGCGAAGGCGAACATCGCCTATAACGACTGGCGCAACTGGGTCAACACGCCGCGCACGCCCGATTGGGCCG
>ERZ795045.996-NODE-996-length-33416-cov-5.520608_pt1 | contig 33416 bp, 44 predicted proteins | sample MGYA00375129_ERZ795045 | MGnify/ENA primary metagenome ERZ795045 (study PRJEB30174, sample SAMN05720166) | activated sludge metagenome | isolation source: anaerobic digester from wastewater treatment plant | place: Japan | collected 2015-05-15 ...
GTAGAGCGCGTCCTTGGTAAGGACGAGGTCATGGGTTCAAATCCCATCAGCAGCTAAGGCAAAACAGTCAGGGCCGGTTTGATTTACCTTGCTTGGATGGTGCAGCGATTGCAAAAGCAGAGAGTATTGTCCAGCCCAGATTAAGGATATGTAGTTGAAGATGTAGTTTTGAATCAAACAATACAAGTTAACCTTAAGAAACAGGAATATTCAGGAGGTTATTAACACATGGCAAAGGATATCTTTGTAAGAACAAAACCGCATGTGAACATTGGTACGATTGGTCATATCGACCACGGCAAGACGACATTGACGGCTGCCATCACGATGCGCATGTTTCACAAGAACGGCGGCAAGGGCCGGGTGAAACGGTATGACGAAATCGACAATGCTCCGGAAGAAAAGGAACGCGGTATTACCATCAATACCGCCCACGTGGAGTATGAGACCGAAAACCGGCACTATGCCCACGTGGACTGTCCGGGACATGCCGACTATATTAAGAATATGATAACCGGTGCTGCCCAGATGGACGGTGCGATTCTGGTGGTGGCGGCCAGCGACGGCCCGATGTCTCAAACCCGCGAGCATATCCTTCTGGCCCGTCAGGTAAATGTGCCCCGCATTGTAGTGTTCCTGAACAAAGTCGATCAGGTGGATGACCCTGAACTGATTGACCTGGTCGAGATGGAACTTCGGGAACTGCTCAACAAGTATGAATTTCCGGGCGATGAAATCCCGATTATTCGCGGTTCAGCGCTTCAGGCGATGGAAGCAGAGGGCAAGGATGACAAGGCTTGTGCCTGCATCGATGAGCTGATGAAGGCCGTGGATTCTTATATTCCAGTACCCCAGCGAGCGACTGATCAGCCGTTCCTGATGCCGGTAGAAGACGTATTCAGCATCAAAGGCCGCGGCACAGTAGGTACCGGCCGTATCGAGCGCGGCGTGGTAAAAGTCGGTGATGAAGTCGAAATCGTCGGATTGGCAGATGAGGTACGCAAGACAACCGTTACCGGCGTTGAGATGTTCAACAAGACCCTGGAAGAAGGCCAGGCCGGCGATAACGTCGGACTGCTGCTGCGGGGCATTGAAAAGAAAGACTTGGAGCGCGGTCAGGTTATTGCCAAGCCCGGCTCCATTACGCCTCACACCAAGTTTAATGCCGAGGTGTATGTGCTGACCAAAGAAGAAGGCGGCCGTCATACCCCGTTCTTCCCGGGTTACCGCCCGCAGTTCTTCTTCCGCACAACCGATGTGACGGGTGCGATTATTGAGATTAAGAGCCGTGAAGGCAAGCCGGTTGAGATGTGCATGCCGGGCGACAATATTGAAATGACCGCCGAAATTATCTCCAAGATAGCAATGGAAGAAGGTCTGCGTTTTGCTATTCGTGAAGGCGGCCGTACGGTAGGTGCCGGCGTCGTTACAAAGATTCTTGCATAACCTTATAAATCGGAGTCCAAAGCGCCGTGCTTTGCGGCACGGCGCTTTTCAAGTCCTTTCTATGCTGAGCAGCAGCGGAAAGGTCGCTGTGTTTTATCAGAGAGGTCCTTAACAATGGCTAAAGCTCAAAAGCGGGAATATGTCTGGTTGGAATGCAAAGACTGCGGTGACCGCAACTATCGGACGGAGGTAAATGTCCAAGGCGGCACCCCGAAGTTTGAACTGAAAAAATACTGCAAGCGGGAACGCAAGCATACAGTGCATAAGATCCGGCGTAAATAAGGGAATTAGGTCAGTAGCTCAATTGGCAGAGCAGCGGTCTCCAAAACCGCAGGCTGGGGGTTCGAATCCCTCCTGACCTGTTCCACGAAAGATTTCGGAAAGTCGGCAGATAAAATCAATTGGGAAGAAGGCGATAGACAGTATGCATTTAACAATTTACAAGCGCGGACAGGGTAAGAATACTCGGCTGTGGACGGCTCTTGCGGTGCTGGGTGTGGCAGCCATCGGATGCTGGCAGCTTCATCTGAAGCTGAGCGTGTACGATAATGTATGGCTTCATACGATGACGCCTGCCCTTGTGCTTGCGGTTCTGGCCGGTCTTATTTACTGGCTGAGCAATCTTCCTGTTATTGCAGATTTTCTGATTGCCTCTGAAGGCGAAATAAAGAAGGTCAGCTGGTCCAGCAGGAAAGAGATTGTCAATTCGACAATGATAGTGATTTTTGTAGTTATAGTGATTGCGGCCGGTCTTGGCTTGGTCGATCTGTGCTTCCAGATATTTTTCCGTCAAATTGTTAATCTGTATTAATCGGCCCTACAAACTGTCCAAAGGAATACGCAGTTATGCAATGGTACGTATTGCGAGTTGCCTCCAATAAAGAAGAACAGGTACGCGAAACCCTGGCCCGCAAGCTGCAGGTCGAAGGCGTTTCCGGCGTGGGACGCATCGTTGTGCCGACTGAGCAGATTAAGCGAATCCGTGCGGGCAAGCAGCGGGTCTTCAAACGCAAGCTCTACCCCGGCTATGTGTTTATGGAGCTGGAACCGAAAGAAGACGGCCGGGTTCCGGATGATGTCTGGTACATCATCAAGGACACGATGGGTGTGGGGGATTTTATCGGCACCGAGGGCGTACCGACCCCGATGCGCGATACGGATGTAGCCAAAATGCTCAAGGAAATAGAGCGGCCCGAAGAAACTCCGAATATTAAGGTGGATTTTGAGAAAGGGGATGTGGTCAAAATCCGGGAGGGGGCGTTTGAAAACTTTGAAGGCGTGGTGGATGCCATCGACGGCGAGCGCGGCATGGTTCGCGTCATTGTTACTATTTTCGGCCGCAGCACGCCGCTGGATATTGAATACTGGCAGATTGAAAAAGTATAGTTTGTTTCTGAAAGAAACCTGATAGAACAAGGCGGGAATTAACATGGCAAAAGAAATTACAGGAAAAATTAAATTACAGGCCCCCGGCGGGCAGGCCACACCGGCTCCGCCGATTGGTCCGGCATTGGGCCGGCATGGCGTCAATATCGGTCAATTTGTCCAGCAGTTTAATGAGCGGACGCGCGAGTTGAATGGGATGACTGTGCCGGTAGAAATCACGGTTTACTCGGATCGATCGTTTGAGTTTATCGTGAAGAGCCCGCCGGCATCGGTGCTGCTGAAAAAGGAAGCGGGACTGGCCAAAGGCAGCGGCGTTCCGAACAAGGAAAAAGTCGGCGCTGTCACCAAGGCGCAGATTCGCAAGATTGCGGAAATGAAGTTCAAAGACCTTAACGCCTATGACCTGGAGCATGCTGACCGGATTATCGAAGGGACAGCGCGCAGCATGGGCATCAATATCGAAGGATAACTATTCTGCTGACCACGGCTTGTTGAGTGGGAGCGAAAAAGAGAGTTTATTTCGCGAGGATCTTTTATGAAAAAACGAAGCAAACGCTATCAGCTTGAAGCCAAAAAGACGTCGCCGACGCCGCTGATGCTGCCGGAGGCCGTCAAGAAACTGAAAACCTTCGGCTCGACCAAATTCGACCAGACAGTCAACTGCGTTCTGCATCTGGGCATCGATTCCAAACAGGCCGAACAGATGGTGCGGGGGGCTATCAGTCTGCCGCACGGAATCGGAAAAGCCCGGCGGGTGATTGCATTCTGCGAAGATTCGGATGCACCGGCAGCCAGAGAAGCCGGCGCAATCGAGGCCGGCTGCGATGAATTGATTGCCAAAGTTGCCGGCGGGTGGACGGATTTTGATGTGGCTGTTGCTTCGCCCAAGGTTATGGGCAAGGCCGGCAAACTGGGCCGTGTTCTTGGACCCCAGGGCAAGATGCCTTCTCCCAAGAACGGGACGGTAACGGCCGATGTGGTCACAGCCGTGCGGGAATTTGCTGCAGGCAAGATGGAATTTCGAAACGATGCCGGCGGCAATGTCCACGGCGTAGTTGGGAAGCTGAGTTTTGATGAAGGCAAGCTGGTAGATAATATTCAGGCGTTTATCGACCACATCAAAAAGATTCGGCCGCAGAGCGCCAAAGGCACCTACATCAAGAAAATCTGCATTTCGGCGACGATGAGTCCCAGCGTGGAAATTGATTTGTCGATTGCATCCTAATTTAAAGCAAAAGCCGTTTGGCGTTCAGATAGAAAACGAGGCATACCATGAGTTATTTTATAAAAAACCTGATCCAAAGCGAATACGAGAAAAAATTCAAAGACGTTCGCGAATTTGTGGTGATTGACAGCACCGGAATCAACGGCATCGACAACAATATCCTTCGCGGCGAACTGCTCAAGAAGGGCATCCGGATGGCGGTGGTCAAAAACTCCCTGATGCGTCTGACGCTGGATAAGATGCAAATGGCGTCTGCATCGGCGCTGTTCAAGAGCGGTCCCTGCACGGTGGTTTACGGCGGCGACAGCGTGGTGGATGTGGCCAAAGAAATCGTCGAATGGACCAAAAAGAGCACGTTCATCAAGCCCAAAGGAGCGTATGTGGACGGGATGGTCGTCGGCGCCGAAGGCATCAAAGATTTGGCCAAGATGCCGACTCGTGCCGAACTGCAGGCACAGGTTGTTCAGCTGGTGCTTAGTCCCGGCGCCCGCGTGGCCGGCGCAGTATGCGGAGCAGGCAGCATGATTGCCGGCTGCATCAAGACGCTGATTGAAAAACGCGAAAAAGAGGCCGCCTAGTCAAATTGAATATTAAAGAAATTGATAACGTGTGGTTTCGAGGTTGCCCTTTGGAAGGTTAAACGGACGGCGGAGTCCGGCTACCGCGAAACACAGGATTAAATAGGAGTTATCCATGTCAGAAGCAAGAACATTCAGTGCAGAAATCAAAGAACTGGGCGACAAGATTGTAGCCCTGACCCTGATGCAGGCCAAGGAATTGGCAGACTATCTTAAGGAAGTGCACGGCATTGAGCCGGCTGCGGGCGGTGCGGTAATGGTAGCAGGCCCTGCGGCAGCGGCAGCCGGCGGCGGCGAAGCGGCGGCTGAAAAGACCAGCTTCAATGTCATTCTTAAGGAAGTCGGCGACAAGAAGATTCAGGTCATCAAGGAAGTGCGGGCCCTGACAGGTCTGGGTCTCAAGGAAGCTAAAGATCTGGTGGACGGCGCTCCCAAGCCGGTCAAGGAAAACGTCAGCAAGGATGAAGCCGCTCAGGCCAAGGCCCAGCTGGAATCGGCCGGCGCTGTGGTTGTTATTGAGTAAAAGCAGTTGTTAAGCTGTTTGGGAATTGAACATAGCAAAGAGGTGGCCGGGGTGCGGACCCCGGTTCACCTTTTGGTGTTTTGTAAAATATCCCAATCAGCGCTGAAAAAGCAAATTTACGTGGCGTAATGGAGACAGGTCGAATGAAATCACGTACCCTCCGGAATTTCGGAAAGATCGAAGACGCGATAGAAGTCCCGGATTTGATTGAGGTGCAGCTGAAGGGTTACAGCCGGTTTCTTCAGGCAGATACCCCGATCAACAAGCGCAAGGACGCCGGTCTGGAAGCCCTGTTTCGGGAGATTTTCCCGATCGTCAGTTATGACAAAACAATGGAACTGGAGTATCTGGGCTATGAGCTGGAAAAGCCGCGCTACACCCTCGAACAGTGCCGCGAGCTTCGTCTGACCTACGGCTACCCGCTCAAGGTGCATTGCCGGCTCAAGCGGCAGGGCGCCGATGACATCGCCGAACAGGCCATCTATCTGGGTGAAATCCCCGTTATGATCGGCGGCGGCGAGTTCATCATCAACGGGGCCGAGCGCGTGATAGTCAACCAGCTCCACCGCAGCCCGGGCGTGGACTTTGTGATAGACAGCAAAGACGGCGACCGCATTCTCCACGGCGCACGAATCATCCCCGAACGCGGCAGCTGGATTGAGATGACCGTCACCAAAAAGGACGTGCTGGTCATTCGGATTGACCAGTCCAGCAAGATTCCGGCCACAACCTTTCTGCGGGCAATGGATCCCAAATACGGCAAAACCGAAGACATTATCCGTCTGTTCTACGAGACCAAAAGCATCAAGGTCAAGAAGCTGGAACCGACGATGTGGGCGGTCGGGCCGATTGTAGATACTTCCACCGGCGAGATCCTTGTCGATGCCGGCACCCAGATCGGCGATGCCATTGCATCAATTCAGGCCAGCCAGCTGGATTCGGTAGAGGTGATTGCCAATGTGGCCGATTCGCTGATATTGAATACTTTGGCAGAGGATGGAGCAGAAAGCCACGAAGAAGCCCTGATGAAGATTTATCAGCGGCTGCGTCCGGGCAATCCGGCCCAGCTGGAAAAGGCCCAGACGCTTTTCAATGAAAAATTTTACGATATCAACCGCTACCGCTTGGGATCGGTCGGGCGGTTCCGTCTCAACCGCAAATTCGGAACCGATGTTGACCTCAAAGAGATGGCGCTGCGGGCTGAAGATTTCCTGCATACGATGAAGTACATCCTGAATCTGCGCAGCGGCAAGGGAGAAATCGACGACATCGACCATCTGGGCAACCGCCGCCTGCGGACCATTGACGAGCTGGCGGCTTCTGAAATCCGCAAAGGACTGCTGAAGCTCCGGCGAACCGTGCAGGAACGGATGAGCATGAAAAGTCCCAGCGAAGCTATACGCATCGCCGATTTGGTCAACAGCAAGAGTGTTTCTTCCAGCATTGAGTTTTTCTTCGGCCGCGGCGAATTGAGTCAGGTGGTGGATCAGACCAACGCCTTAAGCCAGCTGACCCACGAACGCAGGTTAAGCGCCTTGGGGCCCGGCGGCCTGAACCGAAAGCGCGCCGGCTTTGAGGTGCGCGATGTGCACATCAGCCATTACGGCCGCGTCTGCCCCATCGAGACGCCCGAAGGCACCAACATCGGCTTGATTGTCTCTTTGGGCATTTTCGCCAAAGTGGATGAATACGGCTTTTTGGTGACGCCGTACCGCAAGGTCAAGGATAAGAAGCTGCTCGATGAAATCGTCTATCTGCGGGCCGATGAGGAAATGAAGGCCGTCTTTGCTCCGCCCAGCATGGTGGATACCAAGACCAACCGCCTGCTGGATGGCATGGTGCTGGCACGCAAGGAAGGCGACCTGACGCAGTGCGACAGCAGCGAAATCAATTATGTGGACGTTTCGCCGCGTCAGACGGTCGGCGTGTCGGCAGCCCTGATACCCTTTTTGGAGCACGATGATGCCAACCGCGCGCTGATGGGCTCCAACATGCAGCGTCAGGCGGTTCCTCTGCTTAATACCGAACCGCCGCTGGTCGGCACGGGGCTGGAAGTCGAAGTAGCCAAAAACTCCAGCATGGTCGTCAAGGCCCGCAAGTCTGGCACCGTTACAGCTGTGGATGCGATGCATATCGTCATTGACCAGACCGATGAATACCCGCTCCAGAAATTTGTCGGGCTCAATGAGCGGACATGCCTGAATCAACGGCCGATTGTGACGCTGGGGCAGAAGGTCAAGAAAGGACAGATCATTGCCGACGGCGGCGGAACCAGTCAGGGGTGTCTGGCGCTGGGACGCAATGTGCTGGCGGCATTTATCCCGTTTGACGGATATAATTTTGAGGATGCGATTCTCATCAGCGAGCGGCTGGTGGAAGACGATGTCTTTACCAGTGTGCATATCGATGAATTCAGTGTTGAAGTCCGCGAGACCAAACTGGGACGAGAAGAGTTTACCCGCGATATTCCCAATGTCAGCGAAAAAGCCCTCCGCAATCTGGATGAAAACGGAATCGTCCGGGAAGGCACGCGCGTCGGTCCCGACGATATTCTGGTCGGCAAGGTTTCACCCAAGAGCAAGACGGAACTGACGCCGGAAGAAAAGCTGCTGCACGCAATATTCGGACGGGCCGGCGAGGATGTCAAAAACGATTCGCTCGAAGTGCCCAGCGGTTTTGAAGGCGTGGTCATCAAGACGCGGCACTTCAAACGCCGTACAGCAGAGACCGATGAGCAGCGCAAAGCCCTCAAAGACAAGATGCGCAAGTATGAAGCGGAAATGGTCGCCAAAGAATGCGATGTGTTCCGCCGGATGATGAAAGAGATTCACGATAAGCTCGGCATCGAGGTCATCGACCCCGGCACCCGCCAAAAAGTCGGCGCCAGCGACGACAACGATGTGATTTCCGAGCAGATTGAAACCTTTACGGTCGATTGGGTCAAGCCTGCCTCCGCCCGCGGCGATGTGCAGAAAATTGTTGATCAGTACTGGCCGAAGATTATCGAGCTGCAGGATGAGAAAAAGCATGAGCTGGAGCGGATGAAGCACGGCGATGAACTGCCCAGCGGGGTGCTGGAGATGGTCAAGGTCTATGTGGCCACCAAGCGGACGCTGTCCGTCGGCGACAAGATGGCCGGCCGTCACGGGAATAAAGGCGTTATCGCCAAGATTATGCCGGTGGAGGATATGCCGTTCCTTGAAGACGGCACACCGGTGGATATCTGCCTGAATCCGCTGGGCGTTCCCAGCCGTATGAACGTCGGCCAGATTCTGGAAACCCATCTGGGATGGGCGGCCAAGGTGCTGGGCTTTGATGCCATTACGCCGGTCTTTGCCGGGGCAACCGAAGAGGACATCAAGGCCGTAACCGAAGAAGCCAATGCCCATGTCCGCAAGCGGATTCAGGAAATCGAAGAGAAAAAACTGGTTCCCTCGGCCGATGAGCTGTTTACCCAGATTCCGCCGTCGCTGAAGACCCGCATCTATGATGGACGCACGGGCGAACCGTTTGATCAGGATGTAACCATCGGCTACATCTATATGATGAAGCTGCATCACTTGGTGGACGACAAGATTCACGCCCGTTCGACCGGTCCGTACAGTCTGATTACCCAGCAGCCCTTGGGCGGCAAGGCCCGGACGGGCGGCCAGCGGTTCGGCGAAATGGAAGTCTGGGCGCTGGAAGCCTACGGCGCTGCCTATACCCTGCAGGAACTGCTGACGGTTAAGAGCGATGACATCGAAGGCCGCACCAAGATTTACGAATCGATGGTCAAAGGAACCAATACTCTCGAGGCCGGCACGCCGATTTCCTTTGATGTGCTGTGCAACGAAATTCGAGGGCTTGGATTGAATATCCAGCTGGAGAAGAAGCGAATCGGCTCGACGCCGATTTAGGCAAACAGGTTCACTTTTTTGGAAACGTTATAAATACCTGTGGCAAACAGGGAATGTGAACGTTAAATCGGAGCTGTTGCGATTATGGTAGAATCAATTTACGATCGTATCAATGATTACGGTTCGGTCAAGATTGCCTTAGCCAGTCCGAATGATATTCGGAGCTGGTCCTTCGGCGAAGTACGGAAGCCCGAGACAATCAATTACCGCACATACCGGCCGGAAAAAGACGGATTGTTCTGCGAGCGGATTTTCGGACCGGAGCGCGACTGGGAATGCGCCTGCGGCAAGTACAAAGGCACCAAGTTCAAGGGCATCATCTGCGACCGCTGCGGCGTGAAGGTAACCCACAGCCGGGTCCGCCGCAAGCGGATGGGCCATATTAATCTGGCGGCTCCTGTAGCCCATATCTGGTTTTTCAAGGCACTGCCCAGCCGTCTGAGCACCCTTCTGGGGATGAAAACTCAGGACATCGAAAAGATTGTCTATTTTCAGGATTATGTCGTCACCGATGCCGGACAGAGTCCTCTGAAGGTCAAGCAGCTCCTGACCGAAGATGAATATCGGGAATCGCTGAGCAAATACGGCAACAGTTTTCGTGCATCGATGGGCGCAGAAGCCATCAAGGAGCTCCTTCAGAAGCTGGATCTCGAGGCCCTCAGTGCAGAACTGCGGCAGGAAATAAGCGAAACCAACAGCAAGCAGAAAATCATCAAGGACTTGACCAAACGCCTCAAGCTGGTCAATGCCATCAAGTCCAGCGAAAACAAGCCGGAATGGATGATTCTGGATGTCTGCCCGGTGATTCCGCCGGATCTGCGTCCGCTGGTGATGCTGGAAAGCGGCAATTTTGCCACCAGCGACCTCAACGATCTGTACCGCCGGATCATCAACCGCAACAACCGTCTCAAGAAGCTGATCGATCTCAATGCTCCGGAAGTGATTATCCGCAACGAAAAGCGGATGCTTCAGCAGGCGGTCGATTCCCTGCTGGACAACAGCCGCTGCCGCCGGCCGGTGCTGGGCAGCAACAACCGGCCGCTCAAGTCGCTGACGGATATGATTAAAGGCAAGCAGGGCCGATTCCGCGAAAATCTGCTGGGCAAGCGCGTGGATTATTCCGCCCGCTCGGTGATTGTGGTCGGACCCAATCTGAAACTGTACCAGTGCGGCCTGCCCAAAAAGATTGCACTGGAGCTGTTCCAGCCGTTTATTATCCGCAAGCTTAAAGACCGCGGTCTGGCCGATACCATCAAAAGCGCCAAGCGTATGCTGGAACGCCGCGAGGAGCATGTCTGGGATATCCTTGAAGAAGTCATTCATCAGCACCCCGTTCTGCTCAACCGGGCTCCGACCCTCCACCGGATGGGCATTCAGGCCTTTGAGCCGGTGCTGGTAGAAGGCAATGCAATTATGCTGCATCCGCTGGTGTGCGGCGGATTTAATGCCGACTTTGACGGCGACCAGATGGCGGTGCATCTGCCGCTGAGCATCGAGGCGCAGGTGGAAGCCCATACCCTGATGCTGTCAATCAACAATATTTTCTCTCCGGCCAGCGGTTCTCCCATGCTCAGTCCCTCGCAGGATATCGTCTTGGGCAACTACTATATTACCCATATGGCATCCGGTCAGAAGGGCGAAGGGCGGCTGTTCCGCGACCCGGCCGAAGCGATTACGGCAATGGAAATGAAGACCGTCAGCGTGCATGCCAAAGTCAAGGTGCGTCTGCCGGCTGATAAAAAGATTCTCGGCGAAAACGGCGAAGAAAAAGGCCCCGTCATCGAAACCACACCGGGCCGCTGCCTGTTCAATGATATTCTGCCGGCCAAGATGCCGTTTTATAACATGGTCATGGATAAGAAGCGTCTGGGCAATGTGATTCAGGATTGTTTTGACATCTGCGGCAGCCGCGATACGATTGACCTGCTGGATAATATTAAAGAGCTGGGCTTTAAGCGGGCTACTTTGGCCGGAATGAGCTTCGGCATCACCGACCTGCGCATTCCGGATGAAAAGCCGGCGATTATCGAGGCCACCCAGAAACGGGTGGACCGCGTGATGAAGAACTACCAGAGCGGTATCCTGACCGAGGGTGAACGCTACAACCAGATTATCGACGCTTGGACCCATGCCCGCGTGGCGGTGACCAACGCGATGATGAATGCGATGAAGAATGACACCCGCGACGGGAAACCGTATCTCAACCCGATTTGGGTCATGCGTCATTCCGGCGCCCGCGGCAGCATCGACCAGATTCAGCAGCTGGCCGGCATGCGTGCCTTGATGGCCAAGCCCAGCGGCGAGATTATGGAAACGCCGATTAAGTCCAACTTCCGCGAAGGCCTCAACGTGCTGGAATACTTCACCTCCACCCACGGCGCCCGCAAGGGTCTGGCCGATACAGCGCTGAAGACGGCCGACTCCGGCTACCTGACCCGCAAGCTGGCCGATGTCGCCCAGAATGTCATGATCAGCCAAGTGGATTGCGGCACGCTGCAGGGCATTACCAAGACGACTGTCTATAAAGGCGAAACCATTGATATTCCGCTCAAGCAGCTGATCATCGGACGCACCGCCCGCGACAACATCCGCAATCCGATTACCGATGAGATGATTGTCCGCGAGAACGAGGTGATTACTCCCGAGGCCGCCGAGAAGATTGAGGCGATGGGGCTGGATACAATTCGGGTCCGCAGCCCGCTGACCTGTGAAAGTGAAGTGGGCGTCTGCAGCAAGTGCTACGGCTGGGATTTGAGCACCGGCCGGCTTGTAGAAGAAGGTCTGGCCGTCGGCATCATTGCCGCCCAGTCGATTGGCGAGCCGGGTACACAGCTGACAATGAGAACATTCCACACTGGCGGCATCGCCTCGGTATCGCTGATTGAAACCGACCAGAAATCGCCGCGGGACGGCATTGTGAAATATGTTGATTTGAATGTTGTCGAAACAGACTACGACGGCAGACCGCAGATGATTTCACTGCGCCGAAACGGCGAAATGGCTTTGGTGGACGAGAAGGGACGGGAACTCGAACGGTTCAAGGTGCCTTACGGCGGCCTGATTCAGGTTAAGGACGGCCAAAGCGTCAAGCGCGGTCAAACCCTCTATGCTTGGGATCCGCACCGTGTGCCGATTCTGGCTGAAGTGCCCGGTGTTGTCCGTTTGATGGATATTATCGAAGGCGAGACGATGCGCATCGAAGAGGAGCGCAAGGGACAAAAGGGCCGCCCCGTTGTGATTGAACATAAGGGCGACAAGCACCCGCAGGTAATGATCGAAAGCCCCGAAGGCAAGATTCTGGACGTGCACTATCTTCCTGCCAAAGCCCGCATCGAGGTGGAAGAAGGGCAGAATGTGAAGGCCGGAACGCTGCTGGCCCGCCTGCCGCGAAGTTCCGCCGGCACGCAGGATATCACAGGCGGCTTGCCGCGTGTTACGGAAATCTTTGAGGCACGAAAACCCAGAGACCCCGCTGCGATGGCAGAAATTTCCGGTACGGTCGAATTGAAAACCGACAAGCGGCGCGGAAAAATGACAATTATTGTCCGCAATGAATCTGGAATGGAAAAAGAACATCATGTTCCGCGCGACCGGCACCTCAATTTCCACACGGGCGACCATGTCGAAGCAGGCGATGCCCTCACCGATGGACCTCTTGTACCCCATGATATTCTGCGGATTAAGGGTGAAGAGGCCTTGCAGAGATACCTGCTCCGGGAAGTCCAGAATGTGTACCGTGCCCAGAGCGTTACGATTAACGACAAACACATTGAAATCATCCTTTCTCAGATGATGAAGAAGGTTGAAATCGAAAATGTCGGAGACGGTCCGTTCCTGCCCGGGGAAGTCGTAGATAAGTTCGAATTCCGCCGCGCCAACGCCGAATTGTCCAAGAGTTTGAAGATTACGGATGCCGGCGATACAGACTTGAAAGTCGGTTCTGTATATCCCAAAGAGGTTGTTGAAGCGGCCAATGAAAAGGCCGAAATGCTCGGCGGCAATCCTGCTAAGGGTAAAAAGGCCCGTCCGGCTACGGCCAACACCCTGCTGTTGGGAATTACCAAGGCCTCACTGCAGTCGGAAAGCTTTATCTCTGCCGCCAGTTTCCAGGAAACTACAAAAGTCTTGACAGAGGCCTCGCTGGCAGGTAAAGTAGACAATTTGCATGGTTTGAAGGAAAATGTGATCCTTGGCCACCTGATACCGGCTGGGACGGCCTTTAAGCCCTATTTGGATATGAAAGTCAAACATTTGGCCGAGCCGCCTATTCCCAAGCAGCTTGAGGAATTGAGAGAAGCCAAGGAAGCGGAAGCGGCCAAAGATAAGGCCGTTAAAGCGGCATTGGGTCTTGAATAATAAAAATTCTAATATTTTCTGGAGAAGTTATGCCAACTATAAATCAGTTAGTAAGAAACGGTCGCAGCCGAAAAGGCAAAAAGCGCATTTCCGATATCAGCGGAAGCCCCCAGAAGCGCGGCGTCTGCCTGATTGTGCGTACGCAGACACCCAAAAAGCCCAATTCGGCGCTGCGTAAAATCGCTCGTGTGCGCCTGACCAATGGAAAGGAAGTAACGGCCTATATTCCCGGAATTGACCACAACCTGCAGGAACACAGCACGGTGCTAATTCGCGGGGGACGTGTTCGAGACCTTCCGGGCGTACGGTATCATATTATCCGCGGTGTGCTGGATACGGCCGGTACAGCCAATCGCAAGCAGGGCCGCAGCAAGTACGGCACGAAGAAATCATAACTATAGACTTAGACCCTTAGGGCAGAAGCAATGGCAAAAAAATTCACAGCATCGTACACCCAATTAAAACCCGATCCGAAGTTCAACAGCAAACTGGTCGCCAAGTTTGTGAATTGCCTGATGTGGGACGGCAAGAAAAGCGCCGCCTACAAGGTTTTTTATGATGCGATGGATCAGGTGGCTAAAAAGATCAAGGATGTGCCGCCTCTGGAAGTCTTCGAAACGGCGGTCAACAATGTCAAGCCGCTGCTGGAAGTCCGCAGCAAGCGTGTCGGCGGTGCCAGCTATCAAGTGCCGATGCAGGTAGGCCCGAAGCGGCAGCAGTCTCTGGCTTTTCGCTGGATTCTGGCGGCCGCCCGCGGCAAAAAAGGAAAACCCATGTCCGAACGGCTGGCATCGGAACTGGTGGATGCCTACAATAAAGAAGGGGCAGCTATGACAACGCGGGAAAATGTGCACCGCATGGCCGAGGCGAACAAGGCCTTTGCCCATTTTGCTTGGTAATACGTCGCTTATTGACTGCCGCGGTTTTTGTTTGAACCAAACAGCCGCGGCAGTTTTTTTATCGTTTTGCGATACCGATGGAAGTGCTCGTTTGTGGTTCGGTTAGGCCTGACAGCAGCGTGCAGGCAGCCGATGGGAGATGCAGAATAACAGGATAGCCGTATGGCAGCCGATTTATCCAAAGTTCGAAATATCGGGATAATGGCTCATATCGATGCGGGCAAAACAACCGTCACCGAACGCATTCTCTTTTTTACAGGCAAAACCTACAAAATCGGCGAAGTCCACGAGGGAACAGCGGTGATGGATTATATGCAGGAAGAGCAGGAACGGGGCATTACCATTACCTCTGCCGCGACCAAATGTCCGTGGAAAAACCACATTATCAATTTAATTGATACCCCCGGCCATGTGGATTTTACCGCCGAAGTCGAGCGCTCCCTCCGCGTTCTGGACGGGGCGGTAGCCGTTTTTGATGCCTCCGAAGGGGTGCAGGCACAAAGCGAAACTGTTTGGCGGCAGGGGCAGAAATATCATCTTCCCTGCATCTGTTTTATCAATAAGATGGACAAAATCGGCGCCGATTTCGAAATGTGCATCGAAAGCATTCGAAACAGACTGCTGGCTTATCCGGTGGCTGTGCAGATTCCTATCGGCGCCGAGTCCGACTTTGCAGGATTTGTGGACCTGCTGACAATGAAAGCCGTTTATTTCAAGACGGAGGAAACCGGAGCCAGTATCTATGAAAAAGCCATCCCGCCTTCTCTGGTCGAAAAAGCTGAGCAGATGCGGCATCGAATGATTGAGGCGGCGGCAGAGTTTGATGAGGCGCTGATGCACGCCTATATCCACGATGAGCCGCTGACGGAGGAACGGATTACAGCCGGACTTCGCAAGGGAACAATAGCCGGAAAGCTGCATCCGGTGCTGGTGGGGGCGGCGCTGAAAAATATGGGCGTGCGGCGGCTGCTGGATGCCGTTGCCATGTTTTTCCCCTCGCCCCTTGAACGCCCGCCGGCGGTCGGATACAAAAAAGGCGATCAAAAACAGCCCGTGCAGGTCCTCTGCGATCCCCATAAGCCGTTCGTAGGACTGTCTTTTAAGATTATGACAGACAAGCACGGCGATCTTTACTTTATCCGTGTGTATCAGGGAACTCTCAAAACAGGCACCCGCGTGCTGAATATCAATCGGGACCGCAAGGAAAATATCACCCGTATTTTTGAAATGCATGCCAACAGCCGCCAGATACTCGAATCCGCGCAGGCAGGGGATATTGTGGCGGTAGTGGGACTGAAAGAGACCTTAACGGGGGATACATTATGCGATACGCATTTTCCGGTCATGCTCGAAAGCATCACGTTCCCCGAGACAGTCATCAGCATGTCGATTGAGCCGCGCTCGGCCTCGGACCGTTCGAAATTGTCAGAAGCATTGGTTTCGCTCAAGAGAGAAGATCCGACCTTTGACTTCAAATTTGACCAGGAAACTGGCCAGACCATCATCAGCGGAATGGGAGAGCTGCATCTGGAGGTTTTGGAGCATAAATTGGTGCGCGATATGGGAGTCAATGTCAGGGTAGGAAAACCGCGCGTTGCCTACCGTGAGGCAATCAGCCAGACAGCTCAGGCCGAAGGCAAGTTTATCCGGCAGACGGGAGGACGCGGGCAATATGGTCATGTCGTATTGACTGTGGAACCATTTTTTGAGGAAAATGGACGCTATTCACGTAAAAATGAATTCATAAATGCTATTATTGGCGGTGCTATACCGAAAGACTATATCCCTGCCGTCGAACGGGGGGCAATGGAAGGCCTGGCCAGCGGGGCGCTGTCCGGCTATCCTATTGTGGGCGCAAGAGTTAAATTGATTGACGGGTCGTTTCATCCCGTTGATTCTTCCGAAATTGCCTTTGAGCAGGCCGCCCTTATCGCAGTCCGCGAAGCCGTCCAGAAAGCTGGCCCAATCCTGCTGGAACCGATTATGCGGGTGCAGGTGATTGTTCCAGAGGCAAACTATGGCGCAGTCCAAAGCGGGCTTGTAGCCAAACGGGCTGAAATTGTTGACAGCCGCCTGCACGGCAATATGCGGGTCATTGATGCGAAAGTGCCTTTGGCTGAAATGTTCGGTTATTCGGGGCAAATCCGCAGTGCAACAGCAGGCCGCGGCAGTTTTACGATGGAACCGCTCGATTATGAAAAAGTTCCTGAACAAATTTCAGAAAAAATTTTATTGGGCTATTGACAATCTGAAATCTTTTTGCTAAAAGACAACTTTTCCAGCCGGAGCGAGCGGGAAAAAGGATTTCCCGCGTATCGAGTTGGGCTGTACATTTCAAAAAAATGAGATGGTACACGGATGGCAGTTAGGGCCACAAGCCGGCGGTAGCGATTAACAAAAGAGCCGGACAAAATGGCTCCAAACGCCCGATTGTAGATGGGCCTCGATTAAAGGAAGGCGAATAGATGCCTTTCCTGCCTGAAAGAAGAAAAAAACGTCCTTTTTTTGAGAAAGGCGGTATTTTTTACACAAATTTTCTTGTATTCAGAGCCGAGAGTGTGTAAATTTGCCGGCTTTCGATTGTTTGGATGGCGATACTGAAGGTCAATATAAGGGTTAACCATGACAGATACCGAACGCATTAGGATTCGAATGGAAGCATACGATCATCGGGCGCTTGACAGCTCGGCCAGAGAAATTGTTGAGCAGGCCCGGCGAACCAACGCCCGTGTCAGCGGGCCTGTTCCGCTGCCGACGCGCATTGAACGCTATACCGTGCTGCGCAGCCCCCACGTGGACAAAAAGTCCCGTGAGCAGTTTGAAATGCGCACGCACAAGCGGTTGATTGATATTTATGATGCCAACTCCCGTACGGTTGAAGCCCTTAACAGATTGGTCGTTCCTACGGGAGTTTTTGTTAGAATCAAGGCCTGATTGCGGCAGTCCGAAGGATTTAGAAAGCGGCAGGCAGAACAAGTAAACACATTCAGGCGAGAGTGCAGCACGCACAAAGGAAGTTAAAACAATGGTCATGTTGCTTGGAAAAAAAGTTGGGATGACCCAGATTTATGATGACGCCGGCAAGATGGTGTCGGTTACGGTAATACAAGCCGGTCCCTGCAAGGTGATGCAGGTCAAAACCCCCGCCGCCGACGGGTATGCAGCATTGCAGCTGGGGTATGATGATGTCAAAAAGAATCGGATACTCAAACCTGCGCAGGGGCATGCCGCCAAAGCACAGACAGCGCCCAAGCGGTTTGTTCGGGAATGGCGCTTGAACGATGCTGATACGCCGCCCTACGGACTGGGGGATGAAGTCCGGGTATCGGCTTTTGCCGGCGTTAAGTATGTGGATGTTTCCGGCATCAGCAAGGGAAAGGGCTATGCCGGCGTGATGAAGCGTCATCATTTCGGCGGATTCCCCGCCTCACACGGAACCGAGCGCAAGCACCGTGCCGGCGGCTCGATTGCATCGCATGCCAGCGACCGCGGCCACGGCGGAAACCTCAAGAAAGGCAAGCGCATGGGCGGTCGGATGGGCGGCAAGCGGGTAACCAGCAAGCATAACATCGTGGTGGCGATTGATGAGGAAAATAACCTTCTGGTGGTCAAGGGAGCGGTGCCGGGACCTTCCGGCAGTTATGTGGAAGTGCGCTCCAGCCATACCCGGCCGCAGAAGTAAAGGAAATGATTCGGATAGCGACTGGAATGAACAATGATTGATGTAAAAGTCTATAATCGCGAAGGCAAAGAACTGGAAAGCGTGCAGGTGGATGAAGCCCTGTTCGGGGGTACGGTTCGGTATCCCCTGCTCAAGCAGGCAATTGTGATGTACCACGCCAACAAGCGGGTCGGCACGGCCGCAAGCAAAAATCGGGGACTGGTCGAAGGTTCAACACGCAAGCTCTACAAGCAGAAGGGCACCGGCCATGCCCGTGCCGGCACAGTGCGTACGCCGGTTCGGGTCGGCGGCGGCGTGGCGTTTGCCAAAGCCGCACGGGATTTCAGCCACGATATGCCCAAGAAGCAGCGCCGCCTGGCCTGCGATTCCGCCCTGTTGGCCAAAATGCTCGCTGGCCGGCTGGTCGTCGTGGATGAATTGACGTTTGATGCACCTAAGACGCGTGAGTTTGCCCGTATTCTGGGGAACCTTCAGATTGACCGCAGCTGTCTGGTGACCATCAGCCGTCAGGATGTGAATCTTTATAAATCGGCTCGCAACGTCCCCAAAGTGGATGTGATGACAGTCAGCGATCTGAACGCCGGCGATGTCTGCCGCAAGCAGAAGGTTCTGTTTACCAAAGAAGCGTTTCTGTCGCTGTTGGACAAGAAAAAAAGCAATTAGAAATAGCAGGAAACAAACGTGGACGATTACAGCATTATTATCAGGCCGTTGGTGACCGAAAAGGGAATGCATTTTGCAAACGCCAAAAATGCCTACAGCTTTGAGGTGAACAAGAAAGCCAACAAGATTCAGATTCGCAATGCGGTCGAGCGGCTTTACGGCGTCAAGGTGACCGATGTCCGCACCGCCAACGTCAAAGGCAAGCCCCGCCGGCGCGGCCGCTACATAGGGACAACCAAAAGCTGGAAAAAGGCGGTGGTCGTGCTGCATCAAGATTATCATATTGACCTGTTTTAACAAGAAGTTCTAAGAAACCAAAGGCAGGCAGAACTTATGGCGATACGAATTTATAAACCGACAAGCAATGGACGGCGAAATGCGTCCGTAATTGACTACAAGGCCGTCCTGACAACAGACAAGCCCGAAAAGTCGCTGTGCAGACGCATTCGCAAAACGGGCGGGCGGAATCATACCGGCGAAATTACCGTGCGGTTTCGCGGCGGCGGCGCTCGCCGGATTTACCGCATCATTGATTTCAAGCGGAACAAGGACAATATTCCCGCAACGGTGCAGTCCATCGAATACGATCCGAACCGCAACTGCTTTATTTCTCTGGTTCAATATGCCGACGGCGAAAAACGCTATATTTTGGCTCCGGAGGGCATTCGGGTAGGGATGACGGTGGAAAGCGGGCCGGCGGTGGAGCCGCGCATCGGCAATGCAATGCCGCTGGCGGCAGTGCCGGTAGGCGTCGAAATACACAATATTGAAATGAATGCCGGTCAAGGCGGAAAACTGGTTCGCACAGCCGGCGGCGTAGCCCGTCTGATGGCCAAAGAAGGCGATTGGGCGACGGTGGTGCTGCCCAGCGGCGAAATGCGGATGGTTCGCAAAGAGTGCCGGGCGACGATCGGTCAGCTCAGCAATGGCGATTATCAGAATGTCAAAATCGGCAAAGCCGGCCGCAAGCGGTATATGGGGCGGAGACCTCATGTCCGCGGCAAGGCGATGAATCCGGTGGCCCATCCGCTCGGCGGCGGTGAAGGCCGGGCCAACGGCGGCCGTCATCCTTGTTCGCCGACAGGCGTTCCAGCCAAGGGCGGCAAGACCCGCAACCCCCGCAAGGTCAGCAGCAAGCGCATTATTCGCCGCCGCAAGAGCAACCGCGGGGTTCAGCTGGTTCTTTAAGACGGCACAGTAAACAGGACTAATACAGGGAATTACAAACGAGGAATCTGAATGGGACGTTCGACAAAAAAAGGCCCTTATGTGGACGAAAAGCTGTACCTGAAGGTGCGCAAGCAGGCAGATACCGGCAGCAAGGAGCCCATCAAGACATGGGCGCGTGCCTGTACGATTATCCCCGAATTTGTCGGCTATACCTTTATGGTTCATAACGGAAAAATCTTTCACAAGGTCTTTGTAACGGAAGATATGGTCGGTCATAAACTGGGTGAGTTTTCAATGACGCGGACCTTCAAAGGACACTCCGGCGGCGGGGCAGCAAAATAAACCGCCGGCCGTTGGTAATGCCAGTAAATAAAAAGGTTGAACATGCTTAGCGGAAAAAAATTAACACAAGTTTGCAGAGAACGGGCAATCCAGGACAGCCAGCTGGCCGATCATCTGGCCCGCGGCGGTATGAGCCGTGATGAGGCACTGTCGGCTGTCCGCAAGTGGAAGAAAGGCCTTTATACTCCCAAGCCGGGCAAGGAAGATGTCGAGCGGCTTGCAGCGGCGCTGGGCGTTGAAGTTGCCGACATTTCCGAGTGGCGGGCGTGCTATCGCTATGCTCCGATGTCAGCGCGGAAAGTGCGGCTTGTTACGCAGCTGATTGCCGGCCGGCCGGTGCAGGATGCGCTGGATTTGCTGACGTTTACCAACAAGCGGGCAGCGCCGACGGTCAAGAAAGTGCTGCAGAACGCCATCGCCAATGCGGATGAGCAGGAAGCCGATGTCGATGCGCTGGTTGTTTCCGAAGCCCGTGCCGATCAGGCAGGACGCCGGCTCGGCACCAAGCAGTGGTTCCCGAAAGACCGCGGCCGCGCCCATCCGATTCGCAAAGAGGCCAGCCATATTCATATAACAGTTTCAGAAGGTTAATCTAAAAACACAGGACACGTTATGGGTCAAAAGACATCTCCAATTGGGTTCAGAACCGGGATTACGCTTCCCTGGCAGAGCAACTGGTTTGCTCCCAAGGCCAATTACGGCGAATTTCTGGTTGAAGATTATAAGATTCGGGAGTTTGTGGACAAGAAATTCAACCGTCAGCCGCCGTATGCAGCGGTTTCAAAGGTTGAAATTGCCCGAACCCGCAATGAAGTCAAAGTAACGCTGCATACCGCCCGGCCGGGGATGGTCATTGGGCCGCGCGGGGCTGAAGTGGATAAGCTTCGCGAGGAGCTGGAAGCTCTGATTGACCGCAAAATCAGCGTGAATGTGATTGAGATTAAGGAGCCGGCTCTGGATGCCAAACTGGTTGGCGAAAGCATTGCCGAGCAGCTCAAAAAGCGTGCTGCTCATCGCCGTGTGATGAAAATGACCTGTGAAAATGCGATGAATGCCGGTGCCTTGGGAGTCAAAATCATCTGCAGCGGCCGTCTGGGCGGTGCGGAAATTGCCCGCAGCGAGGTGCAGAAAATGGGCAGCATTCCGCTGCAGACGCTGGATGCCAATGTGGATTACGCGGTTTCGACGGCTTTTACGACCTACGGCGCAATCGGAATCAAGGTCTGGATTTATAAAGGCAAATTCGGTCAGGAAATAACCCCTGTTGTCCAGAGCAAGCCGCGCCGCACAGGCAAAGGCGGTGCGGAGAAGCGCTCCGGCCGGTCCAGTTCACGGCAGGGAGAGGCAGACTGGGGTGCTGACGGTGCCGCCGATTCGAATGTGGAAGTGAATGAATAACTGCCAAGTTAAAGGATAAAGCTTATGGCGTTGATGCCGAAACGAGTAAAATACCGCAAGCACATGCGGGGCAAAAATAAAGGCAAGGCCTCGCGCAAGAATTTTGTGGCGTTTGGGGAATACGGGCTGCAGTCGCTGGAAGCCAGCTGGATTACCGGCCGGCAGATTGAGGCCGGACGTATTGCGGCGACCCACTTTCTCAAGCGCGAAGGCAAAGTGTATATCCGTATTTTCCCGGACCACTCCTATACCGCCAAGCCATTGGAAGTGCGTATGGGTAAGGGCAAGGCCGAAGTGGAGGGCTGGGTTGCTGTTGTTAGACCGGGCACGGTTCTGTATGAAATCGGCGGCGTCGACGAAGATGTGGCCAAACGGGCGCTGCTGCGGGTTTCGCACAAGATGCCTGTCAAGTGCCGGTTTATAACTCGAAGACATTCGCTTGGATAAGAGCAGCAGAGGTAGCGATGAAGCCATCGGAAATCAGAGACATGAGGCCGGATGAACGGCAGGAAAAACTCAGCGAGCTGGCGCGGCAGCTGTTCACGCTCCGCAGTCAGGCCGTGACGGAAAATCTGGAAAACCGCCATGCAATTCGCAATGTGCGCCGCGATATTGCACGGATCAAAACCATTATCAGACAAGATCAAATAAAGGGCCGGTAAGGGCATGGAAACGAAAAAAGATGAACTGAGAACGCGGCAGGCGGTGGTTGTCAGCAAAAGCGGCAACAAAAGCATTGTCTGCCAGATTGATTACAAGGTCAGACATCCGCATTACGGAAAATATATACGGCGCCGCACCAAGCTGGGCGTTCATGATCCCGGCAACCTGGCCGGCGTCGGCGATGTGGTGGAAATAACGGAATGCAGACCGATCAGCAAAACAAAAAGCTGGCGGCTGGTAAAGGTATTGAAAAAAGCAGTCATTGAATAAAGGGCGCTACCATTGATTCAGCAGGAAACAATGTTGGAAATCGCCGATAACAGCGGCGTCAAGACGGCACAATGCATTAAGGTGCTGGGCAAGTGCAGTTCGCATAAGGGCAAATATACCCGCCCGACCGCTACCGTCGGAGATATTATCTGCGTGGCGATCAAAAAACATCTGCCGAACTGCCAATTGGACAGAAAAAAGGTTTATCGGTGTGTGATTATCCGGACCAAGTATCCGGTGCGGCGGCCGGACGGCAGTTATGTGCGGTTTGACAGCAATGCCGCTGTGATTATCGATGCCGACAAAAACCCGGTTGGAACACGCATTTTCGGCGCAGTGGCACGGGAGCTGCGCGAAAAGAATTTTATGAAGATTGTTTCGCTGGCCAGCGAGGTGGTCTAACAGCTGCCGCCCAGCAGGAATGAGGAATACAATGGCACGACATGTTAAAAAAGGTGATACGGTAGTAGTGATTGCCGGCGACAGCAAAGGCGCCACCGGCAAGGTGATGCGGGTTATTCCGGACAAACAGCGTGTGCTGGTGGAAGGCGTGAATCTGGCGTACAAGCATGTGCGTCCCTCGCAGAAAAATCCACAGGGCGGCCGCATCCGGGTAGAGCGTCCGATTCATATCAGCAATGTTCTGCCGGTGAATCCCAAGGGCACAAAGGGAACCCGCGTGCGTTTTACAGTCGATGAAAAAGGCAATAAACAGCGCGTTGCCGCAGACGGAACCGAAATCGGGATCGTCACGCGGGCCGCGAAGAAATAAACTGGTCTGTCAAGGCAAAAAGGTAAGCTATGGCTCGTTTGAAAGATTTGTACAAAAGCAAGATTGTTCCGGCGCTGCGTGAGAAATATGCCTACAGCAGCCCGATGGCTGTTCCCCGGCTGCAGAAGATCGTTGTTTCGATGGGTGTTGGAAAGGCGGTTCAGGACAAGAAATACCTGGAAAATGCCATCAAGGATTTGACGGTAATTACTGGCCAGAAGCCGCTGATTTGTGCAGCCAAGAAGAGCGTGTCGAATTTTAAGGTCCGCCAAGGGGACAAGACCGGCCTGAAAGTAACGCTTCGCAGAGACCGGATGTATGAATTTATGGACCGCCTGATTAATCTGGCGATTCCGCGGGTCAAGGATTTTCGCGGGCTCAACCCCAACGGCTTTGACGGACACGGCAATTATTCGATGGGTCTGGATGAGCAGAGCGTATTCCCGGAAATCGATCCGGCCCGGATTGAGACCCAGCAGGGTATGAATATTACATTTGTTACGACGGCCCAAACGGACGATGAAGCGCGCGATATGCTCAAACTGTTCGGGATGCCGTTTAAGGCCAACTAAGGAAAATACAGCGTTTTTGGAGTGAATCAATGTCCACCAAGGCACTTGAAAATAAAGCCCGGAAGAAACCCAAATACAGAAGCCGTGCGTATACCCGCTGTCAGATTTGCGGGCGGGCGCGGGCGGTCTATCGCAAATTCAAAATCTGCCGCATCTGCTTCCGCAAGATGGCCAATGAAGGCAAGATTCCGGGCGTCAAGAAGGCAAGCTGGTAGGAAGACGACAAACGAGAAACAGAATTTAGTGGAGTCCGTTGAATGAGTTTAAGTGATCCGATTGCGGATATGCTGACAAGGATACGAAATGCCGCCCGCGTGCGCAGGCAGCAGGTCTATGTCAAGGCGAATAAAGTGTGTCAGGGCGTCGCGCAGGTGCTCAAAGACGAAGGGTATATTACGGACTTTGATCGGATTGAAGACGCCCATCAGGGGTTGCTGCGGATACAGTTGAAGTACACGCCGGAAGGCGACCCTGTGATTACATCGATAACCCGCGTCAGCAAGCCGGGATGCCGTGTGTACCGCGGCAAGGATGAATTACCGCGTGTGATGGGCGGATTGGGGATTGCCATTGTATCCACCAATTTGGGCCTGATGAGTGATAGAAAATGCCGTCAGCATAATGTCGGCGGTGAACTGATTTGTACGGTGAGCTAAATGAGTCGCATAGGGAAAAAACCAATCGCCATTCCGGCCGGCGTCAGCGTAGAGCAGAAAGGCTGCACGATTAAAATCAGCGGCCCCCGCGGAACGCTGGAACGCCAGATCCAGCCGGACATTCAGGTAACGGTGGACGGAAAACAGATTGTGGTCAGCAATCCGGATTCCGCCAGCCGTTTCAAGAAAGCCCTTCATGGCACAGTTCGGGCGCATCTAAACAACATGGTCATCGGCGTCAGCAAGGGTTTTGAAAAAGCCATGCAGATTTACGGTACCGGCTACAACGTCAAGGAGCAGGGCGGCAAGCTTGTTCTGAGCGTCGGCTATTGTCATCCGGTCGAGCTGCCGATTCCCAAGGGCGTCAAGGTGGATATCAAAACCCCTGCCACCCGCGGCAATGATGTGCCGGCGCTGTTTACGCTGACCAGCGCTGACAAGCAGCTTCTCGGGCAGTTTGCCGCCGAGATTCGCAAAGTCCGCCCGCCGGAACCCTATCAGGGCAAGGGTATCCGCTATGCGGATGAACATGTGATTCGCAAGGAAGGCAAGGCCCTCGGCACATAATGGTATGGTGTGGTTGACCGGACAGCGCCGCTGCGGCGCGGGTCCGTCAGGTATAAGGAATCGGATATGCAGAAAGAACGAATGAAACAGACTCGAATACGACGCAACTGGCGCTCCCGTCGGAAGATTTTTGGCACTCCCGAACGGCCGCGTCTGGTTGTTTTCCGTTCCAGCCGGCATATTTATGCCCAGATTATCGACGATGTCGCCGGCATCACGCTGGTTTCGGCCAGCACCCGTGCCAAGGCCCTGCGGGATTCGATTCCCTACGGCGGCAATCAGAATGCGGCCAAAGGGGTCGGCACGGCGATTGCCAAGCAGGCATTGGATGTCGGAATCAAGGCCGTATGCTTTGATCGGAACGGCTACAAATATCATGGTCGAGTCAAAGCTCTGGCAGAGGCCGCTCGCCAAGCCGGATTGGCTCTGTAGAGACAGCATCAATCACGTGATTACGGAGATAGAAGTTGGCTGAAGAAATCAGAACAGACATGCAGACGGAACAGCCGCTGGAAGATACAGTGGTCAAGGTTTTCCGGAATGCAAAGGTGGTCAAGGGCGGACGTCGTTTCAGCTTCTCGGCGCTGGTTGTCGTAGGGGACCGCAATGGAACGGTCGGCTACGGCTATGCCAAAGCCAATGAGGTTCCTCCGGCGGTAGAGAAAGCCATCAAGGATGCCAAGAAGAACCTCCATCAGGTCCCGATTATCGAAGGCACGATACCGCATCCGGTTATCGGCAAATGCCGTGCGACGCAGGTCACCCTGCTGCCGGCCAGCCCCGGTACAGGCGTTATCGCCGGCTCGGCCGTGCGGGCTGTGCTGGAATATGCCGGCGTTCGCAATGTCCTGACCAAGGTGTACGGAAGCCGCTCGGCCAAGAATGTGGTCAAAGCGGTGATGAACGGCTTAATGAAACTTCGTGACAAAGAAACTGTCGAAGCTCTGCGCGGTGTAGGGCTCGAAGTGGAAAAAAGGTGGTGATAACGGCATGTTAAGCAATGAAATTACACAAAATGTCGGAGCACATCCGAAGCGCAAGCGCGTCGGACGCGGAAGAGGATCGGGGCATGGGAAAACGTGCGGCCGCGGCCACAAAGGCAATGCCAGCCGTTCCGGCAGCTCCATGCCGCTGACGTTTGAAGGCGGCCAGATGCAGCTGTTCCGGCGGCTGCCCAAACGCGGCTTTAATAATGCCCAGTTTTCCGTTCGCTATGAGGTGGTCAATCTCTCCCAGCTGGAGCGTGTTTTCTCGGATGGAACCGATGTGGGTCTCAATGAGCTGGTCGAGGCCGGCCTTGTCGGTTCCCGCAAGAGCCGGGTGAAGATTCTCGGCGACGGGGAGCTGACCAAGAAATTGAATGTGACAGCACATAAATTCAGCAAGAGTGCACAGGAGAAAATTTCCGGCTGCGGCGGTTCGGTCAAAGTAGTTGCCTGATGCCCAAACACGGAAGGAAAAACTATGCTGGGGACATTTGTTAATATCTTCAAGGTTCCGGATCTGCGAAACAAGATTTTGTTTACGCTGGCCCTGCTGTGTATTTACCGGATCGGCTTTCATATCCCCGTTCCCGGTTTTGATTCGGCCAAAATCAGCCAAGTGGCCGAAGAGCGGTCGGAAGAATCCCCGCTGGGACGTGCGGCCGATTATCTCCAGATGTTTACCGGCGGAACCCTGCAGCATTCCAGTTTGTTCGGTCTGGGAATCATGCCGTATATTTCCGCCTCCATTATTCTGATGCTGATGGGCGAGATTATTCCAGCGCTGCGCAAGCTGCGGCAGGAAGGGCAGACCGGCTATAAGAAGATTCAGGAATACACCCGCTATCTGACGGTGCCGTTGTGTCTTATCCAGGCGCTGATGTATATGAAGATGTTCACCGGCGGCGAGTACATTTATCCCGGAATGAAGGCGCAGGCCATCCTGATGGGCGTCATTGGGATGACGGCCGGAACCATCTTTTTGATGTGGCTGGGCGAGCAGATTGACGAGTACGGCATCGGCAACGGCATCAGTTTGATTATTATGGCCGGCATTCTGGCCCGCATGCCCTGGGCCGTGATGCAGGTCTGGCAGAATACAGAGCTCAAAGTCGGCGTTGCAGCCGGCAAATACGGCCCCGGAACGCTGGTGTTTTTGATTGCAGCCTTTATCTTTGTTGTGGCCGGCGCTATTCTGATTACGCAAGGGCAGCGGCGAATTCCCATTCAGCAGGCCAAGCAGATGCGCGGGCATCGCATGTACGGCGGCGCACGGCATTATCTGCCCCTGCGGGTCAATCACGGCGGCGTGATGCCCATCATTTTTGCTTCCAGCTTGATGATGTTTCCGCCGATTGTGCTTGAGCAGATAGCCAAGATTCCGGCCCTTGCCGGTTCCAGCGTATTGCGGCAGATTACCGATGCGTTCGGGCCGACGGCTTTTACTTATAATGTGACCTTTATTGTCCTGATTTTCCTGTTCTCGTATTTCTGGACAACGGTGCAATTCCAGCCAAAAGATATGGCCAAAAACCTCCGCGACAGAGGCAGCTTTATCCCCGGTCTGCGTCCGGGGCATCGCACCGCCGAGTATTTAGAAACCGTCATGATACGGATTACATTCTTCGGCGCTGCCTTTTTGGCCATCATTGCGGTGGTTCCGAGTCTGGTTACGCAATTGCTGGGTGTGTCCTTTGCGGTGGCGTCCTTTTTAGGGGGCACGGGTTTGCTGATTGTGGTCAGCGTTTCTCTGGATTTAGTCCAGCGCATCGAAGCAAACCTGATTATGCGGAATTATGAAGGATTCAGCGAAACCGGACGCATCAAGGGGGCTTTCCGATGAAATTGATACTTTTAGGCCCTCCCGGTGCGGGCAAAGGAACCCAATGCAAGCGCATTGTTGACCGCTACGGCTTAACGCATCTGTCCAGCGGCGACATTCTGCGGGCCGAGCGTGCGGCCGGCTCGGAATTGGGACGGAAAGCCCAAAGCTTTATGGACAGCGGGGCTTTGGTTCCAGATGATTTGATTATTGATATGATGATTGCGGCGATTAAGAAAGCGCCGAAAGGATATGTTTTGGATGGTTTTCCGCGAACGGTTGTACAGGGCGAGGGACTTGACAAAGCCTTGAAAAAAGCCGGCGAAAAGATTGACGCTGTTGTCAACCTTGTTGTGCCGGATAAGGCGATTATGTCGCGCATGACAGGCCGGCGGAGCTGCCCGAAGTGCGGGGCGGTGTATCACATTGAGAACCTCAAGCCCAAGAATGAGGGCCAGTGTGATAAGGGCTGCGGGCCTCTTGTGCAGCGTCCGGATGATGCGCCGGCGGTTGTAGCCAACCGGCTGAAGACCTATCATGAGCAGACGGCGGCGGTGGTCGGCTTTTATGTAAAGAAAGGCGGCACGATTCTTGATATTGATGCCGACCGCACGATTGATGCTGTTACGGCGGACCTTTTCAAAAAACTGGATGCCCTGAATAAGGTTTCCTGATGAGCCAATGCCGATAACGCTTCGCAGCAGCAGAGAAATTGAATTGATTCGCAAGGCCGGAATAGTCGTTGCGAATGTTCTTTCAAAATTAAATGAATATGCAAAACCGGGCGTCAGCACAGCCGAATTGGACGATTTGGCGATGGAAATGACGCATCAGGCCGGGGCGGTTGCCCTGTTCAAGGGTGTGCCGTGTCCCTACAAGAATCGTCCGTTTCCCGGCGGGATTTGTACGTCCATCAATGAGCAGCTGGTGCATGGAATCCCTTCGCCAAGCGTGATTCTGAAGGAAGGGGATATTTTGAGCATTGATTTCGGCGTCCGCCTGAACGGCTATTGCGGCGATGCTGCCATTACGGTCGGCATCGGCTCAATCGCCCCGGAACGGCAGCGGCTGCTGGATGTAACCAGCCGGCTGCTGCAGGTTGCGGTGGAGTATATGGCGCCCGGCGTCAAGTGGAGCATGATTGCCCGCATGATGGAAGATATTGCCAGACAGGCGAAGTTTTCGATTGTGCGGGATTATGTAGGCCACGGCATCGGAACCGAAATGCATGAGGATCCGAAGGTGCCGAATTTTGTCAGTCCGGAGCTGCTGCACAACGACATCCTTCTCCGCGAGGGGATGGTGCTGGCGGTCGAGCCGATGGTCAATATGGGAACGGCCGCCGTCAAGACGCTGTCGGACGGCTGGACGGTGGTGACAAAAGACAAAAAGTGCTCGGCGCATTTTGAGCATACGATTGCGGTTGTCAGCGGCGGCTGCCGTGTGCTGACTGCATTGCCGTGAGCACAGAAAATAAATCGCGGTTTGAAAATATGGCAGAAAAAGACGCAATCCGATTCGAGGCAAAAGTCGTCGAAGCCCTGCCGAATGCAATGTTCCGGGTGGAACTGCAGAATGGGCATCAGATTTTGGCCCATGTGTCAGGGAAGATGAGGATGCACTTTATCCGCATCCTGCCGGGCGATGTGGTAACGGTCGAAATGAGCCCGTACGACCTGACCCGCGGACGGATTGTATTGATAAACTGATAACTAAAAAAACCGTAAAGGTGGTCTTATGAAAGTCAGAAGTTCTGTAAAGCGCATTTGTGAAAACTGCAAAGTCATCCGGCGCAAAGGCGTGCTGCGCGTGATTTGCTCGGCCAATCCGCGCCACAAGCAGCGTCAGGGCTGAGGATGAAAAACAAATAAAGGTTCATAGGTACAGGAGTTAATATGCCGCGTATAGTGGGTGTGGATGTTCCGAACAACAAGCCGGCGTGGATTGCGCTGACGTATATCCACGGCATCGGCGTTTATACAGCCAAAAAAATTCTGGACGAAGCAGGCGTGGACGGTGCGGTGCGTGCCGGCAAGCTGACGGAAGATGAGGTCAGCCGGATTACGCAGATTATTGACCGCGATTACGAAGTGGAAGGGGCGCTCCGCCGCCGGGTTTCGCAGAATATTGCCCGCTTGAAGGATATCGCCTGCTACCGCGGGATACGGCATCGGCGCGGGCTGCCGGTTCGCGGGCAGCAGACCCAGAGCAACGCCCGTACACGCAAGGGCAAGAAGAAGACCGTGGCCGGCAAGAAGGGCGTCAAAGAATTGCGTTAAGTGGCGGCTGGAAGAACGTAACAAGCAATCATTTTGGGAATTGACAGAAGATGGCAAAAGGCATTAAGAAAAAAGTCAGAAAGAATGTAGTCCGAGGCATTGTGCATATCAAGGCGTCGTTCAACAACACCTTGGTCACCATTTCCGACGCCGACGGCGATGTGATTTGTCAGGATTCGGGCGGAACGGTCGGCTTCAAGGGCTCGCGCAAGAGCACCCCGTTTGCCGCTCAGCGGGCGGCCGAAAAGTGTGCCAAAACGGCCATGCGCTACGGCCTTCGGGAAGTAGAGATTCGGGTCAAAGGACCGGGCTCCGGCCGCGAATCTGCCATTTCTGCGATCCAGCAGGCCGGGTTGCGGATTGCATCCATCGAAGATGTGACGCCTATCCCGCACAACGGATGCCGTCCGCGCAAACGCCGGCGTGTCTAATTACAAAATTGAAAAACCAGTCAGTAAGTTTTAGAAAAAGGAACCGATAAACGATGTCACGATATCTTGGTCCATCATGCAGACTTTGCCGCCGGGAAGGAATGAAGCTGATGCTCAAAGGCACCCGGTGCGAAACCGCAAAATGTGCGATTGAAAAGCGCGAACGCAGCATGGCGCCGGGGCAGCACGGATGGCGGCGCGGACGGAAAAGCGATTATGCCGTCCGTCTTCGCGAAAAACAGAAGGTCAAGCGCTATTACGGCCTGCTCGAACGGCAGTTTAATGCGTATTTCCGGCAGGCCGAAAAGGGAACCGGCAATACCGGTCAGGACCTGCTGATTCTTCTGGAGCGGCGTCTGGATAATGTCATTTACAAGCTCAATTTCGCTCCGTCGCGCAAGGCGGCCCGGCAGCTGATTACGCACGGCCATATTTACCTCAACGGCCGGCGCGTGGATGTGCCGGATATGCTGGTCAAAATCGGCGACAAGATTACATTGAAGAATTCAGACAAAACCCGCAAGCTGATTAAAGAGCGGCTGGACAGCAACCCCAACTTTGCCGTTCAGGGATGGCTGCAGCTGGACGCTTCCAAGCCGGCCGCTGCGGTCGTCGGGATGCCGACGCGCGACGATGTCCAGCTGGCGGTGGAAGAACAGCTGGTTGTGGAATTCTGTTCACGGTAACAATAATGTGCAACCTTTTGGTGAATACCCGGATAGCAGCTTAAACCGAATACGGGCCGCACGGAAGCTGCTGAGAACATTCACCTGATTTCAGGAGGCCGACTCTATGCGAATTACCTGGAGAGGATTGGAACTGCCCACGCGGTTGGAAAAGGACGAACAAGTCTCCGCGGGCAACTACGGACGTTTTTATATTGATCCGTTTGAACGCGGCTTTGGGACGACCATCGGCAACAGTCTGCGCCGCGTGCTGCTTTCCTCGCTGGAAGGCAGTGCGGTGGAATCGATTAAGATTGCCGGCGTGGATCATGAGTTCGCGTCCATCAAAGGCGTTATGGAAGATGTGACCAACATCGTCCTGAACGTCAAGCAGCTGGTTGTGCGGCTGCAGGATGCCGGACCGAAAACCATGACCGTCAAGGCGTCCAAGGCCGGCCCTGTTACAGCCGGCATGATTGAGTGCGACAGTTCCATTCAGATCTTCAACAAAGACCTTGTTCTGGCAACGCTGACGGAAGATATTAACTTCGAGATGGAAATGGTCGTCGGCAACGGCCGCGGGTATTCCCCGGCAGCCGAACGGATTGCTCAAGCCGACCGCTTCGAGCAGGAGCACGGCCGGATTGATATCGATGCGATTTATTCGCCGGTGGTGCGGGTACGCTATAAAACCGAAGACACCCGCGTCGGGCAGCGCACCAATTACGACAAGCTGATTCTGGAAATATGGACCGACGGGACCGTCACCCCGGAAATGGCGATGGTGGAAGCAGCCAAGATTCTTCGCAAGTACATCAATCCGTTTATTCAGTACACGCAGGCCGGCGAAGAAACCGTTGAAGAAGAGGTTCGCACTGACGAAGCCCCCGCAGGCGGCGTGGATGAGGCGCTGGCGGCCAAGCTGGCAATGCCGATTGAGTCGCTGCAGTTGACGGTGCGCTCGAGCAACTGCCTGGAGGCCAATCATATCCAAACCGTCGGACAGCTGGTCAAGATGACCGAAGCGGACCTCCTGAAGATTCGCAGCTTCGGCAAGACCTGTCTCCGCGAAGTCCGCCGCAAGCTGTCGGAGCTGGGGCTGTCTTTGGGAATGACCGATACACAGTAAACAGAGTCAATGGAAATACAGAGACAAAAGGGTAGAACAATATGCGTCATCGAGTGGCTGGACGTCATTTAAGTCGTACGAGTGAGCACCGTCTTGCGCTGCGCCGCAATCTGACGGCTTCGCTGTTTGAGCATGAGACAATCTCGACGACCTTGGAAAAGGCCAAAGAAGTTCGCAGCTTTGCGGAAAAACTGATTACGCTGGCCAAAAAGGGGACCTTGCCGGCACGCCGCCGGGCCATTGCCCTGCTGAACAACCGGGCTATTTATGCCCAAGAAGAAGGCCAGCTGGTCAAAAAGGGCACGGTCATCGGCAAGCTGTTCAGCGACATCGGCCCGCGGTATCTGGATCGGGCCGGCGGCTACACCCGCATTATCAAGCTGCCCAAGCGGCGGCTTGGCGACGGCGGGCAGCTGGTGCTTCTGCAATTGGTCGGCTCCGAAAAAGAAAAGTCGTAAAAACGGCAGCGTTTTGGAAAGGCCGTTTGTAATCGGCCCAAAGGAGTCAGCGGCACAATGGAAGGTCAGGACTGTATTTTCTGCAAAATTATTGCTGGACAGATTCCCTGTACCAAAGTCTTTGAAAATGAGGCGGTGCTGGCTTTTCTGGACATAGGTCCGGTCAGCGACGGCCATCTGCTGGTGGTTCCCAAAGTGCATACATCCCGGCTGGAAAATACACCCGGCCAAACGCTGGCAGAAGCCGTCAAAGTGCTGCCGATGCTGGCACAGGCCGTTCAGCGGGCTGTCGATGCCGAAGGCTGCAATGTCCTGTGCAATAACGGCCGCTGTGCCGGGCAGGTTGTGGAGCATCTGCATCTGCATCTTGTGCCGCGCAAGCCCGGCGACGGCATTTTCAATTCGTGGCCTTCCTTCCGCTATCCGCCCGGGAAAGCCGAACAAATTGCACAAAAAATTATCCAAAATCTCAAGCCGTCATTTTAGACTCTTGATAAGTGCGGCTTGTTGTGTTATAAAGCAGTCTATTGATCGCGGGGTAGAGCAGTCTGGTAGCTCGTCGGGCTCATAACCCGGAGGTCG
>ERZ795045.998-NODE-998-length-33352-cov-9.174190_pt1 | contig 33352 bp, 31 predicted proteins | sample MGYA00375129_ERZ795045 | MGnify/ENA primary metagenome ERZ795045 (study PRJEB30174, sample SAMN05720166) | activated sludge metagenome | isolation source: anaerobic digester from wastewater treatment plant | place: Japan | collected 2015-05-15 ...
GGGGATAATATTTTCTTGATTTTACACTAAAAATTATATTTAGGAATAATTACTGCTATTTATTACTTAAAAAAATCAATTATTGACGTAACAGAAAAAATTTTTGTATACTAAATATGTTAATTTACAAAAATGCTATTTTATATAATAAAAAGGAGGTTAAAGTTTAAAATGAATGAGCTTCTCAAAAAAGAAAATTCTAATGAAAATGAAGATTCAGATAAAGAAAAAAAAGAAGATCTGAACTATTATTTCAAAATTTGGTTGAAAAAAACAAAAGCTTCTTCTTATAAGTAAAAAAAAAGGAGCTTTAAAAATTGGAAAAAATAACGATCCAAAAAGCAAAAAACCTCATAGAAATACACATAAACGGTAACCTGAATATTCACAGCATAGACTTGCTGGAGAATAAATTCAGGGATGTTTTAGCAGAAAGTGGCCTCACCAACACTATTATTGTTAATTGTGAAAAGCTTGACTCCATAGACTCCTCAGGTCTTGGAATGCTCATAAGTCTTTCAAAGCAAACCGAAAAAAAAGAAATAGACTTCTACCTCTATGGCTTAAGTAGAAAAATATCAGCTCTTTTTGATATTTCTAACTTAGACAAATACTTTAAAATCATAAGTGAGGAAGAATACAGAAGCCTGAAAGAGTAAAAACCAGCTTCTGCTCTTCCAAAAAATACTAAAATTCAAGAGTTCCCACGCATCTTGGGAATGGGATAACATCTCTTATATTCTGCATACCTGTAACAAATTGGATTAACCTTTCAAAACCCAGTCCAAAACCAGCATGAGGAGCAGAGCCATATTTTCTCAGGTCAAGATACCACCAGTAATCCTCTTCATTTAATCCCAGTTCCCTTATACGCTTTAGCAGCTTATTGTAATCATTTTCCCTTTCACTCCCACCTATTATCTCGCCAAGCCTGGGAACCAAAACATCCATTGCGCGGACAGTTTTCCCATCATCATTGAGCTTCATATAAAAGGCCTTAATCTCTTTTGGATAATCTGTAACAATAACTGGCTTTTTAAATATCTCTCCGGTAATAAATTTTTCATGTTCACTTTGCAGATCCATGCCCCACTTCACTGGATATTCAAAATCCTTTTTTGAGGCTTCCAGTTCTTTTATTGCATCGCTATAGGTTATGCGCTCAAACTTATTTTCTATTATATTATAAAGATTATCCACGACTCCTTTTTCAATCATGGAGTTAAAAAAATTCATATCTTCAGGACACCTGTCCAGAACATACTTAAGTATATATTTTATAAAATCCTCTGCCATATCCATATTTCCATGAATATCGCAAAAAGCCATTTCAGGCTCTATCATCCAGAACTCAGCCAGATGTCTTGAGGTGTTGGAGTTCTCAGCTCTAAAAGTAGGTCCAAAGGTATAAACCTTTTTAAGAGCAAGAGCATAGACCTCTGCCTCAAGCTGACCACTTACAGTAAGAGATGCTTCTTTACCAAAAAAATCCTGAGCAAAATCAATATTACCTTCATTCTTTGGGATTTTATTTAAATCAAAGGTAGTAACTCTAAACATCTCACCAGCACCCTCGCAGTCACTTCCAGTAATTATAGGTGTGTGAACGTAAACAAATCCCCTTTCCTGAAAAAATTTATGTATTGCAAAGCTCATTGCATTTCTGACTCTCATTACTGCACCAAAGGTATTTGTCCTTGGCCTCAGGTGAGCAATCTCTCTTAAAAATTCAAAGGAGTGACGCTTCTTTTGCAGAGGATACTCATCTGCAGGGCAGTCTCCAACTATATCTATAGTAATAGGAATAATCTCTACTTTCTGTTCCTTACCCTGAGAGGGAACCAGCTTACCCTTAATAGAAACGCTTGCACCATTGACAAGCCTACTATCAATTTCATCAAATCCAGGGAAATCCTTAGAAACAACAATCTGAATATTGCTCAAGCATGAACCATCATTTACAGCAATAAAAGAGACCTCCTTAGAATCTCTTTTTGTTCTAATCCAACCTTCAACACATACTTCCTCACCATTGCCTTCCAGAGCAAGGAGTTCCTTTACAGAATTCACTTTCATAAAACCACCTGATGAAAATTTTAAATTTGTCTAAAAATACATTTTTTAAGAAGTCCAGAGCAATTTTAGCTGTCAATGATTTTATCTCCAAAAAATTCCTCATAGGTCATAAGAGTTATACCGCTTTTTCTTGCATTTTCAAGCTTTGTGCTTTTACCATTCTTATCCTCACATATAAGAATAGCTAAATCTCTTGTGACAGTTGAAGAAAACTCATATCCCATTTCTTCAATAATTTTTATTAAGTCATTTCTTTTTCCTGGGCCTTTGCCAGTCATACAGACCTTACCCTTTGATGGTCTTAAGGTATCTTCTTCTATTTCAAGCACCTCAAGGAGTTCTTTAAAAAGAACCATGTTTGATTGGTCATTTTTCCACTGAATTATATTTTTGCCTATAACGTAAGTGTCATCATTAAATTTTAAAAAATCATCAATGGAATTTATTCCCAGCTTCACAAGAGCCTTTTTCTGGACAAGGGGGATTCCGAGCCTGCTTATAAAGTCAGAGGCAGACATCTTTTTTGAGCGCCTTACCTCATCAATAAAATTTTTAATCTTCTTCTCAGCAAAACCCTCTATTCCCTCAAAGTCCTTTTCTGTTAGATTATAGAGATCTCTTATACTCCTTACTCTTCCCATGGAGTATAATGTCCTTATTGTAGCCTCTGCAACATTTTCTATGTCACAGCTTTTTACCCAGTAAATAATTTTCTGGATAATCTGCTCATCACATAATTGATTTTCACATCTCAAATGCACCCCTGATCTTACAGGAATGCTTCCGCAGGAAGGGCACTTTTCTGGCAGAAGCTCCTCACTCATTGAATTACGTCCATGGGAGCTTTTATTTTCAACAATAAAAGGAATAACATCATTGGCTCTTTGAACAACTATCACATCACCTTTCTGGATCTTAAGCCTCAAGACATTTTCGTAATTGTTGAGAGTTGCTCTCTCTAAATTTGCACCACCAATTACAACAGGATCAAAAATAGCCACAGGAACAAGATTTCCCTGCCTGCTCACCTGCCATATAATATCCCTGATTATAGTTTCCTTTGACTGGGAAGGGGGCTTTAAGGCGATGCAATAGTGGTGATGGTGATCCACAATCCACATTGAGTCTATCTCAGGGAATAGTTTTCTGTTATCAACAGATACAATGAGACCATCAGTTTCATATTCCCAGAGATCTCTCAACTCAGCTATATATCTCTCGTAATAATGCTCAATATCTTTAATTCCCTCTGCAACAAAAAAATCAACGGCATTAAAGCCATTATCACTGAGAAGCTTTATAACATCAGATTCACGGTAAATATCAAGGCCTGAAATCTGATATACTGCAAATCTAACAAATCTAAGCTCATCCCGGTTTTCTTTGCGATTCACAAGGCCTACGCAGGCATTTCTCAAGGGTTTGCCTCCTGTGTCAAAATTAGTATTTCTTGGCAGATAAAGCTCACCCCTTATTTCAATGTCATTGTAGGTAAAATCAATCTTATTCGGAATATCATCAATATAATCTGCAATGTGAGTAACAACCTGTCCAGTTATACCATCTCCTCTGGTTGCAACATACTTGAGATTGCCGCCGCTATACCTGCAAGTCGCAGAGAGGCCATCAATCTTTGGTTCAACAATAAATCCATCAATTTTTGCTGAAGATATTCTTTTCATCCAGGCAGAGATATCTCCCATGCTTTTGGCCTTTGCCATAGATAGCATTGGAACTGGATGTTTTATCTTATCTTTTTCAGGTGCAGCAAATCCAACTGTTTTAAAATATGGATTCTCTGGATCAAGTTCCCTAAGTTTATCCTCCAAAGAATCAAACTCCTCATCTGTCATGATCGGTCTATCGCTGTTATAATAGGCCTCCCTTGCCTTTACAAGAATTTCAACAATTTCCTCAGGCTTCATGGTTCCTCACTTAAAAAAATATCCACACAATATATATTTCAATTTAAGCCAATGTTAATTCCTTAATCTTTATATGGCCTCGCAACCTTCGAGGGCTGGTGCATTAAAAATAGTATTTTATTACAGTAAAAATCCTCAGGAATTATTACTGATTTTAAAGACAAAAACCTCTCTGTCAAGACTTTGCAAAGAGCTGACTTACTATAAAATCTAAAAAAATTATTAACATTATTTTAATAATAATGTAAACTTTTTCTTGACTACTTATACACTATTAAATATAGTTAATTTATTCAAAAAATAAAAATTAAAGGGTTAAGACATGAAAAAATACATCTCTTTACTACTTGCAGTTGTTGTATCTGCTGCATTTGCACTTTCCTGTGCTCAAACTACTCAGCAGGCAAAAACTGAAGTAAAGCAGGAGACAACTCCAAAAGTTAAATCTGATGCTGGCGACAGCGACATGGCTGTTAGCATGATCAACCGTCAGGTTAAAGATTTTTCAATTGATGGATTCCCAGGTGGAAGCGCAAAACTTAGCAAAAACGAAGATCTTGAAAACATGAAAAAGATCGTTGCCCTGGTTAAGCCCATAATTGAAAAAGTTCCAGATGGCTATGTTATGCAAATCACAGGTCATGCTGCAAATTATAATTCAACAGCTATGCAGATGAGCGTATCAAAGGCAAGAGCTGCAAAGATTTACGATGAGCTTAAAAAAGCTGGAGTCCCTGCTTCAAAGATGACCTACAAAGGAGTAGGCATTAATGAACCTCTCGAAGGATACTCAGACAAAGATCCAAAACAAAGAAGAGTATCTTTCAAAGCTGTGAAGAAATAACAAGGCTTAATTAGTTTTATTTTCCTAAAAGATCTGGCCAGTGGTCAGATCTTTTTATTTATTGATATATTTTGCATAATTTATAAAAAATAACGCAGCCGCCAGCGGTAAACGGGGGGTGCGGCTGCGTAATAAAAAACTCCTACCCGCACATAAAAAAGGAGAAAAAAACAGATAAGAGTTACTTTAATAATTGAATAATACACAAATACAAAAAAATGTCAAGCTTTGATGTTGACATTTTTCAAAAAATGTTAAAAAATAATTACTGAAAATTTTGATATTATCATGTAAATAGTGATATTTGCCAGAGAAAGCTTTTTAAGTAGAATATGGCTATAATTTAAAGACTCCAATTCCTTCTATGAGTTCATGGGATTTTTTATTTAAGTCATCAGATAGGTTATTAATTTTTTCGGAATTTTCTGCACTAACCTGGGCATATTCATTTACAGAATTCACAGCCTTTGTAAGTTCCTCAATAGTTATCTGCTGTTCCATTGATGAATCAAGAATGTCCTTTGAAGTTTTACTAAAGCTTTCTATATTGGATTCTATCATTCTATTTTTTTCAAAGAGCTTTTCTGTAAAAGAGGCTGTATTTTCAATAACCTGAGTTGTTTCATATATGCTGTTACGCACAAGCTCCATTATCTTTGAAGTCTCTGTAATATTAACAAGCTCTCTTCCTATTCTCTGAGACTGTTCTGTGATATTTTTCTTTATATCCCCGGCAAGAAGGCTTGTTTGATCTGCAAGTTTATTAACCTCATCTGCAACAACTGCAAATCCCTTACCATGGTCACCAGCTCTGGCTGCCTCAATAGATGCATTTAGTGCAAGGAGGTTGATTTTATCTGCTATGTCTGTGATCATGTTTACCATGTTATCTATATTTTCAACAAAGCGCGCGATATCCTTCATGGTTTCTACTGTCTTTTCCATAGATTTACGACCATCATCTGTCTTTTTAAGGGAGTCATTTATTCTGACCAAAATATCTGTTGTCTTTTCTTTAAGGGCTATAGAGCTTTCCGCTATATCAAGAACAACATTTTTTAGTCTTGCAAACTCCTCCTGTTGCTCCTTAATTCGATCTACATTCATATCAAAAGAGGAAGACATCTCCTCATAAGCACTGCTTGCTTCCTCTGTTATGGCAGATAAATTCCTGGCAGTATCAGCCATCTCACCAGATGTAGATGAAAGCAAAGAGGCTGTTTTTTCCAGATCCTTTGCACTGCCAGAGATAGTAGCCACCATGCTAATAAGGCTTTTTTTCATGGCAGAAACAGCCTTGTTTATATTCGAAAGCTCATCAATAACTATTAGCTTATTGGAAGAAACAGAGAGATTACCCTTTTTAAGCTCACTTAATACAAAATTAATGCCTTTGATTTTAATTGTTATGGTTTTTGACAAGATAATAGATACATACACTGCAAGTATAAATCCTATTAAAGTTATGATAGAGACTCTACCCCATATAGTGCTTTCGCTTATATTAAACTTTGAGCTTACATGAAGAAAATAAGCAAAGAGTAGTAAAAAAGGAATGAGCATTATAATCACAATAGAAGACACAAGTTTCTGGATAGTTTTTATGCTAAAAAATTGTGGGACATCCACCCAGTGAGGAAAAACTCCACTATCATATACTCTTTGAAGAAAGAGTTCACTTTGTAAAAAAAACAAAATGACACACATTGGACCACTTACAAATAACAGAAGCCACATATTTATAGCCTGAACATGATTTATATCTGCAAAATACATTGTAAGCAAATTTACCACAGTCATACCAATAGTCCACCTGAATATGGCACCAATGCTGTGATAAAATGGAAGTTTACGAAACCTTTTAAAGGCACTGTCATATTCCTCATCTGTAAAATTCTCACCCTTTAAGAGCTTTTTAAAATACCTTACAACAGGCCTTAAAACAAAGTATTGATTTATGAGAGTTGTAACAAAGGATAAATTAGCTGTAAAAATAGCACAATAGATAAAAATAACAAGCTGCTCACGATTAAAATCAAGGTTAGAATAGACATATAGTATCATCAAAGGAATTAGCAGTATATAGCTGATTGAATCTGTTTTTAAAAAAAAGAGCGTAGAGAAATATCTTATATCTTTTGTATAATTAGCTGGCCTGCCATTCATGTTGTATCATCCCCAATAAGCTGATTGTAAAAAGCACAATCTTTTATTTTTATAATTTTTTTAGATAAAAATCTTATAGATATTACATTTTTATATATATTTTTTAAATATTCAACAACTTTTTAGCTTAAACATACAATAAAAATTCAAAAAAAGATGAATTTTTTTAATCAGTATATAGAGTTTTTGACAAAATGTAGCTCCATAAAACACAAACAAAAATCATATACTGTTAAAATTTACTTGTAAAAACTAAAACCTTGCTTTATAGTTGTATTGTTGTAAAAAACAATCTATAGTGCTAAAACGGATTATAATGAAATATTTTTTGAGAACTCTTTTAACTATATGTTTTATTATATGGCTTTGCTATAAACATAGCTATGCAACTCAGTGGTATGATCCAACCTCTTATGACAATCACTTTAATATAACATTTGCCCCTGTATTTCTGATACCTCTTGGAGATTTTGAGGATCTATTTTCAGAGGGCTATGGTGGGCTAATAAGTCTTAACTACATTTCATCAGATAAAAGCAATAATTTATTTTCTTTCAGGACAGGTTATATTAGATTAAATGCAAAAGAAGAAACCGAAGAAGGATATCCCTCTGGAGTATATGATGGATATATTATCCCATTTTTAATAAATTATGAATATAGATTCAGCATCTTTACCTACTTAGATATTGCACCAACAATTTCCGCAGGAATATCCTTAAATAAATCAGCCTATGATGACAAGAGTAAAACCATAAGCGGAGGACTGCCAACAGGATACACCCCAGACAAAGAAAAGCCTGTTATGAAATTTGAGCTGTAACTATATTTCCTCACATCCTCAACAACCTTTTTTCAAAGAAAAGCCTGTTATGAAATTTGAGCCAATGGCTCTTGCAGGATTAAATCTTTTATATATATTAACATTTGAAGATTCTATATTCATAAAAATAGAGTATGGAAGCATATACGAACAAAATGCAGATATATTTTTTGGACTTTTATCTATAGGATATGAAAAAAGATTTTAAGGCTACTGTTATGAAAAATTTTACATTTAACTCAAAAACTTTATTTTTTATATTTGTAGTCTTTGCAATGTTGCTTTCTTTTCCATCATGCTTTGACATGTATAGTGATATTAAAGAAAACTCCAATATTAATTATAAAATTGCAATTCTTGAATCAACACCCATGGAAACGCGATTACTTATACCAGATTCTAATAAAATATACTCAAAAAATTTATCATTTAATCCAATTTATTCTGGCTCTTCCACTTTCCAATTTAGCCTCTTTGGAAAATTCACTAAAAACTCCTACTTAAATATAGTTGTTTTAAGAATTATAATGCCTGGATATTATTACCCGGAACTATGGACCTGCGACAAAAATTTCAACTTCATCAAAACGGATCTAACCTATATTGATTCCTCTGGACTTAGCGATGCTATAGCAGATGATTTTGATAACAATGGAATGGCTGACATTGCCATTGTCACAGGGGGTGGTTATATAAATAGATGTTTCCTGAATATAGCTTCCCCAGAAAATTTTTCATCTATTACATTTGGGACTTATGCCCCATCTGTATGTATAGCCTCTGCAGATTTTGATAATGATGGATACAGAAATATTTTTGCAGGAACGATCTCATCAGGAGTAGATTCATCAGCACTATGGAAAAACGATATTCATAGTTCTGGGACATTTCAAAAGACCTATAGTATTTATACCCCAAATCTCAAAGACTGTAAAGCTGCTGATTTCGATAATGATGGACGTTCAGATATTGTTCTGGTATATAATGGAGGTCCCATCCAGGTATTATTCAACAGTGGTAATTTTTCATTTAATTACAATTGATTATCTTCCTTAAGCTATAATGCCACAAAAGTAGCAGTGGCAGATCTAAACGGTGATAATTTATTAGATCTATACCTTGCAACAGGAACTACAACATCAATTATTGCATTTAACAATGGAGATAGAACTTTTACAATAAAAGAACACCTGACTACGGCAGGTTCACTTAATGTGGCTTTAGCAGATTTTGATGGTGATGGTGACATAGACCTCTTTTTAGCTTCAGCAGTTAACTTATCTATATATAAAAATGACTCCAATGGAAATTTTGCTTTGTCTCAAGTCGTTTCATCTATTTCTGGAGGGCCTCATCTGAATCTCCTTGCTGGAGCATATTGAGAGGAATAAATTTTTGCATTTTAATCTTGACAATTTTGCAATAATACTGCAAAATTTCAAACATGTGGATAACACGGCAAATTGAATATATTATACCAAAATATCTAAGGGAATTCCCTGTTTTACTTATCACTGGAGCACGGCAGGTAGGCAAAACCTCTCTACTTAAAAAGCTATTTCCTGATTATCAGTATATTACCTTAGACGATCCAATTGTTGCGGCAAGGGTGGAAAATTCTCCTGAGGACTTCTTTGCATCTCTTAAGACTCCTGTAATAATTGATGAGGCTCAATACGCTCCATCGATATTTCGATACATAAAAATAATTGTGGATAAATCAGGCAAAAAGGGACAATTCCTTATTACTGGTTCGCAAATATTCTCGCTAATGCAAAACTTATCAGAAAGCCTGGCAGGCAGATGCGGAGTAATAAACCTCCATACTCTTTCGATGGAAGAAATTAAACAATCTATACCAGCAGTATCACTGGGAAAATATATAGAGCGTGGGGGATTCCCAGCTTTGCATTCAGGGGAGATAACTGAGGCGAATATATGGTATTCCTCCTACATCTCAACATATATAGAGAGGGATGTTCGCAATATACTCTCTGTATCAAATCTCAGGGATTTTACAAGATTTATGCGCATACTCTCTTTGCGCACAGGCCAGATTTTATCTCTGTCTGGAATTGCAAATGATGTAGGTGTTGCACCAAATACTGTAAAATCATGGCTATCTGTGCTGCAGGCATCAGGTCATATTTATCTCCTTGAGCCTTATTATAATAACATGGGCAAGAGAATTGCTAAAACTCCGAAAATCTACTTTTGTGATACAGGACTTGCATTGCATCTCATGGGTATTACCTCATGGGATGAAGTGGAAAAAACTCCTATTGCTGGAGCTATATGGGAAACTTACATATTCAATCAAATTCACAGATACTATATAAACAGAGGAATCAATAATCCTCCTCTGTGGTTTTGGAGATCTCAAAGCGGCCATGAGGTTGATTTTCTCATAGAAAAAGGTGGTAAATTTATAGCTATAGAAAGCAAACTTACAGGAAGCCCTGATGCTGGGGATTATAAAAATTTTTATTACCTGCAAAATTTTTACGGCAAGGAGTCTTTTTTAAAGGGAATTGTTGCATGCAAAGTAAGGGAATCCTACCCCCTTGAAAAAAATATCACAGCTCAGAACTTCATTGATGTAGGTGAAATTTTTTAACCTAAGGTTTTTCATCAATCAAAACTGCTTTGTGGTCAAAATCACCTCCCACCTCCCCATCTGTTATCCGATAAATGTCTTTATCAATCCTTTTAAACTCATTGACTGCGCTATTGTAGCTATTAACAGTGGCAGAGATATTTTTACCAAGTTTTACCATAAAATCCTCATAGCTTTTTAAATGATTCCCAAGCTCCTTGATTTTCTCTATTATGGCCTTAATATTCTCCTCTACCTTTTGCTGCTTTAATCCCTGGAGAACTGTCTCTAAATAAGCATAAAAGGATGTTGGTGAGACAATTATAACATGCTTGCTAAAGGCGTATTCTATTAAATCGTGAGTATTAACAGATACAGAGCCACTGCTATAAATCAGGAGATTATAATAAACCCCCTCTGCCGGGATAAACATAAAGGCAAAGTCTGTGGTCCCTTCTTCTGGCTTGATGTATTTGGCTGTTTCATCTATGCGGCTTTTTACATCACTCTTGAATTCCTTTTCAATCTGAGTTCTTCTGGCTGAGTCAGTCTCTTCCATAAGTCTATTATATTTTTCAAGGGAAAATTTAGCATCCACAGGGATAATTCTATCCCTGTAAAAAATTGCAGCATCAACAATCTCGCCATCCCTAAATTTGTACTGCATCTTGTATTGATTGGGCTGCAAAACATTGGCAAGAAGAGTTTCAAGGAAATATTCCCCCAGTATGCCCCTTTGCTTGGGATTTTTTAAAATATTCTCAAGGCTTTGCATTTGCTTTGAAAAATCTAAAACCTGTTTGTTTGTTTCATCAATCTTGGCAAGCCTTTCTGTCACTTCTTTTATAATGGCAGAAGAAAGTTTAAACTGATTCTGCATATTTTGAATAGCTTCCTGCTGACTTTTATTCAAAATTTCTGTTATACCATCAAGACGCTGCTGTATCTCAACTCTGTTTTTATGTCCAGAGTCAGATAGTTCCTGCTTTAGGGAGTTTAACATCGCAAGCAATACTTCATTGCCAGCATTGTTTTGTTCCAAGCTTTTCAATTTTTGATATAGTATAAAAAAAAGCATAAAAAGAGGAATGACTATAACAAAAAATAAAACTATTACAGCATAATCCGACATAAAAAACTCCAATATTTTTTAAAATCAAACTAAACTTATATTTAGTATTTTTCAACTAAAAAATCAAAAAAAATTTAAATTCAAAAATTAACAAAAATCTTTTCCCAATAAAGCGACTTATTGGTCGGTAAAGACTCTTGTTTTTATCTTTTCCAAAAAAAAATCAAATAATTTTTAAAAAAAAGCCCATTTGGGCTTTAAAAAATTTGACATTTTTTCCCTGGTTATTATATTGGTTATCAGAAAGTAAATTTAAGGAGAACTTAAATGGCAAAGAAAATTTTAGTCCCATTTTTATCCCTTGCTCTTGCAGGCTTTCTTTTCTCCTGCGGCGGAGGCGGTGGAAGTAATGTAGGTGCTGGTGGACCTGATGTTTCTCCAGACAACACATCTGAGGCAGTAATAGGCTCAACAGATGCTGCAATTGTGACAAATCAGGTTGCAGATAGCACCACAAATGAAGCAGTTGTAGGAACAACTACTGCTTCTGAGGGTGTTGTTGTTGAGCCAGAGGTTAATACTACTATTGAAGGAACTGTTGATACAGGAACTGATACTGGAACTACAACCGCTGCAGGAACAACTGACAATCCTGGAGTTGATGTGGCAAATACAGTTACAGAAACCACAGATACAGAAACAATTACAGAAGATGTAGCTGCAATACTTGTGACAGATGATACTCTCACAGTGGTAGAAGAAATTGCAGGTGGAACAGCAACTACAACAGAAGAAGGAACAACTGTATCTTCAGAGGAAGGAACAACAACTACTGCTGATGTGGCAACAGAAACTGGCGTTGTAACAGAGGACGAGGTAGCTGTTGTTGCAGGGAATGAAGATTCAGGTGCAGGTTCAACTGCTGAGGATCTTGCAAATGATGAAGCTGTAGATCAAAGCAAATTGGCCTATGAACTTGACTCTTCTCAGGGCAAATGGTATGAGGTTGCAGAAAAGGATCTTGCACCAGGTGTTGACGTTGCTGCAATTAAGGCCCAGATCGCTGAGCTTCGAAAAGAGATTAAAGCAACAAGAGATAGCTACAAAGAACTTGAAAAGGCTATTCTTGAAGCAGAAAAAGAGGCAGCTACTAATGCTAACATTCCTGCTGGCCTTGCAAAAAAGGATGAGCTTCCTGGAAAATCAGAGAACGCTTTAAAAGACAAAGACAAAAATGCTGCAGCTGCAGAAAAGCTTGCTGACTTAAAAGCTAAAAAAGAAGAGGCTGCTGCAAAGATTAAGGTTCTCAGAAAGAAAATTGCAGATCTCCGTTCTATGATAGGGAACGGTGGAACAAAGACTGGTGGTATAGTTACTTACTGGGCAAATCAAAACCTTTTCCTCAACATTAAAGGCGGAGAACCAGGCTGGTATAGACTTGTTATAATTGCCAAAAATATTGGTAAGCTCCCTGATGACTATGACAGATTCAATTTCTCAATTGAAAATGACGGTGACCAGGTAGCATCAATATCTGTTAAGGCTTCTGATAAAGCATACTTCAGAGGAAGTGCTATACTCAAGCTGGACAAAATGGCTGGAACAAGCCTCAACATTCTCTGGAAAAACGACGCTTATCTGAAAGACGTATATGATGCTAACGTTAACATCAAGAAAGTAGCCCTTATTAAGATAAAAGAGCCTGTTAAGAAGGTGAGAACTGTTGCTAAATTTAAAGGCGACCAATACAGCTTTACAGATGGCAGATGGTTCTTTGACAAGCATGAAGCTTATACCTTTTGGGCTAACCAGGTAATAGGCTATACCTTCAAGAATATGGAAGAAGGCCAGTATCAGGTTACTATAGTTGCAACCAATCACGGGACTCTACCTCTCCCTGAAAACTACAAAGAATTCAAGTTAGAGGTTGATTCTGAATATGATTCTGCAACTGTTGCAATACCTGCAAGTGATAAGGGTTACAAAAAGGTAACCTTCACAATGAATTTCCCAGCAGGTGATACAACTGTTTATCTTACATGGATAAATGATTCTTATAAAAAGGATGTTTATGATGCCAACATAAAGATCAAATCCATTAAGATAAAGAAAGTTAAGCAGTCCAACTTAACTGCATACCTGCTCAAGACAAAACCTGGTAACAGAATTTTTGTCCTCACAGCCTTTATTGTAATCTCTGCAGTAATAGGTGGAATTTATATGAGGAACAGAAGAAAAGAATCTGAAGTTTTATAAAAAATAACACCTCTAAAAAAGGCTGCCCCATGGCAGCCTTTTTTAATTAATAGACATATACAAAAATAAATTATCTTCCTCAATCTGTTTCATCTTCCTCAAGGGAGGGATCTGAAAATATGAATCTTACCTTTTCCATAAAGCTTTCATCATCCTTTGGATCTTTACCCTGCCTGAGTAGACTCTGTCTTGTAATAAATAGATCCGCCATCTGTGCAGCTCCAAGGTCATCCATCTTTCGTATAAAGTTTCGCACTCTCTTTGCATCTACATTCATGTCAAGACCCCGTCGTGAGGGATCAAAGCCAAGGCCAATAAGCATAAGCATAACAGCAACATGCATCAATCTTTGATTCTCATTTTTAACCTCTTCCAGCTTTTTTATTCTTTCCACAAAGATCTTCTCAGAAAGTACAACTCTGTTAACAAGGGTCTCAAGCAAATCTATGGCAAAGCCTGGATTATTGGTTAAGAGTACATCAAGGTTATCCCTGGTTGCAACTGAAAGTATGGTATCTGTTGCACATAAAGCTGTTGCATTCCTCGTTTTTTCATCACCTAAAACTGCAAGCTCTCCAAAAAACTCCCCTGCTGTTGCAGTATGGACAGTAATAATCTCACCGTCATCATTTCTTTTATAAAATATAACTCGCCCCTTTTTTATGAGATAAAACTTATCACCAACATCTCCCTCACGGAAAATAATAGATCCAGCCTCATAAATCTCTTCATCCTGCGATATAACAAGGGGCTTATAAAAAAAGCTCTTAATTTGATCAAAGCCAGGGAGTTTAAATATAAATACAGCACCCTTCCAATAACGAGCTATATTATATTGGATAATAAATATCAAAAATCTAAAATTACGGGCCTTTATTCTTATTATAGAACCAAAGGGTTCATGGCGCAATGTGTGGTTTTCCCACACAACATTTCCTTTAATTATAGAAGACTCAATATTTGATATTTTGAAGCGTAAAAATATTTCCTTTCCAGTTCCGAGGGATTCTGTTGTTTGCAGAAAACAGGTGGAAGATGTTAAATCATTTGTAACAGCCCATTCCTGAACAACACCATCAGATAAAATCTCAACATCAGCTATAATAGGAAGACGAATGAGGCTTTTAACAAAATACATAGGGTTAACTGCACCACTTATCATGAGAACTAAAGCCACAGATATAGGGAAGAGAACGAAAACAGAAACAGCCTCCTCCCTCAAAAGTGGAAAATTATAAATCTCATTCAAATTCTTATACAAGGTCATACCAGCAGAGGCTAGAAATATCATAATAACAACAAAGAGAAATCTAAAGACACCAGGATTCCATGTGAAAAACGGTGCTGGACTTGACTTTAATATTCCTGTATATCTCTTTACCCAGCGATCATATCTCGGCTGTCTATCTTTACAGATCCACTCCTCGAAATTCATATTCATAAGCTTTAGTTTCTTTTCTGGATAAAAAGTCTGAGAACGAGCAAGGACTATCTCAAGAACAGTAACTGAAAATATTACAATCGGTGCTGCTAAATATATTAAGAAACCCCCAGCAAGAAGACTTGCATCAAATGAGCCATGGATCAAAACAGGAATAAAAAAAGCCTTTAGCCGATAAAAAAGAATATTTCGCCATGACCAAGAAAGTTTGCCAATGCTTAAATAGAAGCCTATAATTCCACAGGTAGTAATATGAATAGGAACTGAAAAAATCATCCTTATATACAAAATAGAGCTATCAAGCTCAAGGGCATAAAAAAAGTTTTCTATACATGCAAAACCAAGCCCAAAGAACATTCCTGTTATTATACCATCAGTAACAGAGAACTCAGGGAACTTCCTTAAGATGACATATAAAACAATTACAGCTCCCAGCTTCTCAACAGTTCCTGCTGTAAGAAAGCCTCTCATCACAGGGTTTACTACATACAAAAATTGTGAAATAGTAGCTCCTATGAGTATTAAAAAAAGAGCATAGGCAATTCCTGTTAAAAAGGCAGTAACATATTTTGAAACAGCATGGCCTAGGCCAGTGAAATATCTAAAATAGACAAGATAAAAAATCAATAAGGGAATAAAGGATATTGAAAGCTTTGTCACCATAACCAGTTCACTTGAAAATTTTGTTTCTCTTAAATTTAAAATACCAAAGAGCCAATAAATTGTAAATAATTTATTACTACAATAAAAAATATTTTTGCTTTTGTGATGTATTCCTGAGAGAATGATTTAAGTTGCATAAACATAGAAGAAGGGATATGGAAGAACATAACATACTAACTATAATAGGCCCAACAGCATCAGGTAAAACAAGACTTGCAGTAGAACTTGCTGTTGAAATAAATGGGGAGATAATCTCTGGAGACTCTCGACAGGTCTACATAGGGATGGATATTGGGACAGGAAAAGATATTGAAGAATATAACACTCCATCGGGCCCTGTTTCATATCATCTTATTGATATAGTTTCGCCTTTTGAAGATTATAATCTCTTTAGATATATAAAGGATTTCAATAAATCATACGAGGATATAGTATCACGCAAAAAATTTCCAATACTGTGTGGAGGTTCTGGTCTTTACATAGAAGCTGCTTTAAAAGGATATAATCTACCTGATGCTCCTGAAAACAAATCACTCAGAGAGGAGCTTGAGCTTCTTACAAAGGAGGAACTTATCTCCATGCTAAGAGAACAATCAACAGAAATATATAATAACACAGATATTTCCAGCAAGCGAAGAATAATTCGAGGTATAGAAATAGCTCTCTACATGAAGGAAAATAAAATAACTACCTCCCCAAAAAATACTGATCTAAAGCCTATTGTAATTGGCATCTCACTCCCAAGAGAAGAGCTAATTGCAAGAATAGATGAGCGTCTTGAAAAAAGACTGAACCAGGGTATGATTGATGAGGTGAAGTCTTTAATTGAAAAGGGAGTTCCTCTTGAAAAACTCTATAAGCTTGGACTGGAATACAGATACTGCTCCATGTATCTCAACAACCAGATAAACTATGATGATATGGTCCTGAAACTTAAAACAGAAATCCATAGATTTTCAAAGCGTCAGATGACATGGTTTAGAGGCATGGGAAAAAGAGGCATCCCCATACAGTGGATTGATGGGAATACCTCCTCGGCATTTAGAGTAATTGAAAATCATGGTATTATATTTAGCTTAAATTGAGAATATATTTTTACCAGCAAATTTAGTAACATCTTTATCAAAAGAAAAGACCTTATATTTTTTTGAGTAAGAACACAATATGCAATCAACATAGTCACAGTTACTATTGGAAAATATATCTAAGGATTCTATAATAATATCTTTATCTTCAATGATGATTGACTTTTGTGAGATAAATTCAACTAAGACACTAGAAACTTCACTTCTACCTATTTTATATACTTTTATTAAAACGTATACAACCTCAGCCAAAACTGCATGGCTTATATAGGCCTTAATATTGCCTTTTGAAACCTCACCAAAAAAAATCTTAGATTTTTCATAAAGCTCATTAATGTCAGAGAGGAGATAGCGCAAGATAACATTTGCATCAATTATTACTATGTTTTTCTTTGATTGAATCACCAAAGGCCTCTTTTTCTTTTTGCAGCAATTTTTCAGATTTATCTTTTAGAGCATAATTTTTGAAGACACCATCTAAATCCCTTGCAGGAGTGATGATGATTTTATCATCAACCATATCAATATGCACAATATGGGTATTTAATTTTTTACGTAACTTTGCTGGTAAAGTAATTTGTCCCTTTTTTGTAATCTTCGATAATTTCATATAAACTTCCGATATAAAGTATTACCTGATTTTTAAGGTATTACTTTTATAAATTTTGTCAAATGTTTTTACATGGAAAAGCTCAGATGAAATTTATAGAGATAAAAGAGGCATCCCCATACAGTGGATTGATGGGAATACCTCATCTCTTGCGCTTAAAATTATAAAATCAAAGACCTTTTGAGCTACTTAACTCCTTTACCGTTAAAGAAAGCTTTATAGTGCATGTCACTTCCCTGTATATGATGAATTAGCCAATCCCTCAAAAAATTTATTAACTCAATGGAAAAATTTGCCTTCCCCTCTATGAGTCTCTTTTGAAAATCGAGCACCTTAGCTGTAAGTTTTTCGTGCTCATCTTTATGTTTTTTATAATCAGGATAATTATATTTGACCATATACTTTTCTTCATCTGCGAAGTGAGTCTTCGTGTATTCAATAAGCCCTGCCAGAGCCTTTTCCATTGCTGAGACCTTATCTCCAACAAAAATAAGCTGATTAAGATCATTAACCAATCTTACAAGTTCCTTATGCTCGTTGTCAAAAAGCTCAACCCCTACACTTAAATCATCAGTCCATTTAATGTAATCCATAAAAATCTCCTCAAAACTGTGTTAACTCATTTAAAGCTTTTACTATATTTATAATATACAAAAAAATCAAGGGAGTGATACAAAATTTTTGGAAATTCCTTAAAGTTAAATTCAAAAAAATTTCAAAAACTCTTTCTTGACAATATACTCTTAATAATCTAAGACATCACAAAGAGGTTCTTGAGATGATTACTATACTGGAAGAACTGGTAAATCAAATTGGCAGCATAGTCCTTGTAGCTGTGATTTTATCACGCTTTAATTTCTTTAAAAGATTAATAACAAGGGATAAGCTACCCATTAAACATTTAATAATTCTTTCTATATTTTTTGGTCTTTTTGGTATATTAAAAACATACACAGGCATTCCCGTAATGGGCGCACTTGCAAATGCTCGTGTAGTTGGAGTCTTTGTTGGTGGTCTCATAGGAGGTCCTGTAGTTGGCATACTCTCTGGCTTTATTGCAGGCTTCCACAGATGGGTAATAGATATTGGAGGATTTACAGCCTTTCCATGTATGGTCTCCACCATCCTTGAGGGGACTCTTGCAGGTATTCTAAGCTATGCCTTCCACAAATCAAATCCAAGATGGCTCTTTGCCTTATGGACAGGTGCTCTTGCTGAAACAATGCAGATGATGATATTACTTATTATGGTTAAGCCCTTTGAATCTGCACTTCAGCTCGTATCTCTTATAGGTCTTCCTATGATTGTGGCAAATGCTATAGGGATCAGCATGCTAATTGCCATAGTTGATATGATAGCAAATGAGAGGGATAAAATTGCAGCAAGTCAGTCAAAGGTTGTTCTTGAGATTGCACACAAAACAATAAATATTTTTCGAAAGGGATTTAACATAAAAACAGCTACTGAGGCTGCAAAAATAATAAAGGATACCACAGGGGCATCTGCTGTTTCATTTACAAACCTCGAGATGATCCTTGCTCATGTTGGCATAGGGGATGACCACCATATACCGGGCAGTCCCCTTGTAACTATGATAACAAAAAACGTATTAAAAGATGGGAAATCAAGAATAGCGAATAAAAAAGACGATATCTCCTGTTCACACAAAGAGTGCCTTCTCAACAGCGCGGTAATTGTTCCCTTGATGGAAAAGGATAATGTAATTGGCTCACTGAAAATTTATAAAACAGGGGAAAACTCTATTACTCCTGTAGATGTTGAACTTGCAGAAGGGCTTGCCTCTCTTTTCTCTACTCAAATTGAGCTCAGCAGAATTGAAGAACAGGCAAAACTACTGAATATCTCTGAGCTAAAGGCCTTACAGGCTCAGATAAATCCTCACTTTCTATTTAATTCCCTTAATACAATAATTTCCCTTATACGCACAAGTCCAGATAAAGCAAGGGAACTCCTTGTAAAACTTGGTGCATATTTCCGCAATAGCCTTAACCATAGTGAAGAGATCTTGCTTTCCGATGAAATTCAAAATATAAAAAATTATCTGGAAATAGAAAAGGCACGCTTTGGAGAAAAGCTAAAAGTCATAATAGATGTACCAGATGATATAAATTGCGCTATCCCCCCTTTTACTCTTCAGCCTCTGGTGGAAAATGCCCTTAAACATGGACTTCTGCAAAAAGTTGAAGGAGGAACAATAGAAATAAAAGCTCAAAAAAATGGAAATGATATTTTTATCTCTGTTGAGGATGATGGGATTGGGATTAATGAAGAAAAACTAAATCATATCTTTGACGAAACCACATGCTCTAAATCAGTTGGAATTAAAAATGTTCACAAAAGGCTTATTTGCAAATATGGACCTTCCTATGGACTTAAACTTAGAAGCACAGAGGGCAAAGGCACAAGTGTTTATCTAACAATACCTGGAGCAGCTTAATGATAAAGGTGATAATAATTGACGATGAAGAACCAGCAAGATCAGAGCTAAGATTTTTACTTGAAGAGGAATATGAAGATATTGAAATCATTGCAGAGGCCTCTGATGGTAAAATGGCTCTTAAACTCTGCCAGGAGCTTAATCCAGATTTAATATTCATTGATATTCAGATGCCTCTTCTTTCTGGCATTGATGTTGCAGAGACTCTTACCCAATCCACTTCTCCTCCATATATTATCTTTGTGACAGCCTATGATTCCCATGCCATAAAGGCCTTTAAACTCCATGCAATAGATTATCTACTCAAACCTATAGAAACAGAAAGGCTTAAAAGCAGCATTGAAAGAGTTAAAAAACTTATTGAATCCGATAAATCTAACTCTATAACTTCTTCTCAAAAAAATCTTAAAGAACTGTTTAAGGATTTTAAGGATAAAAAAAATACCTCCATCATAACTGTATGCAAAGACGAAAAATTTTACCCTGTGCCAATAGATAAAATCAAATATGCCTATGCTGATGATAAAAAGACCTTCCTTGTCACTGTAAATGGAAAATTTTACTATAAACACACTTTGCAGCACCTTGAGGAAATTCTGCCAGAAAACTTTGTCAGAACTCACAAAAGCTATATAGTAAACATAAACTTTATAAAAAACATTGAACTGTGGTTCAATGGAGCATATCAAATATTTTTGCAAAATGAGGAAGAGCCAATTCCCCTTAGCAGAAATCACGTAAAGCACTTTAAAGAGATTATGCAAATGGAATAACCCTTTTTTAAAAAGTCAAATTCATAGCCAGTGCATTTTATCCTCAAAAACTAACACTTTATCCTTGATAATTGCCTTTCACGAAAAATTTTAACACAAAAAATTTTTTTGATCTAAATTGCTCTTAGAATTCAAAATCAGGAGGTTTTATATGATAAGCTTTCTTTTATCACTGGTTGCTCTCATCGCAGGATATTTTATTTATGGGGCAATTGTTGAAAAGCTCTTCGGGATAGATGAAACTCGCAAGACACCAGCTCTTACAATGACAGATGGCGTTGATTATGTGCCACTGGGATGGAAGAGAATTCTAATGATCCAGATTCTCAACATTGCAGGTCTTGGGCCAATCTTTGGCGCTATCATGGGAGCCCTTTATGGTCCTGCTGCTTTTTTATGGATTGTCTTTGGAACCATATTTGCAGGGGCAGTGCACGATTTCTTTTCTGGCATGCTGTCTGTTAGACATGAAGGCAAAAGCATCCCAGAGATTGTTGGAATCTACCTTGGCGATTCCATGAGAAACTTCATGAGAATTTTTTCTGTTATACTTCTTGTTCTTGTTGGCACAGTATTTATTGCAGGACCTGCCGGGCTTCTGGCAAACCTTGGCATGAGTGGAATTTTTGCAAATAAGTGGTTCTGGCTTGCAGTAATAATAGTATACTACTTCCTTGCAACAATTCTACCTATAGACAAGATTATAGGCAGATTTTATCCTATTTTTGGAATAGTTCTTTTAATCATGGCTGTTGGTATAGGTGGAGCCATTCTCTTTTACCAAAGCCCTATACCTGAGATCACACTGACCAATATGCATCCTAAGGGACTTCCTCTCTGGCCAATGCTTTTTATCACAATTGCCTGTGGTGCTATAAGTGGATTTCACTCAACTCAATCTCCAATTATGTCAAGGTGTATTGAATCAGAAAAATATGGTAGAAGAGTTTTTTACGGCGCTATGGTTGCAGAGGGTATAATTGCACTGGTATGGGCTGCTGCTGCAATGACATTTTTTAATGGAATAGGTGGTCTTGCTGCTGTTCTTGGTAAAGGCGGAGCTGGACTTGTTGTTCATGACATATCTATTGGTTTACTTGGAACCGTAGGTGGCATACTTGCAATACTTGGAGCCATTGCATGCCCAATAACCTCTGGTGATACTGCATTCAGAAGTGCAAGGCTTACCATAGCAGACTCCTTCAACTATGACCAGACAAAGATTAAAAACAGGCTCTTAATTGCACTGCCTCTTTTTGCCATAGGCCTTGGACTCAACTTCATGGACTTCTCTATAGTATGGAGATACTTTGCATGGTCAAATCAGACCCTTGCAACAATAGTTCTCTGGGGAGCAGCTGCATATATGGTAAAACACAATAAATTCCATTGGATAGCTACTATTCCTGCAACATTTATGACTGCAGTTTGCACAACCTATATTCTCATAGCTCCAGAGGGATTTAAACTTTCAACAGCAATTGCCTACCCTGCAGGAATCATTGTTGCAGTGGCAATCCTTGCATGGTTTATTACTCATTCTATTGTAAAAAGTAAAGAAGAATTGATACCCGTATCTGGAAAATAAAGTCTTCCCCACTGATTGCTTCGCCGCATAAGGCGAAGCAATCTAACAATATAAAAGCTCACCCCTTTCTCTTTCTATACTCCATGGGAGATACTCCTGTGGCCTTAGAAAAAGCTCGATTGAAGGTCCTAACAGAATTAAATCCCACAGCCATAGCAATTCTTATAACAGGGGAGTCATCCTCCAGGAGAAGCTTTTTGGCCTGCTTGATTCTGAAAGAATTTATGTAACTTGTAAAGCTCATCCCTAATTGTCTATTTAATATTTCTGAGAGCTGCTGATGATTTATTCCAAGAAGATCAGAAACCTTTTTTATATTCAAATCATCTTCCAGGTAGAGCTTTTCCTCTACCATCAGAGTATTAAGCCTTTCCAGGATGGAAGAAATATCAACACCTCGCACCTTGGATGATGCATATTTCTTTTTTGAGCGTACATACTTGAAAATGGCATAGTACCCAGAATCATACTGAGAGGCAAAGAAGACTCCAAGAGTAACAGTATTAACCATAGCCAGAGCAGCTTTACTCAATTCAAAGGTAAAGATATCCCCAAAAAGACCAAGTAGAGATGTTAAAAACATCAAGATAGTAAAAATGTATGCAATCCTTGAAATCATCAAACGAGATCTATCTGGATCCTTCCATAAATACACTGTATTCAATAAGAGAGACAATAGCCCTGAGGAAAGCACAATCTTACTGGAAAAATTTATAATATGGGCAATCTTAAAATAAATAGGCAAGGTCCTGAAAGATGGTTCAAGTAGTGGACGCAACTCAACATATGCTCTTATAAAATTTTTGTTAAAAAGAGGGCCTGATGCTATAAAAATTGCAATTGATATCAATGTCAAGATCACGAGAGGCGAAACCTTGATGCTATGTCCTTGAATCAAAAATCTAAACCTGATATAAAGAAAAAGAGGAGTTCCAAAAGTAAAGGGAATCAAAAAAAAAGAGACATACCAGTATCCATCAAAGGGTTTGATAGAATAAGACAAAACCTGAAGCATGCCAAGGCCCATAAACATATAAGAAAGGGAATAAAAATAATTCGGCAAAAGCTTTTCCTTTGAAATGAGGCGGGATATAGCAAGAACAAAAACAAAAAAAGGTCCAAAATATATGTATTGCAGATATAGCGCTTTCAATAGTTCCACAAATTCCCCCAGAAAATAGTCATATCTACTAATTATATGGACATTATATATTTTGTATATACTTTTTTATGGTCAAAATATATATTAACGAGACATTTTAAATAAAAACCGTCTATACTTTCTGTAAAATTAAGAGGAGGATATCAATGAATTACTCAATATCAAATCTCCATGGAAAATATAAAAGCAAGCTGATCACTGCCCAGCAGGCCGCAGCTCTGGTGAAAAATGGTGATAAAGTATCCTATGGTTGCTTTCATACAAAGCCAATAGCCTTTGATATAGCACTTGCTGAGAGAATAGAAAGCGGTGAGATAAAAAAGCTCGATACCTTTATTGTTGGAACAATACTTCCAGTTCCACAAGTTCTTTTAAAAATGATTCAAAAGCAAAATGAAGGTGATTTTAAGTATAACACCTCATGGTATGGCCCAATTGAGAGAATGCTTGCTGCATCAGGAGTCCCAGCTTTTATTCCAATACAATTTCAAGATGTTATAAAGCTACGGACAGAACCATTGTGGCATGACTCTCTCAGAAGAGATATCTCTGTAATACAATGTGCACCTATGGATAGTTTTGGAAACTTCAATTTTGGAATTGCCAATGCTCATACAAGGCGCGATATGCTTAACTCGCCCATAAAAATTGTTGAGGTAAACACGAACTTCCCGGTTATATACGGTGGAGCAGAGGAGCACCTCCATATAGATGAGATTGATTATATAATAGAAGGCACAAACCCAGAAATGTTTTATATGCCTCATATAGAACCAACTGACGTTGAGGTAAAGATAGCAGAAAATATAATACCATTGATCAAAGATGGAGCATGCCTGCAACTTGGAATAGGAGGAGTTCCCAATGCCATAGGCAAGATGATTGCACAATCAGATCTTAAAGATCTTGGCGTATGCAGTGAGATGTTCTGCGATGCCTTCTATGATATGTATATGAGTGGCAAGATCACCAACAAATTAAAAAAGCGAGATATAGGCAAGAGCGTATTCACATTCAGCCTCTGCACAAAGGAGACAATGGATTTTATGAATAAAAATCCTCTCATGGCTTCATACAACGGTGAATATGTTACAGAATACTCCAACGTAAGATTCGAAGACAATATGTTTTCCATAAATGCAACATTGGAGGTGGATCTCCTCGGACAGGCTGTATCAGAGACCATAGGGCAAACACAATATTCAGGAACAGGTGGGGCCTTAAGTTTTACATGGGGATCTTATGAATCTAAAGGAGGAACTGCTGTTTTGTGCCTGCCTTCAACTTATACAGACAAAGAAGGCAAAGTCCACTCAAAGATAAGAGCAACACTTACCCCTGGATCAGTAGTAACAATACCGCGATCTGTTACAAGCACAATTGCAACGGAATATGGAATTGCAAATATTAAGGGCCTGTCTCTATGGGGAAGAGCTGAAAAACTCATAGGCCTTGCGCATCCTGATTTTAGAGATGAACTTATAAAAGAAGCTGAAAAAATGAATATATGGAGAAAGAGTAATAAAATTGAATAATCTTGGGAATAAAGTTGTGAAGGTGAGGATAAAATTATCAAATTGCTTTCTCTCTTGGATTAAATAAAACTTTGAATAAGACTTTCCCCCTCCCTTAGAGCTGGCATAGACCAGCTCTATTCTTTTAATGTAAAAGTTAATGGCTGGACAAAGCTTAAACTTTCTTTGCCAATAATCTCTGGAATTTGAGGAAATGGGCTTGAGTTACGAATTGCCATCATGGCAGAATCATCAAGGAGTGAAAACCCAGAGCTTTTAGATATTTCTGCAAAAATGAGATTTCCAAAACGATCTATAGAAAAGCGAACATATACCTTTCCTTCAATTCCATTTTTTCGTGCTCCCAAGGGGTAAACAAGATTTGAAAGTATTTTTTGACGGATCATCTCTGTATATATCATCTCAGTTTCACTGCTATCACCATTATCCCCTGAGTTTTGAGAATTTAAATTGTTTTTTCCTTGAAGGTTTAAGGATTTATCACTTCTTGAAAATCTATTGATATCAGCAAGTTTTTCAGAAGCAGGGAGAACTGTTGTTATTTTGAAAAATCTTTCCTTTTGTTCTTCTGATGGCAAATGAAAAAATCCACCAAAGAGTAGCAAGCTATGAAACAGAAGTGAAAAACCTATCCCATAGGGCAAACATTTTCTGCTAAAAAAACTCATTTCTCTACCTTTGTTGCAATTACAAGTTCCTTTATTCCACTCTTTTTAACACGATCCATAACCATAACAATAAATTCAAGCTGAACTGTTTTATCTGCTTTCAGGATTACAGTTTTCTTCGGGCTATTGGAGGATTTTAAAAAATCCTCCAAATCATTAATTCCAACCACTATACCGTGACAAAAAATTTGATTATTCCTGGTTATATACAAAATGACATTATCCTGATCTATATCACCTACCGCTTCTGATTCTGGAAGAGAAACCTCTATACCTGAATTTGTCACAAAATATGACGTGAGAGCAAAAAAAAGCAAAAGTTGAAAAACAACATCAATTAGAGGGCCTATATTAAAATTTACAGTGATCTTCTTCCTGTGTTCTATTTCTGTATTCATTTCTTAAGAGTTTCCAGTATTTGATTTATGATTTCTTTTATATCCCCTGTAATGCTGTCAATGCGATCCTCAAAATAGTGATAAGCAATTACTGATGGTATTGCCACAGTTAAGCCAGCGGCAGTTGTAATAAGAGCCTCCCAGATACCTCCCGCAAGAGCAGAGGGATTAACCTGACCATGCATGTTTTGTATTGACATAAAAACCTTAATCATACCAGTAACAGTTCCAAGGAGACCAAGCAATGGCGTAATGTTGCCAATAATAGCAAGCCAGTTAAGCCTTAACTCAAGATCTCTCACAAAAAGTGTTGCAAAACGAAAGAGTTTGTGTTCTGCCTCATGGAGTGATTCCTCACCAGTCAAAAAAGCTGACATATCAGATGCAAGGGAGTTATTGCACTGATGAGTCAGGGTTTTTGATGTCTTTATATTAGCAAATGAGTTTCTTATGCGATTATTGGCTCTATATATAATATAAAATCTTTCAATGAATATAGCAAGGGCCATTACAGAGCAGATGAGTATAGGCCACATCACAGGTCCGCCTTTCTGAAATAATGTCAACATAACAGCTAACCTCTTATTTTTATCACCATAGTAATTTTTATATAATTTTTTATCAATAATTTTTAGTTAATATACACATAGAACATATAAAATAATTTATTATCTATTTTAATGCCATTAAATACATATTATATTATTGACAAATAATATAATCATAAAAAAAATAACACAAAAAATAAATCGATCAATAAAGAGGAGCAAATATGAAACTACGAAATTTTATTGTTAGTTGTCTAATTTTATCTCTTCCAGCTACTTTCTCACTAAAAGCTATTGCTCAAGAAAAAAAATCTGAGGAGTTAAATCTTGAAGAGATAGTCCTTGGTGCAAAATCCATTCTTGTGCCCACAAGACAAAGCGGTGACAGCGTTTACACTGGCACAGAGGTGACAAAGAGTGGCATAAATCTCTCTGGTGAAAAGGGAAAAGCAAATGTATATGAGGTGGTGGATTTAGTTCCTGGAATTGTATTTGAAGGCATTGATTGTGCAAATATGACAGCAGAACAAAACAACATCCGCATAAGAGGCGTGAGGGGATACCTCGGTGCTATGACAGTCAATGGAATACCTAACTATGGGGGCAATCCAATGGGTCCCCGTGCTTATGTCTATGACATGGAAAACTTCAGTAGCATTGCTATATATAAAGGAGCATCCCCTTCTGATCTTGGAGTTGGCGTTGGCAACAGAGGAGGCGCCATTGAACTCAGACCTCTCTGGGCTCAAGAAAAAATGGGCTTAACAGTAACACCATCATACGGCAGCTATAATTACAAAAAAATATATGGACGTTTTGATAGCGGAACAATCCCTGTAACTGGAAGCAGGGTCTCTGCAGCCTATTCTTACTCAAATGAAGACAAGTGGAAAGGGCCCGGAGAGCTTGGACCAAGGAACAACGGAAACTTCACTTTTGTTCAACCCATTGGCAATTTTGTCGATGTAAGGCTATGGGCAAATTACAACAACATTGAGCAATACAAATACCGCTCTCTTACTTATGCTCAGGCTAAAAATCTTGAGGACTATTATAAACTGGATTTTAATGAAGATCTCACAGGCACTCCTGCTGAGGATAAAAACTACTATAAATTTAATAAAGCTAAGCACAAAAATGCCGACTTCTTCGCACAAATCGGAATAACTCTGGAACCAATAATCATAACTTTAAAGCCCTATCTCTGCGATGAAGACTCCACAATACAAGATGGTGCAACTATTCAAAATAAACCAGGAGTTCAAAAAAGAACAAGAGATATAAACCGAACAGGGATAATATCAGAAATTCTTGCTGACCTAAAAGTAGCACAGATTACAGCTGGATATCACTTTGAAAATTCAGATTCAGATATATATTCAGAGAACTACTGGATCAATTCCGATGGCAGCCTTACCTATAGAGGTTATGGCATTTTTGCAACATCCGGGGATACAAAAATATACAGCCCTTATGGGAAACTCTCTGGAACCATTGAAAATTTTAAGTGGCAAATGGGTATAAAATATTTCAAATTTAAAGATTCAGACTCTGATGGTTATACCACAGTCTATACAAGCGGATATCCTGAACTTCAAAGGGCAAGCGACCTTGACAGAGAAGCAAGGGATTATGATATATGGCTGCCCAGTGCAGGTGTTTCTTATTCCTTTACAAAAAACTTTGAAATATACTCAAGCTATGGCCGCAATTTTATAAGACCATACTCATATATGCCTCTAATAAATCTGTATAATCGACTGCGAACTCAATTTCAGGCTGCAGGCATAACTCTCAATGACTTATTCAAGGGCTATGATATTGAGGAATCTCACAACATAGATGCAGGAGTCAGATTTAAAAATGACTTTATAGAAATCACGCCAACCATTTTCCTGTCACGGCACAAAAATCTGCTGGTCAACATTACAGATAACCGCGTTACAGATCCATCTACAAGCAAGCCAGTAAGCTACCAGCAAAACGTAGGCAAGGCCAAAGGATATGGCGCTGAGATAGGTATGAACGTCTTCATTGGAGACTTTGTTACAATATTTTTCAATCCTGCATACAATCATCTTGTATATGATGGCAACATTGTATATCAGGGCACAGAGTATGACAATGATGGAAAACAAATTGTCGATGCTCCTCAATGGACAATTGTAGGAGGAATATCAGGAAATTATAAAGGCTTTGAGGCTACCCCTTCAGTTAAATATATGGGATCCCGATATGGGACACTTGATCATAATGAAAAAATTGACTCATACTATATAGCCTCTCTAAGGCTAAGTTATTCAAGGGAAAATTTCATTGCCAAAAACATAAAAATATCTCTGGATTTCGATAACATTTTTAATAAAAAATACATATCAGTCATAAGTGCCTCTGATGATTCTCTATCAGGAACAAGCTATTATGCAGGTGCTCCCTTCTCTGTTAAGGGTTCTGTTAGTTTTGAATTTTAAAGATTCTTTTTTCCCTCGGGTTTTCACCTCAGGGAAAATAAAATAAGGAGTATGTAACATGAAAAAAATTGCAGTTTGTGGAAAAGGTGGAGTTGGAAAAAGCTTTATGGTCTACTCTCTCACAAAGGCTTTCCAGAAGAAAGGTTTTAACGTATGCGTGGTTGATACAGATGAGTCAAATCTTGGATTACCGGAGATGCTTGGTATTAAAGAAACTCCCCTTGCTTTTATGGAATACCTTGGTGGCAAAAAATCTGTTCAGCAAAATATGATGAAGAGATTTTCCTCTGGAGATAAAGAAGTAAAAATCTCTGTAATAGAAGATGAAAGCTTTCCCCTGGCGGAAATAGGTAACCAATACATTGCAGATCATGGCTCTATAAAATTTATAACAATAGGAAAGATCAATATGCCTATGGAGGGCTGCGCCTGTCCCATGGGAGCCATAAGCAGAGAATTCTTAGAAAAGGTTGTGCTACAAGAAAATGAGATAATGATTGTTGATACAGAGGCAGGAGTAGAACACTTTGGTCGAGGTGTGGAAAAGGGTATAGATACTGTTATTGCTATAAGTGAACCAACCCGGGAATCCCTTTCTGTGGCAAAAAGAATTTTTGATCTTGCAAGTGTGATGGATAAAAAGCGTTATCTTATAATTAACAAAGTCCCCTATGGTCAAATAGAGGATAAGGCTATGGGAATTGCCAGAGCAATGGACCTTCCAGTATCAGGCATAGTCCATTATGACATGGATGTCTTTAACTCCGCAATTGAAGGAAGTGAAATAACTTCAAAAACGGCAATTTTAGAAGTAGAAGAAATACTCAATAAACTCATATAAAATGGATTAGAAATGAATAACGAATTTTTTAACATAAGACCAATAGGCTATATGAGGCACAACCACTCAGAGGTACCAAGGCATTGTAGCGTCTCCAACCTTGAGGCTGAAATTATAATAAATAAAGAATACCTTCTCGGAATCAGAGATATAAAGTCAGGAGATATTATTAATGTTTTATTTTACTTTCACAACTCACCTTCATTTACACCAGAAAAGCTAATTGCAAAACCTCCACACCTTGGGGAAGAGCGAGGAGTCTTTAGCACATGCTCTCCGGTTAGACCAAACCCAATAGGTCTTTCCACTGTGGAGGTTGTGGATGTAATTGATAACATCATCAGAATAAAGCATGTTGATATGATAAATGGCACACCTGTAATTGATATCAAGCCATACGTCCCTTTTCAGAAGACTTAAACCCAAAAGGAGATTTGCATGAAAACCATAATCAAAATTTTAACAGCCATTGTAATTTTAATATCAAACCATGCACTTTCTGCTGAAAAACGAACAATAAAAGACATGGCTGGTCGTGATGTTACAATTCCTGCAGAGATAAAAAGAATTGTGGCAATTAGCGCATCATTAAGATATATAGTATATATGCAATGCTTTGACAGAGTTGTAGCAGTAGAAGGTATTGAAAAACAAAACCTGATGAAGGGTATAAATTCATCTGGAAAAGCATACTGGCTTGCAATATCCCATAAATTAAGTAAAATTCCAACCATAGGCGAAGGAGGTCCTGGCAAAATTCCTGACTTTGAAAGATTAATCTCAATCAAGCCAGATGTTATATTTACCTTCGAAGCTGATAATGCAAATCTTATAGAGCAAAAAACAGGTATACCATGTATTGTCCTTGCATATGCAGGAACAGCAGGATTCAATATTGAAGAGGTTAAAAAAACATTTTCCTTTCTTGGGGAAATACTAAACAAAAAAGAAAGAGCTAATGAGTTAAATCGCTACATAGATTTATCCATTTCAGATCTAAACAAACGCACAAAGGATGAAAAACCTCAATCCGTCTATATAGGAGGAATTAGTGCAAGAGGAGCGCACGGAATAACAAGCACAGAGGCATATTACCCTTCCCTTCAATGGATAAATGTTCACAATGTTGCAGATGAGGCTGGGCAGAGGGGCCATATTTTTATCGATAAGGAAAGACTAATACTATGGAATCCACAACATATATTCATAGATGCAGCAGGACTATCCCTTATTGAAAGTGATTATCAAAAAAATCCAGAATTTTACAAAAAACTCTCTGCTTTTGGCAATTCAAAAACTCTCTTCCCATACAATTTTTACAGAACTAACCTTGAAATTTTAATTCTAAACTCTTACTTCATAGGAAAAAGCATATATCCCCATAGATTCAAAGATATCAATACCAAAGATAAAGCAGCGGAAATATTTATAAAATTTTTGGGTAAAGATATATATCACGAAATTAAACAAAGCTACAAAGGTTATGGAAAAGTTAAGTTTACAAGCTCAGGAATCTCAGTTGAATAAAAACAGAATTGTCAAAAGATATCAAAAGTCTATTTTCTATAAAATATTATCAGGCTTATTGTTAATAGCTATTCTTTTGTCTGTATTTATATACTCCCTTTCTTCTGGCTCAATAAAGATATCTTTTATTGAAATTCTTAAGGCCCTCTTTGCTGGCAACGAGAATTCCTATATTCTATACAACATACGTCTTCCTCGTTCAATCGGAGCCATATTGGCAGGGGCATCTCTTGGGCTTGCAGGATGTGTTATGCAAAATATATTAAAAAATCCTCTGGCTTCACCTTTTACTCTTGGCATATCCCATGGTGCTGCCTTTGGTGCTGCTATGGCAATAATTTTCTTTAATGCTGGTACAGCTCATTCCTTTGGAAATGAATCTGTTACTTTCTTCAACAGCTATTTTGTAGCAATATCTGCCTTTGTAGGTGCCATTCTCTCTACAATCATCATTCTTGGACTTTCTCTTTATAAAAACATCTCTCCAGAGGCGGTTGTTCTTTCGGGAGTTGCAATTGGAAGCCTTTTTAATGCTGCCACTATGTTTATTCAATATTTTGCCGCTGATTTTCAGGTGTCAGCAACAATATTTTGGACATTTGGAGATATAGGCAAAGCAGGATGGAGCGAAAATGCAATAATTGCAATAGCCTTCATGTTCTCTTTTATCTGGTTTTATTTTCAAAGATGGAGTTTTAATGCTTTGCTATGGGGAGATGAAACAGCAAAGAGTTTGGGTGTTTCCGTCACTTCATTGAGGTTGATTTCTATGCTTCTCTGTGCTATACTTATAAGCATATGCACAGCCTTTCTTGGAATTATAGGATTTGTGGGCCTAATATCGCCTCACATTGTTCGAATGTTTATAGGGACTGATTATAGATTTTTGATTCCATTATCTACTATCTTTGGATCGTTGCTTCTTTTAATTTCTGATTTAATTGCAAAAACTATCTTAGACCCTGTAATTCTCCCTGTGGGGATAATAACTTCTCTTCTTGGGGCTCCATTATTCTTTTATATGCTTATAAAAAGAAGGAGGGTATAATGCTTCAGCTTTCCAATTGTACAGCTGGTTATGAAGGAAAAATAATTTTAACTGATATATCCTTTTCTCTAAAAAAGGGAAAGGTTACAGCTCTTCTTGGACCAAATGGCTCAGGCAAGTCAACACTGCTTAAACTCATAGACAGAATAATTATACCTCAAAAAGGAGAAATTAAAATTGATGGCAAGAATATAAAGGATTTCTCAAACAGAGAGCTTGCTCAAACAATAGCATACCTTCCACAAATTAATAATGCACTACCCGATTGCTCAGTTTTTGAGTCAATACTCCTTGGAAGAAAACCCTATATAAATTCAGAACCCTCTATTGAGGATCTCCATATGGTAGATTATATAATAAAAAAATTCTCTCTTGAAAATTTTTCATTTAGATCAATAAACAGACTCAGCGGAGGTGAAGCTCAAAAAGTCCTTATTGCAAGAGCTATCATTCAAAAACCAGAGATACTCCTACTTGATGAACCAATCAATCACCTTGACATGAAAAATCAGATTGAAATTTTAAAAATCATAAAAGAATTTACAAAAAAAATGAACCTATCCTCTCTTATAGTCCTTCATGATATAAACAGAGCTTTGCAATTTTGTGATGAATTTATTTTACTAAAAGATGGGAAAATTTTTAAAACTGGTGATAATCAAATAATTAACCCAATATCTGTAAAAAAAATCTATGGGATAAACAATAAATGTATCGAACTCAACAAGCGGAAGGTTATTATCTCATAGCTGTTTTTTAACACTTACAATACAACTAA
>ERZ795045.1001-NODE-1001-length-33277-cov-5.827614_pt1 | contig 33277 bp, 22 predicted proteins | sample MGYA00375129_ERZ795045 | MGnify/ENA primary metagenome ERZ795045 (study PRJEB30174, sample SAMN05720166) | activated sludge metagenome | isolation source: anaerobic digester from wastewater treatment plant | place: Japan | collected 2015-05-15 ...
TTTGCCTGGATCGGGTTCCCAATCCCATGGAGGCCCAAATCCACGAAATCTATTACATACATGCGTAACTGTTTGTGCAGATGGATTTGTATCGGTATCTATGATAAATAAGAAACGATCTGGATCAGAAGATGAACAAGATTGGAATCCGCTATTAAGTATTACTGTAACAAGGTTTGAACGACTTCCAAATTGATAAATATGATCGGTTGCACTAAAAATGCTCCATGCTGCACAGTTATAAGATTGTATTTGCGAAGAATTATCTGCCATTCGTATACGCCATCTTGGAATGTTTGTTTCGAGCTGATTATTAATATTGTTTAATTCCTCTAATGATGGTTCACTTCCAATAGTATAAAAAGGAGTTGGTGTCGGTGTTGGATTCGGTGGCATGGCGATTAAGACGGGTGTGGGTGTCGGTGTAGCCACGATTTGCAAATCAGTATTCATTTGAATTTCTGCCACTTTTGATTCAGGCGTATAAGTATGTGTTGTAATCGTTTCGGAGTTCAAATGAAAAGTAAGGAGACTCATTCCTACAAGAAATGACAAAAATAATCCCAATCTTTGCGCGAAGTGATGAATTGGACTCATTTCCAAATCCCCCATTCATTCGAAATATTGTGATGTATTTTGATCCATTCTTCATGACTCTCCCAAAATCGTGAGCTCGGTACGCGCGAATTGCGCGAACATATTTTCCGGGAATCTCTCAAGGACCATCTTGAAATCCGCAATGGCTAAATCGCGCATGTTCACATTCAAATAAGATTTCCCACGCCAAAAATAAGCAGCGGCGATGTTTTCATCCACTTGATAGCCAAAGTGAAAGGATGGATTCCGATAGAAATCAATAACGAAACTGAAATCCACAACCGCATTTTCATAATTTTCTAGAAAGTAATTGCTATAAGCTCGTAAACGGTGAGCCGATCCGATAATTGAAGACGATTCATCATTGCGAAACTCATCCAGGAGGATATTGCATAATTCAATCGCCTTTTTGTAATCCTTAGGACCCTCATAATAGGCTTCCGCCACGATAATACCGGCACGGCCACGGATATAGTTACCCGCTCCGGGATAATCGTTTAGAAGAGCTTCACCCCGTTCGACCACCTGATCAAATCCATTGCCGTCAATCCGGGCTAGTTCCAGGGATATTCCAAGAAGGTTGAGTTTGGCGCGTGGCACCCGGTCGCTGTTGGGAAAGCGCTGAATAAAATCTTGATATGCCTTTTGGGCTTGAATAATCTTATTACGATGATGACCAGCATAGGTAAGGTGATAACATGTTGCGGCGATGTGATACACAGCCTCCTCGGCTTGAGCGGAGTCTGGGTATCGATCAAGAAAATCGCGATACTCCGCCAAAGCGGATTCGTAGGCCAATTCTTCGTCTTTCCAGGCAAAACGTTCATGTAAATGGGACGTAGCAGGAAGCCTTTTTTGGGAAAGAGCCAAGCCTTTGAGGTAGAAGGTTTTCGCAAGGCCGAGCATTCCAAGCTCGATATCGGAACGGTTTTCGCTATACGTAAGCACCGCCATGGCTGGTGCACAAGGTTCCAAGATGTCGATTAGATCTTCCGTTTTGCAATTAGGATCTTTCTCCTTTTCTTGAACTTTCATATAGATGGTGTGCACTTTCGATGCCAGCTGATTCATCTCTTCAGCGGAGGAAGGTTTCTCGATTTGCCGCCGAAGATTCTCGCCCAGTAGATCGGGGATGACGAAACCCTTGGCCTCCGCCTCCGCTTTCTTCATTTCCACGCATAGGACATGTTTCCAGACTTGATTCCAATCCTCGAGTTTGGCTTCTTCGGGCAAGGCCTGTTCAAAACGATCATACCAACCTTCTACGACATAAAATAATCCTTCTTGTTCGACGATTTCGCCGACAAGGGTTTGCTGTGCCAAGGCAGCGGCCTCTTTCGAATCGGCTTTTTGCAATATGGTACGAAAAAGAGTGACATCACGCGCAAAAACGGGGCCGATAATGCACAGGTTCAATACGAAAGAAATACACCAAAGCCATCTCCTCATGATGAAATCCCTCTCTTTCTTCTTCTAAAAAAACTTATTACTAAATCTTTTTCAATAAATATATTTATATCATGTTCCACAAAATATTTCAATAGATTTTTTGTTTTATTTTTTATATGATATATCTATAATGACTCAAATATATAATTATATAATACTAACCTTACGGGTGAGATCATCTACGAAATCTAGACGAACTACTTTTGGAGGGTGGAATTGAATTGTCCGGTGCGGACGTCTAGATCAGCCCTGCAAGATTTTTCTTCACGCAAAGTCGATTCCCCTCACCACGGCCGCGGGGCTTCGGCGCCGAGGCCGGGGCCCAGGAACACGGCGTTCCCACAGCAGGCGCGTGGTTTCGGGATAATACCCGCGAGGTTGTGGAGTGGAAGAGGTACATCCCTGCGCGCCAATCCATTCCCCGGCTCCTACGCGCTAATCCATCCCATGGTGCATGTCTGGATCCCCGCTTGCGCGGGGATGACCTCTTTCTATGAATGCTCAGACACGGTTCCCATCCCCCCTGTGCTTGATTGATGCCCCAAGAACAGGTAGCTTCCCAAGACAGGAGCAGCATAAGGTTTATTGGGGAAAAATCCGGCATGGAAGCCCGTTCGCGCGTATTGATCGTCTGGCATGGAGCCTTGTATCCATCGTACCGGAAACCGTTCTGGATTCTACAGACCCAGTACGGCTGGGAGGTTCATCTCCTCACGGTGCCAAAGTGGAGCCAGGCCTTGCCGCGGCGCACCCGTTTCGAATCCGCCGTCGATGAACCCATCACCCTGCATATACGCCGGGCCTTCTGCAAAATGCACGGCGCGCTCTTCTTCCAGCCCGCTTTTTTCCGGATCTTCAACCGCGTGCGGCCGGACGTGGTGTACGTGATCGAGGAACCCTACTCCCTCATGGGCTGGCTGGCGACCTACTGGTGCAAGCGCAGGGTGCCCAACCTTCCGGTGATCCTCTACACGTACCAGGACATCCAAAAGACCTACCCCTTGCCGTTCCGGGCGATGGAACGCTACGTGTTCCGCCACGCCGACCGCATTCTGGTCTCGCATTCGAAGGGCGGCTGGGTGCTGGAGCGGAAGGGATATGCCAAGATGTGGGACAAATTGCCCGCCGCCGTGAATCTCGACCGCTTCACTTACAAGGAACCGCGCTACGCGGGCGGCCTGTTCACACTGGGCTACGTGGGGCGCTTGTCCGAGGAAAAAGGCCTGGACACGCTGTTGTGGGCTTTGACGGAGTTGAGCGAAGATGTCCGGTTGCGCATAGCCGGCGACGGCCCTGCCCGTTTCCGGCTCGAAAAGCTGGCCCGGGAGTTGGGCGTCTATGAGCAAGTGGCTTTTCTGAACGCCGTATCCCACGAAGCCTTGCCGGAGTTCTACCACGAATGCGACGCCTTGGTGTTGCCTTCCAAAACCCGCTCCCATTGGCAGGAACAATTCGGCCGGGTGCTGGTCGAGGCCATGGCCTGCGGCACACCCGTGATCGGCTCGGATAGCGGCGCGATTCCTGAAGTCATCGGCGGCGCGGGTCTGACCTTTCCTGAGGGGAAACCCAAACTTCTGGCTGACAAGATCTGGACGCTCATGCAGGACACGCGGCTGCAGAAAGACCTCTCGTTCCGCGGCCGCGTGCGGGTGGAACGCGAATACTCGGCCGAGCGGGTGGCTAAAAAATTGAATCAGCATCTACGCGAGGTGACCGGCCATGCATGTGGCGATTAACGCCCTGAGCCTCACCAACCGCAGCGGCACCGGACGCTACACCTGGGGATTGATTCACGGATTCATCCAATGGGCCCCGCCGGATTTTTTCCTGTCGGTCCTGATTCCCAGCCAATTCCCGATCCCCCCTGAATGGTATCATTCCACCCAGGCGCGGTTTTATTCCATCCCCATGGGTGGAACCGGGCAACGCATCGTGTGGGAACAAGGATTTCTGCCCGCCTGGCTGAAGAAAATCCGGCCGGACATTCTGCACTCGCCCGCGTTCATCGCGCCGGTCATGCGTTCCGTGAAGGCCAAACAAATTGTCACAGTGCACGACTTGGCCTTCTGCCGGTATCCCCAAACCATCCCCTGGGCGCGCCGCTGGTATTATGCCTGGGCGGTCCCGGCTTCCATGCGCCGGGCGGACGTGGTCCTCACCGATACGCGAATCGTGGCGGATGAAATACGGCGGTGCTTTCCAGCAATCCGCCGCGTGATTCCCATCCCCTTAGGGGTGGACACCGCCCGCTTTCAACCCAGGCCAAGCGACTACGACCAAGAGATTCTTGCCCGTTATCAGATACACGCGCCTTACCTCTTGTTTGTGGGGACGCGCGAGCCGCGCAAGAATCTTGATACGTTGCTTCAAGCCTACGCCGAGGCGCGGCGCCAAGGGCTGAATGCGGAGTTCGTGATCGCTGGCCGGCTGGGATGGATGATGGACGAAACCTCTCTCCCCGGCGTGCGGCTGCCCGGCCATGTGGAGGAAGACGCCGTTCCCGCCCTCTACCGCCACGCTCGAGCCGTGATCGCGCCATCGCTGTATGAGGGATTCGATCTGCCCGCCTCGGAGGCCCTCGCCTGCGGGGCGCCGGTTCTGGCTTCGGACATCCCTGTGCACCGCGAAGTGCTGGGAGACCGGGTACAATACGTGTCTCCGGAAAGCATCCAGGAATGGACAAAGGCTTTGCTCCGATTGGAGATAAAATCCCCAACCACTTCCTGTTCCGGTGTGCGGGATTGGACGGCCGTGGCGCGGGATACCCGGCACGTGTATCAAATGGTATTGGAATAGAAGAGGAACGGCCGTATCGTTTCGAGGGGCGGCCCTGAATGAATGCGGTTATCCCTAACCGGCAGCATCGCCTGTCTCTCCATTTCCCACGAAAATCAATCCCCCCTCAAAAGCCGGGGGGGATAATCCTCGCGGATTATCCCCCCGGGAGCGATGATACAAGGGGCGCTGCATAGCGCGTGTTATTTCTTTTCCCGGGCCACGGCGCGCGCGGCGGAGTGGCGGGCGATAGGCACGCGGAAAGGCGAGCAGGAAACGTAGGTCAATCCGACGCGGTGGCAGAACTCGACGGACGCGGGATCGCCGCCGTGCTCGCCGCAAATCCCCAGTTTGATGTCCTTGCGGGTTTTGCGGCCGCGTTCGACCGCGATTTGAATCAGCTCGCCGATGCCTTCCTGATCCAGCGAGTTGAATGGATCCTCGGGAAGGAGCTTTTTCTCGACATAGACCGGCAGGAAACCGCCCGCATCGTCCCGGCTGAAGCCGAAGCCCATCTGGGTCAGATCGTTGGTGCCGAACGAGAAGAACTCGGCCACTTCGGCGATCTTATCGGCCACCAGGCAAGCGCGCGGTATTTCGATCATCGTCCCAAACAGGTAGGGGATCTTCTTGACGCCGGTGGCCGCGGCGACTTCATCGTGCACCCGCTTGCAGATCGCCTGCATTTCGGTGAGCTCGCCGACCAGGCTGACGACCGGGATCATGATTTCGGGCAGGGGCTTTTTCTTGGCCTGGATCAATTCCGCGCTGGCTTCGAGGATGGCGCGGATCTGCATTTCGGAGATTTCCGGGTAGGTGATCCCCAACCGGACCCCGCGGTGGCCCATCATGGGGTTGAGTTCATGCAGGGCATCAGCGCGGCGTTCAAATTCGGCCTGGCTGATTCCCAGTTCCCCGCACAGTTTCTGGATTTCGGCTTTTTCCTTGGGAACGAATTCATGGAGAGGCGGATCCAACAGGCGGATGGTCACGGGGAGCCCATCCATGGCTTCCAAGGTGGCCTTAATGTCATTCTTGACGAAGGGATAGAGTTCTTCCAAAGCGTTGGCGCGCTCGTTCTGGTCCTTGGAGAGGATCATCTTGCGCAACTTGGAGAGGGGCACTTCGGCACCCTTGCCGTAGAACATGTGCTCCGTGCGGAAGAGGCCGATGCCTTCCGCGCCGAACTTGAGAGCGGTGCGGGCATCCTCGGCGGTGTCGGCGTTGGTGCGCACTTTGAGGGTGCGGACCGAGTCGCAGATTTTCATGAATTCGTTGAAGAATTCGTTTTCCTCGGCGGCGTCAATGAGGGGCAGTTGGCCTTCATAAACGTATCCCTTGGTGCCGTTAAGGGTGATCCAATCTCCGCCCTTCAACTTTTGGCCATTGGCTGAGAGGATCTTTTTCCTGTAATCGATTTCAAGTTCGCCGGCGCCGACGATGCAGCACATCCCCCAACCACGGGCCACCAGGGCGGCGTGGCTGGTCATGCCGCCGCGGGCCGTCAGGATGCCCACCGCCGCGCGCATGCCTTCCACGTCCTCGGGATTGGTCTCTTCCCGGACGAGGATCACTTTTTTCCCTTCCTTGGCCATCGCCACCGCTTCCTCGGCCGTGAAGACGATCTGGCCGCAAGCGCCGCCCGGGCCGGCGGGCAGGCCTTTGGCGAAGATCTTGGATTTCTTTTCAGCGGCCGGATCGACGATGGGGTGCAGAAGTTCATCCAGTTGGCCGGGAGAGACGCGCAACACCGCGGTTTCTTTGGAAATCAGGCGGCTTTTGCACATTTCGACGGCCATGCGCACCGCGGCGGGACCGTTGCGTTTGCCCACGCGGCACTGCAGCATCCAGAGTTTGCCTTCCTGGATGGTGAACTCGATGTCGAGCATGTCGGTGTAATGCTTCTCGAGTTTCTTGCGGATCTCATCGAGCTGCTTGTAGAGTTTGGGGTACTTTTCTTCCAGGGAAGGCAAGTGGGCACTTTGCTCCGTCTTGCCGTACACGTTCAAGGGATTGGGCGTGCGGATGCCGGCGACGACGTCTTCGCCCTGGGCGTTGGGGAGCCATTCCCCGTAAAACTGATTTTCGCCCGTGGCCGGATTGCGCGTGAAGGCCACGCCGGTGGCCGAATCCTCACCCATGTTGCCGAAGACCATGGCCTGCACGTTGACCGCGGTGCCCCAGTCGTGGGGAATCTTCTCGATTTCGCGGTAAGCGACGGCGCGCTTGCCGTTCCAGGATTGGAAGACGGCGTTGATGCCGCCCCAGAGTTGATCCATGGGATCGTCGGGGAATTCCTTGCCTAGAACCTTCTTCACTTTTTCCTTGTAAATTTTGCAGAGTTCCTGGAGGTCCTCCGCGGTCAGCTCGGTATCATTTTTCACCCCGCGGGCTTTCTTCATCTTATCCATTTCCTCTTCGAGCTGGGCGCGGATGTTCTCGCCTTCCTTCGGCTCGAGACCGGCCGCTTTTTCCATGACCACGTCCGAATACATGGTGATCAGCCGGCGGTAGGAATCCCAGACGAAACGGGGATTGTTGGTCTTTTTAATCAGGCCCTGGATGGTGCTTTCGTTGAGGCCTACATTGAGGATGGTTTCCATCATGCCAGGCATCGAGCTCCGGGCGCCGGAGCGGATGGAAAGGAGGAGGGGATTGCCGGGATCCCCGAATTTCATGCCCATGCTCTTTTCGATTTTTTTGAGCGCGGCGTCCACTTCGGCCTTGAACTCGGGGGTGTATTTCCCTTTGTTCTTGTAGTACTCAGTGCACATTTCCGTGGTGATGGTAAATCCGGCCGGGACGGGAATCCCGAGGTTCGTCATCTCCGCCAGGTTGGCGCCTTTGCCGCCCAGCAAGTTCTTCATGTCCGCGGTGCCGTCCGCTTTGCCGTCGCCGAAGAAATAGACGTTTTTTTGGCTCATGGTTCCTATCCTGACCTCGCCTTTGATATGATGAGGGAATGGTGTAATGGATGACTGCGATCTACCAACCCATGTTTACCCGCTTGGCTGCCCAATGCAGAAGCAAACAAACGTTAATATGTATCACGGTTTTTCTGAATAGGGAAGGTGCGCATGAAGGCCCGGCGGCTTTTCAGGCCCTCATCCTCTCCCTTCGCCTAATTCAAGCCAATCCCCTTTGCCGGGATTACCACTCGCCGCCCGCCGGATATACAATTTTGGTGAGTCGTTTATGGCAAATCGCAAATGTCGAATGGAAGCATCCGGTCTCCGCGAGGAGACGCCGGATCGGTCTCCCGCCTGCCCGCGGTGATTTCGGCTTCCGTCTCCTCTGCTCCTCCTCCCGGATGGCCAGGGGACGCGGCCGCGTGGCATCACGGGACTCTTTGATCCCCAGTCGAGCGAAAGGCATGGACACCCTGGAAGCCAAACTAAAAGAGATCGCCCAACAATTTGAGGAAATCGAGGCCGCGCTCAGCGATCCGGCGAACCTGTCGAACCGCGCCCGCATGACCGGCCTGAGCCGCAAGCACGCGGAATTGCTTCCCTTGATTCAAGACTACCGGAAATGGATCCGCATTCACCGGGAAATCCAAGAGGTTCATAGCCTGCTCGCCTCCAAAGACAGCGAGATCGCCGAGTTGGCCCAGAGCGAGTTGGACGAGTTGAAGGAACAGGAAAGCGCCATCCGGGCCCGGTTGCAGGAGGAGTTGACACCCAAGGACCCCAACGCCCACCGGAACACGATCATCGAGATCCGGGCCGGGACCGGAGGGGAGGAGGCGGCCCTGTTCGCCGGCGACCTGTTCCGCATGTACAGCCGGTACGCGGAATCGAAGCAGTGGACCGTGGAAGTGCTCTCTTCCAATCCCACGGGATTGGGCGGATACAAAGAAATCATCTTCATGGTAAGCGGCCCGAATGCATACTCCCGCTTGAAGTTCGAAGGCGGGACGCACCGGGTGCAACGGGTGCCGGAGACGGAAGCGTCCGGCCGGGTGCATACCTCCGCGGCCACGGTGGCCGTGTTGCCGGAAGCGGAGGAGGTGGACATTCAGATCGCGCCGGAAGATCTGCGGATCGACGTGTTCCGATCATCCGGCCCCGGGGGGCAAAGCGTGAACACCACCGATTCCGCGGTGCGGATCACGCATATTCCTACCGGGCTGGTGGTCACGTGCCAGGATGAAAAGTCACAGCACAAGAACCGCGCGCGGGCCCTCAAAGTGCTGCGCAGCCGCTTGTTGGAGCTCGAACAGCAGAAACAATTCACCGAACAACATCTCCAACGCCGGAGCATGGTGGGTAGCGGCGACCGCAGCGAACGGATCCGGACGTATAATTTTCCCCAAAACCGGCTGACCGACCACCGGATCAACCTAACCCTGCACCGCCTGGATTCCATCATGGAGGGGGAATTAGACGACATCATCGACGCCTTGATCCAGGAAGATCAACTGAACCGGCTGCGCACCAACCCGTGAGCCGGAAAATCTTATCCCGGCCCAAAACCTCAATCCATCTGTTCCAAGGGAAAACACGGACCTCATGAACATCCAGCAAGCCGTGGCCCTGGCGGACACCACGCTCCGGGCGCATCACGTCGAATCGCCCCGCCTTTCGGCGGAACTGTTGGCCGCGCACGTCACTTCCCTGACCCGCTCCCAGGTCCTCGCGAAAGGAGACCGGTCCCTGTCCCTGGAAGAAGAATCGGCCTTCCGGGCAGCCTTGGCGCGGCGTGTCCGGCATGAACCGGTTCCTTACATCACCGGCGAGACCGAATTTTATTCCCTGCCCTTTTCCATCGTGCCGGGGGTGTTCATCCCCCGGCCGGAAACCGAAACGCTGGTGGACGCGGCTTTGGCGGCCGCGCGGGGATTGGATCATCCCCCCACGATTGGTGACTTGGGAACCGGGTGCGGGACGATTCTGGTAAGTTTGGCGTATCATTTGGAGGCGGGAGAAGTTTGGGGGTGCGACTTATCGCCCACGGCGCTCCGGGTGGCCGCCGCCAACGCGCGGAGGCATCATCTGGAGAACCGTGTGATGCTCCGGGAAGGATCATTGTTCGATCCCTTCCGCCCGATAGCGGGCCGGATTTTCGATGTGCTGGTCTCCAATCCGCCGTATATCAAATCGGGTGACATTCCTGCCTTAGCCAAGCAGATCCGGGATTTTGAACCGCTTCCGGCCTTGGATGGCGGTCCGGATGGACTAACCTGTATCCGGGCCATCCTGGAAGACGCGGCGGATTTCCTGCGCCCGGGCGGGTTTCTCTTTCTGGAAGCCGAGCCGGGCCTGATGCCAAAGATTGAAGAGGAAGCCAAGCGGCGGGGGTACGTCGATTTCGTGGTGCACCAAGACGCTTCGGGAAAGGAACGGGTGGCCCAATGCCGGACTCCGGACTGAAAGCAAGTTTGGCCAGGCATTGGGATGGGAATAAGGGACAATAAGGTCCCATTGGATACAGGCCGCTCCAGGCCCCCCTATCCGGGAGCGCCGGGTTATAATTTGGTTTTCAATAATTAAAATTGGGAAATTCCATGTTCACTTTATCCAATCCTTTGTTGTTGTGGGCCATGCCGGTGCTGCTGTTGCCGTGGATATTCCGCCGGCGGCAGGAAGAACGCATCCAGCATATCCATTTCCCCCTCATTCAGTTCCTGCGGGAATCGGAAGAGAAAGAGTTGATCAATCCCCAGGTACAGGAATTATTGTTGCTGATCCTGCGCACGGTGCTGCTGGCGGTGTTGATCCTGGCCCTGGCGGGGCCGAAATGGACCTCGAACGGGCAGCCGGGCCGGGGGTGGTTCTCGTTTTTCCCCCTGGGCAGCCGTTTCCAAAGTCACACCGTAGTGGTGGATACCTCTTATAGCATGGGGTATGGCCAGGGCGAACGTTCCTGGTGGCATAAAGCCGGCCAGGCACGCAAGCAGGTGGATCAGGCGTTGTCCGGCTTCCCGGTTTCCTATGTCCGTTGGGACCGCTCCACGATACCGGCGAACCGCACCACCCGCTTGATTCCCCTCTCCGCGGCGGAATTGAATCAATTGTTCGAAGCCGCGCCCGATCACCCCGGCACGTCCGTCCCCGAATTGGTGGAAGCGTTGAAACGCAGTTTTCCCTTGGAGGGAAGTATTCTGCTGATTACCGACGGCCAACGGATTCCTTGGCTTCCCTTGCTGCAACCGGAGGCCCGGCCGGACGCGTTTCCTCCCCTGGTAGTGATCACCGTGGGAGAAGGCCCGCTGGTCAATGCCTGGTGCGAGATACAAACCGTCTCCTCCCCGCCGTGGGGGATTGCCGGATGGGAGACGCTTGCCGGGCAGGTCCATTCGCTCCGGGATGACGCGGGCAGCGAGGGGACGGTCTCGATTCAGTTAAAAGACCGCGCCGAGCAGTTGTATTCCCGCGCGGTGACGTTCCCAGGGGCCACGCCGGAGCCGGTGGCCATTCCCTTTTCGTTCACCGCCCGCTATTTGGATCTGATCCCATTCCAGGAGAATAATCCCTTGCCGCCGGAGTTGGAATTCGTGGTCCAGGTCTCTCCCGAAGATCCTTTGCCGGTGGATAATCAGGTGGTGATCCGCATTCCCGCCGCGGCGCCGTTCCGAGTTGGATATGTCCAAGGCGTGGAAGAGGACAATCTGGTCTTGCCGGTGTTGCATTCGGCCTTGAATCCCCTGGCGAGAGAAGGCCAGCCGCTGCCGGTTACCCTTTCGCGTATCGCTTTGCCTTTTATGACCGATGAAACGCAGGTGGATTTGGTGTTGCTGGATAAACACCTGACCGGCGATTCGATGACCGGGGCCGATCAATCCGCCATTATGGAGTATGTGAAAAACGGCGGCGCGGTTGTTCTCTTTACGGGTGGAGAACCGCCCGCGCCTGGCCCATGGTCCGCGATGTTGGCGGCCGTGGGCTGGCAGTGGTACGATGAACCACCCGAGAAAATCCCCCCCTCCCCGGTCTCTGTCAGCGGCGCGGGAATGTGGGGTGAAGCGCTGTCCGCCTGGGATCCGTCTATGTGGGAACCTTGGCTGCCCAAGCGCGCCGGACGGGTGGAGAGCGGCGGAATCCGCCCCCGGGCAGTGTACCAGGTTGGGGATCAAATCGCGCATCTGGTCAGCGAGGTCATCATGGGCCAAGGGCAAATCTGGGTGGTGAATACGGATACCCAACCTGACGCGGGGACATTGCTTTCCCCCTTGCTCCCCGTGTTTTTGTGGGAGACCGCCAAGGAGACCGCCCGTTTGAAACAGCCGGCAATCCTCGAGTGGGCGGAATCGCGCCGGGAATCGGATATCCGCCTGTTATCCGGTGAGGAAAAACAAAAACTAACAGAGACATATGGCATCCGGTTCGTCCAGCCGGACGAAATCCGCGAGATGGTTTCACCGCTGTATGGCGGGACTGACCTGCGCACGCTGCTGCTCGTGTTGTGCGGCGCGTTGGCGTTGACGGAATCCTGGCTGGCCAACCGTCTGGCCTCGTTATAATCCATGAAAACATTGGCGGACCGGCTTCGTTCTCCAGACGGCGGGGGGAATCCGGGATTAAGCGATCCCTGCTTGGCCGGCGGATTGTTGGCGGTGCTGGGGTGCCTGGCCCCGTTGTATCCGCAACTGATCCATTTTGGTTTCGCATTCTTTTTCCGATCCACGTTGTTTCTGCTGCTGGGCCTATTGGGATACCGTTTTGGACTGGCCGAAGTGGCCCGGCGGATCGTGACTTCTCCGCTGTTCTGGCCGGCGCTGCTGTTTCTCGTTCTTCTGTCCGTGGAGTTGGTGCAAACACCCAACGTATACCGCGCGAAGGCCAAGATTTCCCTGCTGCTCGCGGCCGGATTGATATACAGCTTGGCTTTTGTATGGCCGTGGAACGAACGGGCGCGCCAATGGGTTTGCTGGGGCTTGCTGATCGGGGGCGTCGGGGCGGCCTTGCACGCGCTCTACACGCAATGGACCGGGCATGGGGCCCTGATCGCCACGATCAAGACCAATCCCATCTACCCGGCCGACATGCGGGAGGAGATGATCCGCTCGCTTCAGGCCAACCGGGCACTGGGCCGTTTCGGCAATCCCAATCATCTGGCCGGTTACCTGGTGTTGTGCCTGTGGCCGCTTTGGATTTTGGGGAAAGCCCAGGCCAACCGGCGGCAGCGGATGCTGTTGCTGGCGGCGGGCGGAATTCTGGTATGGGGCATCTATCGGACGTATTCCCGCAGCGGGTTGATCGCGCTGGCGGTCACGGCAGCCTTGTTCGCGGGCTACGAACTCCATGCCCGCGGATTCCGGTTCACCTGGAAATCCGCGTTGGGCACGGCCTTGAGTATGCTCATCCTGGGGGCGGGTTTCTTCACGTTGTTACCTGAACAATGGCTGGGCGGGAGGCTGATGACGGTCTCCACCATCGTCGCGCGGATCCACTTTTTCCGGGGAGGCGTGGCCATCATCCAGGATCATCCCTGGCTGGGCGTGGGACCGGAAGGTTTTGAAGGCCACTATTGTGCCTACCTGCGCCCGGGGGATTTGGAATCGCGGTACGTGCACAATGTCCTTCTGGAAACGGGGGTGGAAGGAGGAATCGCCGGGGTATTTCTGTTTTTCTGGCTGCTGATCGTGACATTCCTCAGTTTAAGCCGGGCCCAACGCCGGGTAGAGAACGGTTTGCCTTATCCTTTCGCGGCATTGGGAGCGGTTTTGACGTTTCTCTTGTTGTCTCTGGCCGATTTTCACAACAACCTGATGGAGATGTGGCTGGCACCCGCGTTTCTGGCGGGCGTGGCCACGGCGCGGAAAGCCTCAACGGCCACTCCTCCGCCTGGGCGGCCTGCTGCCCAGAGGAAAAGAAGCCAAGGAGCCGCCGTTCTGCTCGGCACCGGTTTGGCGGTGGTGTGGATTATGATGATCCTGCTCCGTTTTTGGAACGAAACTTATAAAGCGAACGGATATTACCTGGCGCTCGACGGGCAGAAAACCGCCGCCCGGGACGCGTATGAACGCGCTGTCTTTTTTGACCGGACCGATGCCGAATCCTGGAACCACCTGGGGCACCTGTGGGCGGATACTCCCGGCCCGGCCGCGGTCTTCGAACGGCTCGCCTGCCTGAAACAAGCGGTCCGCTGGTTGCCCCGCAGCGCCGCCTACCGCGCCGATTACGCGGATGCCCTGTTTGCCGCCGGCCAGACCGATCAATGCCTGGAGCAATTGAAAACCGCTCAACTTCTTTTTCCCTCCCGGCCCATCTATCATGAAAAGCTGGCCCGCTATTACCGCCTCCTTGGCCGGACCGCCGAAGCCGTGGAACAGGAACAAAAAGCCCAACACGTGCATCAACAAATCGAGGCAAACCGCCTATGACCGCCACCGCCCCCTTTCCCGCTTCCCGCGTGACCCGGGAACGCCGTAAAACCACCCAAGTAACCGTGCGCGACATCCGCATCGGCGGAGACGCCCCCATCGCCGTCCAGACCATGGTCAAAGTTCCGACCACGGACTACGACGCCGTGATGCGGGAAATTGAAGCCTCCATGACCATCTACCCCGAAAATCTGCCGGAACGGGAGCAGAACATCCTCAAAGAGATCCTATGCTGGGAGGACGCCTGCGCGTTGGCGCCTTTCCATTGCGATATCACGCGGGTCAGCGTGCCCGACGAAGATTCCGCCGGAACGTTCGCGCGGATCGTCCGGAACTCGCCCATTCCCATCGTTTCGGACATCCATTTCCGGCCGCCTATGGCCTTGGCGGCCCTCGAGGCGGGGACGGATAAGCTGCGGATCAATCCCGGCAACATCCGCGATCCCAAACTGCTGCGGCGCATCGCGCGGGAAGCCGTGGCGCGGAAAACCCCCATCCGCGTGGGTGTCAACGCCGGCTCGCTCGACAAGGACCTGCTGGAGCGTTACGGCAACCATTCGGCGGAGGCGCTGGCGTTGAGCGCGGCCAACTCCGTCCGGTTAATCGAAGAAGAAGGCGTGACGGACATCGTGGTGTCGCTGAAGGCCAATGACGCCCGATGGACCGTGGACGCCTACCGGATTTTTGCCGAAAAATCCACGTATCCGTTACACCTGGGAGTCACCGAGGCGGGTTGCGGCCGCGCGGCGGTGGTCAACTCGTGGGCCGGGCTGGGAACGTTGCTCCAAATGGGGATCGGCGACACCATCCGCATATCGTTGACCGAAGATTCCCGCCTGGAGGTGGTGGTGGGGCATCTATTGCTCCATTACCTGGGCCTGCCGCGTTACGCGCACGGGTGATGGGCCATACCTTCTTGGATAGTGGCTTGAGTGGCTTGCGCGTGGTGTTGAACCGGCCCGGTGTTTCTCCTCAGTCATGCCACGCCTAACCTCCCCCGGTATGCGGGCGGATTTTCACCCACCAATCTTCTGTTCCGGGAGAGCGAATCTCCTGGTGAGCCGGACACATTGGTTAGGTCCCATGACAAACTCCCCCTGCGATCATTGATCATTTCCGCAATGGGATTCCCATACGTATTTCCCGCCGGATCCCTCCGCGCGGTCTTTGGGGCCGGGCAGGGAATTCATGGCGCTGGCTGGCAATACCGGATGGATTAGACACACGGCCAAATCCCCCAAAACCGTTTCCATCTCCTTATTTCCAGGTTGCCGGGAATGGCTTTCAACCGTTTAACCGGAAGGCTATGGTAGATAAGCGGGTATGCAAACCTAAGAAATGGCATGGGCGCGCTATGAGATCACGTTTTATTTTTCGTCCAACTGGAGTCATGTTCTGGATCAGCATCCTGGTGACCGGGGCTTATGTGCTTCCGGGCGGTTGGGGCTGGAGCGCGAGCGTGGAGCAAGCCACCGAGCCGGAATGCGATCCCCCCTTCGTGTATTCCCCCGTCCGCGTCCTGGAGGCGCGGAACACCGCCGGACGTGCGCAATGGACCGATTTGATGATCGACGGGGGGGTGGGCGGCCTCTCGCGGCCGGAGAATCAAATCAAAGCGGCATGCCTGAAGGCCGTATTGTTCGGCGGGGATGAACGGATGGCCCAGGCGGTGCGGATTTTCACGGATATTCTAGGAAATTGGCAGGAAGCCGGCGCTGCGGCGGACGCGTTCTCCTTGCGGATGATCGCGCAAACCACCCAATGCCTGGACTGGCTGACGGCGGCTCCGGAATGGCTGAAAACCAGCCTTCCCGAGCGGCAGGCCTTGCGGGACCGGTTTGCGGCATGGATCGAACAGGCTTTTGAGGCTCCCCCGGGCCTTCCCGCCGACGACACACGGTTCCACCTTCAGGCGGTGAAACTGTACGCGGGGCTGATTGCCGGGGCGACGGCTCTGGCCGAGGAAAGCCTTAGAGGCAATGATGAAATCCCGTCCTTGGCAACCACCGCCCGTCTGGCGTTGACCAGCGAAGGCCTGTTGCATACGGGGACGCTCCAACGGCACGTGGAAACCGGACATGATTTTCTGCTGGCCGGGGCGGCTCTCCGTTCCTGTTCGCCCGAAGCATATTCCGTGTTGGAGCCGCTCCTGCAAAAGACAGTAACCGTCTTGACCACGCTGACCTATCCCGCTCACCGCTGGCCTTCCGTTTTGGCGCGTGAAAAGATTGACGGGCCGGAACTGATCCGGTTTCTAGAACTAGGTTACGCGTTGTTCCCCGATGCCAATCTGCGCAATTGGCTGGTGGAGTTGTATAAGACGTATCCCCGCCGGCCGGAATCGTTGCTCTTTACCGAGCCCAGCCTGCTGGCTGGAGGGCCGCCGGAGGTGATCGCCTCGGTGGCCTTGCCTCAAAGCGGCGCGGCGCTGATTCATGATGTTTCGGACACGATTCCCGTATCGCTTTATTTGGATACCGGCTTGTCGGGGCGGACAGGGCCTTCTGCCTTGCTTTCCATCGAATGGATGGACCTTCCCGCGCCGGCGGATACCCCCTCCGGGCGCCAAAATACAGCGGGTTTCAACACGGTGGTGGTCAACCGGATTCCGCAACGGCCCGCCCCCACGAGCGAAGACGTGCCGCGTAATGCCTTGTTGTGGAGTTGGAAAGTTTTCGATGATGGCACAACCTATGCCAAGGCGGTGGCGGACGGCCAATACACCGAGCGCGCGGCCTATCCCGCCGAACTCACGGGAACACCCGTTAGCACCTACGAACGGACGATTTATCTTTCCTCCCCCTTCGCGGTGGATCTGTTCCGGGCCCGGGGCGGACGGACGCATGATTGGATCTATCACGCGCCCGGGATGTTGGAATCGCTGCCGGAAGGCGAATGGGCGGATTACGAAGCCCAGGAAGGGGATTACGCTTTTCTGCGGGACAGGGGGGCCGTCCGGGCGGCCTGGCTGCGAGGCGTCTATCGTTGGACGTATCAGCCCTGGGGAGAAGAAAAACGGCGGGAGCGGGTGTGGATCATCGATCCTGTGGGAACTCAATTGATTGCGGGGGAAGAGGAAAACGGCTCCTTTGTCATTGCCCGGCGGGAGATGGTGGAAGACGAGGGGAATCTCTACGCCGTGCTGCATGAATGGTTCCAAGGCGATGCCGCTCCGGACCTCTCCATCACGCGCCTGGCGCTTACGCCGCAGCCCAATCCGCGGGATTTCCAGGCCATGGCCTTCATGGTACAGAGCGGAAGTGAGACCCATCTTTTCCTCTCGTCCATGAATCCGGATGTGGCCTATTCAGCGGATTGCCTTGGCCAGCGGATTGTGTTCCAGGGCGGTTTCGGGCATATCCGCCTGCATGACAACGCGTTCCAGTCGATGCGGCTGATCGATGGAACCCAACTGCGGTATGGTCCTCACGGCCTGCGTTTTGACACTCCCCTGCATGTGGGCGTGACACGCCGGGTGAACGAACCGGAAGGGTGGATCGAATTGGACCTTCCCGGCCGCATGCCCGACGGCCCGGCCATGAAGAATACCGCCGTGCTGGTCTTATCAAACGAACTTTGCCCGGTGATGTACCAGCCGTTGCTCCTGGACCGGATCGATCCCGGAGAAGCGCCGCAAAAGGCCCGTTTGATCCATACTCCCAACCTGGTACGCCCTCTCCCCAGCTTGGGGGCGCCGGTGAAGCCCGGAGATCCGGTATTGGCGGGCCCCTCGGGGGAACTCGTCCGCCGGCATCCCGATATCTATTCCTTGGTTTATTCCGCCCCCGCGGGGGTTATGGTGGAGGGAGCGACCAACCGGTCCCGGATCTTTTTGCACCAGGCCGACGTGTTGTATCAAATCCGGGGAGAATCCAGCGCCGGGGCGATTCATTTTTCCATGGATCCGGCCGAAAGCCGGGAAGGCCGGGTGGAATTCGCCCGCATTCCCTAATCCGGAGAGTTTGGATTGCTCCCTTGATGAACGCCGGCGGAGTCAGGCATACTCTCTTATCCATCGGGTGAGGGAGTGACGCGATATGCCGGTCGTGGTATTGGTGGTAAGTTTACTGTACGGTTTGGCGCAGGATTGGGATTGGGAACCGGCAGACTGGCCGGCCCTTTGGGGGCCGGCGGAAGGATGCCCCATCACGGATACGCGGTTACCGGCTCTGTGGGCCGCGCAATCCAGTCCGGCGGCCGGGGCGGACAGTTGGCCATGGGGAGGCGGACAACAGCCGCAATGGGGGCCGATGATCGTCTTCGCCGTGGGAATCGCCTTGTTTTTGGGGGCTTATTTGTTTGTCCGGGCGCAACCTTCCACAAAAAAGAAAAAGAAGAAGAAACACTCCTGACGTTCCGCCCAATCCGCCGTTAAAAGGGGTGATCGATGCCCGCCGTCCGATCGAAGATCATTTATCCTTGCGGGGCAGTTCTGGCCCTCTCGCTGGTGGTGGTGGCTTTGTTTCCCGATCCCCAGAACGAGTCCCGTTGGAATGAAATTCGGCAGGAGATCACGGCCGCCCCTCCCTCCGGTTTCTATTCCTCCCTCCAAGCCGCGGAAAAATATATTCAATTCCAGCGTCAAGCCCTGAATCCCGCGCCAGGGACGGCCGAAGCCAGCCGGATCGCGGAGTTGTATTTCCAAGTGGGAGAGGCGATTCTATCCCGCCCCGCCGGGGATTACCTGCCCGAGGCGCGGGACCAGTTTGTTCAAGCGGTCAATTTCTATCCCCCCTTGCGGCAGGGATGGCTCTATTATCAATTGGGAAGAACCGTGGAGCGAATCGGGCCGCCGCACCTAAACGAAGCCAAGTCCTATTACGCATTCGTATCGCTCTACAATCCCGGGCGGCTGACGCTGCTGGCCGGTTACCGCATGATGGTGATCGACCGGCGGATTCAACCCAATCCGGTAGAACCTCCCGATCCCAAGCCTTTGTACAACTATATTCGTTTCTACTCGCGCGATATGTGGAATGATCTCGAGCCATTCGCGGGAGTGGAATTCGCCGGCCACGCGGAAGGGATTTATCTTGCGGCGCTCCAAGCATACCGGAACAGCGGCGCGGCCACCGCGGCGCGGGAGATGGACCGCTATCTCACGCTGCGGCCCGCCGATCCCAGCGCGGAATATTTCCGCGACGGATTCGCGGGACGATCCCTGAGGGACATGTATCCGGCGGACGGAGATTTGCTGAGATCGTGTTACGCGCCGAGAGCGCACCGCGATGGATTCTTTTATCTCCCGCAAAATGGCGCCCTCTCGTCTGACGTGTATGTTTCCGCGCCTGAAAAACACGGACTGCGGATCACGCTGCGGCTGGCGAAACCCTGGACCGGCGCCGCGCGGATTTCCGTTTGGCTCAACAACGATACCCGTGTGGCGGAATTCCATCCCAATGAGCGCCTGGATGAACAAGCCTTGGAATTCGGCTTCGACACCCTTCAGGAACGGAATCTCCTGCAATGTCTCGTATTCATGGAGGAGGAAGACGAAGCCACGGTCCCGCCGCGGCTGCTCCGGATCCTCTCACTGAAGGCGGACCGGATCCCCCGGGAGACGGCGCGGTGAGTTCCATCCTGCGGAATTCCATCTTCATGGGTTTGTTCAACCTCTTCGGCCGCGCGTCGGGATTGATCCGGTACTGGTTGTTGGTGGCCTTTTTGTCCCCATCCGATTTTGCGTTGATTACGTATTCGTTTTACGTGGGGCGGCTGGGCCGCCATTTCATGGACGGGGGGCTGGACAACCTGATCTCCCGGGACGGGGCGCGCGAAACCGGCAAGATCGCCACCTACCTGTTCCACGGGTTGCTGCTCAAATCCATCCTCGCGCTGGTGTTTTTTGGGGGGGTGTTTTATTACCTGGCCGTTCTCCGGGGAAAAAGCGGGAGTGAATTGACGGTGATCTACATCTCGCTGGCGGGTTCGGCCATGTTGTCCTTGACCGGCGTGTTGCGCAGCGGATTCACAGCCATCGAGCGGATGGAATACGTCTTCTATACCAATCTGCCCGCGCGGATGCTTTCCATTTTCATCTTGTTTCTCGCGGTGTACTTTTCCATGCCCTTGGCGGCGGCGGCAGGCGCCGTGTCGCTGGAGAATTTTCTTTGGTTTTACCTGTTGGCCGCGGCCGGGTTGCGGTTTTTCTCGTTCATCACGCCGGTCTCCTTCTCCACCATCCAATACATGCTGTCCGAGTCCTGGTCGCTGGCGTTGTATGGATTTTTCAATGTTTTCTATCTCAGCCTGGATGTCATGATGATCGAGTACCTCATGGGCGGAGACGAAGCCGTCGCCCCGTACACCTACGCCAGCCTTTTGATCGAAGGGGTGACCATGGTGGTGTCGGGGTATCTCATCGCGATCTATCCGGCCTTGTCGCGGTATTACCGGGAAAACGAAGACGCCTACCGCGCCTTGTTCCGGCAATCGGTGATCGTGCTGCTTTCGATCACGATTCCCGTGTCAGTGCTGCTGGCGGGCTGGGCACACGGCTGGATGAATGTCATCCGGGAGACGGGGATGATCTCCAGCCAGGTGTTGGCGGTCTTGTCGGCCACATTGAATCTATCCGTATTGAACACGCTGGTGATCGTGGTCTTCACCTCGCGCAACCGGCAGCGCTGGTTGGTGGCGTTTACCGGGGGGGCGGTGGTGGTTTCGTTTCTGACGAATTGGTTCTTCATCCGATGGTTTGGGCAGGTGGGAGCGGCCGGCGCATCGTTTTTGTCTCAATTCATCTTGCTCGCCGTCATGGGGTGGATTGCCTGGCGGTTGTTCGCCCTGCCTATTCCAATGGGCAAAGCGGGAGGGATCTTGCTGGTCTCTCTGCTGGCCGGAGGAATGACCCGGTTGATCCCCGGCCTGCCCCTGCTGACCGTCCCGTTCGTGTATGGGATCATCCTCTTGGGTCTCGCGCGGCTCCTGGGGGTGATGACTCAGGAAGAAATATCGCGGATCGCGCATGGGATGAGACGCCAGGGGGGGGAGATCCCGCCGAGGGACGGCGTTTCACTATAGGTTTCAATCCGGCGAAAGACACGGCCGCGTTCCAGCATCTCACTCCTGCTTGGCTTTCGGGTTGAGCCATCCGAACAGCAGGGCGGCGGCCAGCAGGGCGGCGGTGCCGGCCGTTCCGAGGATGATGTCATCCACCTGCCAAGCCGCCCATTGCCAGGCGGCCGGCCATTTCGATGAAAATGTCCCCCAGAGGATGACCAGGATACTGATGGCAATGCTTGTCACACCCTGCCAGGGACGCAGCGTGACTCCAAACAAGGCCAGCAGAAACAATCCCAGCATGCCGCCGCCGAAAATGCCCGCGAGAGTCCACCAGATATCCAGCGCGCTGCCGGCTTTGATCATCAACAGGGCAAACCCGGTGCCCAAGACACCCCACAGGAGGGTGTTCCAGCGGAGAAACCGGAGGCTGTGTTGTTCACTGGCCTGGGGATTGACATACACTTTCCAGAAATCGATCAAAGCGATCGTCGCGGCGCAATTCAAGGAGGACGATACCGTGCTCATGGCGGCGGCCATGATCGCGGCGATGAGGAATCCCTTCAATCCGATGGGCACTTCCGTGGCGATGAAATAGGGAAACACCTGATCGCCCTTGGTGACGGACTCGGGAAGCACGGCCCCCCCGCCGGCATAAAAGGCGAAAAGCGCCGTTCCGATATACAAAAAAACCGCCGTCAGGGGAATGTAAACCCACATGCCGATCCACACGGACCGCCGGGCCTCTTTCTCGGTGGCCACGGAGACGTACTTTTGGACATAATTTTGATCGGCGATCAAACTCCGGAAATTTTCCATGAGTCCATAGAGGATCATCACCCACACCGTGCGTGAACCGGCTTGAGGGGAAAGGGAGAACTCCCAGCGGCCCCAGCTGAATTTGTGGTGATCGAAAGCCGTCTGGATGAGGAAATCGGGCCGCGAGAAAACCGCCACAGTCAACAGATACGCGCAGAAGGCGATGCCGGTAATCATCACCAAGGACTGCACCACATCGGTCCACACCACCGCTTCCATTCCCCCCAAGAGGGTATACAGAATAGTAACGCATCCCACCAGGATGATGATTGTGCCGATGCCGAGCGGGATGTAATGACTCACCAGCAAGCCCACCAGATAAAGGATTACGGCGGTGCGGCTGGTTTCGTACAGCAAAAACGAAAAAGAAGAATAAAACCGCGCCCACCCCCCCAGGCGGTCCTGCAAGAATTCATAAACCGATATCAATCCGGATTTCCGGTAAAAAGGAATGACATAACGGCAAGAAATCCAAGCGACCGGGACAATCGTCAACGAAAAGATAAACGGATGCCAATTGGTGTCGTAGGCTTTGCCCGGCGTGGCGATGTACGAAATGCTGCTGGTATAGGCGCCGAAAATGGCCAGGCCGGCCGCCCAGGCGGGAATCGAGCGCCCGGCCACCATGAATTGCTCGGACGTACGGCTTCTGCGCATGGAATAAATGCCCGTGCCGATCATCAGCAGGGCGTAAACAATCAAGATCCCCGTATCCAGCCACCCCAGCGACGCGGCCATGCCTTTCCTCCTGATTGCCACCGGATACATTCACCCAATGCCCAAAGAATGTGACGGGTGTGGTAGTGTAATGAGCAATCGGGCGGAGTTATAGAGAACCGGAAGAATTGGGCATCCACCAATCCTTCCCCCTGGCTTCATGCCCCTCCAACACGAATCTTCTACTCTGCATTTTTTTTCCAACTTTTTCCCTCTTTTCGACACTACTGAATAGGAGCCGGGAATCCATCGCTACTCAACATGAATTTCATCGCCGGCTTGGGAGGTGGGATATGGTTTATGATGGCGTCTCGATCAAAAAATTGCTCAAAGGGATGGAACATAAGCCGTTAACTCTGGCCGAGGAGAAAAAACTGCTGGCCCAGGCTGCCCGGGGGGATGCAAAAGCCCGGGACCGGTTGGTTGAAGCCAACCAGCGTTTTGTTGTACGGATGGCCATTTCGTTCCGCAATCAGGGCTTGTCGATCGCCGATCTGGTCCAAGAGGGCAACCTGGGGCTCATCGAAGCCATCGACCGCTACGATCCCGCCAAGGAATGCCGCCTCATCTCGTACGCGGCCTGGTGGATCCGGCTCTATATGCAACGGGCCGTGGAGCAAAAATCACGGACGGTCACCATTCCCATCAACAAGGTGGGCTCTTTGAAGAAAATCAAGAACTTCGAGTACGGTTTTATCAAGACCCACGGCCGCAAGCCCAATTACCGTGAAATCGCGGAGGGGATCGGAATGGACGTGGACAAGGTCGAATACATCGCCAACCTGGGGACCACCACCGTTTCCTTGCATGCCGAGGATGATGAGGGCCAGGCCATCGAAGACCACCTCGAAGTCCACGAAGAAGAACCGCTCCGCCGCCGTCTCTGGCTCGAGGAACTGAACCACAAGGTCTCACAGGCTCTCGCCCTCCTGACTCCCAAGGAACAGGATGTGATCCGTTGCCGGTTCGGACTCGACAACGAAGATCCGGCCAGCCTGCGCCAAGCCGGCCGCCGGCTGGGGCTTTCCGCCGAAGGGGTCCGGCAAATCCAGGCCCAGGCCCTTAAAAAACTGCAGGATCCGGAATTCGCCGTGGGATTGTCGGCGTTTATCCAAAATTAAGGGATGGAACGCCACCGTGGTGATTCGTAGTCCATAAGCACGTTTTTACGAATAAAAGCAGTTTTTACGAATAAAAGCACCGAACCTCCCCAACCGCTGATTGAAGAAGATCCTCCCCGGACTTCTTGATTGGCGGTTTTTTTTCTCACTGGACACTTATCCCGTACAGTTCAAATTCGAATTCCCTCTTGCGCTTACCCCAAAAAAATTGTAGAAGCATACCAGCCGCGGTCCCTCTTGGTGCATTGGAGCATATTTCGGAACATTGGAGCATAAATCATGAAAACTTCCCCCGTCACCCGCCGCCAATTTGTCAAAACGTCCTACACCGCCGCGGGAGCCGCCCTGCTGGCTCCGGTGGTTTTCCCCTCCGCTGATTCCCAGGCCGCTTCTCAATCGAAACCTGCCCTCTTGGGGGGCAAGCCCGCCGTGGAAGGCCCGTTTCCCGAATGGCCCATGATCGAACCACTGGATGAGGAGAAGTTCATGGACGCCCTCCGGCGCAAGGCTTGGTGCCGCCTCTACGACAACATCACCACCACCTTTGAAAACGCCTGGGCCGAGAAACTGGGGGTGAAATACTGCGTCGCCACCGTCAACGGAACCAATTCGCTTTACACGGCCCTGTACGCCTTGGACGTGGGGCCCGGCGACGAGGTGTTGATCCCCCCCTATACCTTTGTGGCCACACTCAATGCCATTTTGCAACAATACGCCCTGCCGGTGTTCGTCGATACCGACATCCAAACCTTCCAGATGGATCCCCAGAGCATGGCAGGCAAGATCACCGAAAACACCCGGTGCGTCATACCGGTGCATCTGGGCGGGATCGTGGCCGACATGGACGCCATCCTCGCCAACGCCCAGAAATACCAGATTGCGGTGATTGAAGACGCTTGCCAGGCGCATATCTCAGAATGGAAGGGCCGACGCGTGGGCGGCCTTGGCGATATCGGCTGTTTCAGCTTCCAATCCACCAAAATCCTGCCTTGCGGCGAGGGCGGCGCGTGCGTCACCCAGCGGGAGGACCTCTATGACAAAATCCATGCTTTCCATAACAACGGGCGTGACCGGCTGACCGGCACCCGCAAGGGCTACCTCCATCAAGGGTCCAATTTGCGCATGACCGAATATCAATCCGCCTTGTTGCTGGCCCAATTAACCCGCTTGGATGCCCAATGCCGGCACCGCGAAGAAAACGCCAAGTATCTCAGCGAATTGCTCAAGGAAATCCCCGGCATCCGGCCGGCCGTCCAATACCCGCAGCAAAGCAAAAACGGTTATTACCTGTACATGATGCATTACGACAAGGAACCATTCGAAGGCCTGCCCCGCGCGCGCTTCATCGAAGCCCTCAACAAGGAAGGTGTATCCTGCTATGGCGGATACAGACCCCTGAACAAGGAACCATTCCTCAAGACGCTTCTGGATTCGCGCTGGTACAAAAAACTTTTCCCGCCCGAGCGGTTGAAGCAGTATTGGGAAACCAACGAATGCCCTGTCAACGACCGCCTCTGCGAGGAAGGCCTCTTCATGAGCCACGAATGCCTTATGGGCACCCGGTCCCAGATCGAGCAAATCGCGGTGGCCATCCGCCGGATCAAGGCTCACGCGAAAGAACTGCAGGCATGAGACTGCGGGCTTGAGACGCGCCGGGGTCAACCGGCATTCCAGCGTTTTGCGTCTACCATCCTCATATCCTATCTCACGGAGGACACCTCTCATGTCCAAATCCACGATACTCAGACTGTGGTTTTCCGCCTGGGCGGGCCTGCTCATCCTGGTGGGGTTGGGGCCGGCCTGCGGATCGGAAAAAGTCTCCCGGTTCACGGCCTCTCCGGTGGAAAAAGCGGCGGGCGGCTTTCAGTTCACCGAAGGTCCGGTATGGCACAAGGATGGCTACCTGTTGTTCAGCGACATCCCCGCTAACCGGATCATGAAATGGACCCCGGATGGAAAGGTCACTGCCTTCCGGGAAGACAGCGGCGGCGCGAACGGGCTGACCTTCGATCCCCAGGGCCGCCTCATTGCCTGCGAGCACGGCAACCGGCGCGTGTCGGTTACCGCGGCGGACGGGACCATCACCGCCGCGGCCGAAACCTGCCAAGGGAAGAAATTCAACAGCCCCAACGACTGCGCCGTGCGCTCCGACGGGATGATTTTCTTTACCGATCCCGACTATGGACTCGGCCGCCGGGCCCGCGAGATCGACGTGAAAGGCGTGTACCGGGTGCCGCCGGGCAGCGAAGCGGTGTTGCTGGCGGGCGATTTCGATAAGCCCAACGGCATCGCCTTCTCACCCGATGAGAAGATCCTCTACGTGGCCGACACCGCCCAGTCCCACGTGCGCGCCTTCGACGTGGAACCGGATGGTTCGTTGAAGAACGGCCGGGTGCTGTTCGAGGTCGAAGGCCCGGATGGGATGAAAGTGGACTCGCAGGGTAACCTGTTCATCGCCTCGCGCAACGGCATCGAGATCTTCAACGCGGAAGGGATCCGGCAAGAGATCATTGCGGTCCCCGAGAATCCCGCCAACTGCGCCTTTGGCGGTCCGGACAACCAGACTCTCTTCATCACCGCGCGGACCGGCCTCTACCGCGTCGAATTGACCGTTCCGGGGGTGAAGGTGTGGAAGTGAAGTAGTGGTTGCCCCCCGCTCCGGCCCAGCGGGCACCGTTTGAGAAGAAAGAAATCAAGCCGTGGCTATCAACCCCATGGTAGAACCTTCTTTTTCCTTGCGGGCGGGGCGGGATGTTAGTGGTTCCGAAAATGTAAGTCCGGAAACTACGGGATCCTTTTCTGCGGAATCACGTCCTCTATCCAGGTGGATAACATGATGGATAACATGAAAAATGTCTCCACAAGGTAAATTCCACCGGTCAACGCGGGCCCAACGGGAATTATTCCCCGGATTCTCCATCCCCGGGGGGGGCTCCACATTGTATTTCGCGCGCATCACCACTCCCAGGTTCAATCCCCCGATCTGGATCCGGTACCGTTTCGTGATGTTGGCTGTCTCCCGCAAGGGCACCCGCCGCATCCCGCCCGGCTCCAAGGCGTGCGGCCGTCTTTTATTTTGGTGATCTGGGCTTCCGGATCATGGGGATTGATCCACTCCGCGTTCGCGCCTTTCTTCTCCCGTTTCCGGTCGAAGCGCGCCAGCTCCTCCCGGCTGGGCTAAGAAAAGGCGGTTAACAAGGTTCAGTGGATTTTATTGAGTAAGATCTCCCGCGGTTTGCTGCCGCGCGGGGGGCCGACGATTTCGTTTTGTTCCATCAGGTCCAACAGGCGGGCGGCGCGGCCGTAGCCGATCTTCAGGCGGCGTTGTAAGAGGGAAGTCGAGGCGGAATCGTTCTCCAGCACGCATTGCACGGCCTCGTCGTACAAATCATCCTGCTCCGATCCGCTCATCCCCGCCTCGCTGTCCGGCGTGTCCTCGTCCTCCAGCGGCGTGAATTCCTCCTGTACGTATTCCACTTCCTGCTGGGACTTCACGAACTCGACGATGTCCTCCACCTCCTCCGTGGAGATGTAGGCGCATTGCAGGCGGATGGGTTTTCCCGCGCCGGGAGGCGCGAACAGCATGTCTCCGCGGCCCATGAGGGAATCCGCTCCCTTGGTATCGAGAATGGTGCGCGAATCGGCGGAGCTGGATACCTGGAAGGCGATACGCGAGGGGAAGTTGTTTTTGATTACGCCGGTCAGCACGTCTACCGAGGGGCGCTGAGTCGCCAGCACCAGGTGTATGCCCACGGCGCGGGCCATGGCCGCCAGCCGCGCGATAGCCGATTCCACTTCCACCCGGGCGATCATCATCAGGTCCGCCAACTCGTCGATGATGATCACGATGAAGGGCAAAAAACCGGGCAGGATCATGGAGGATTCGGTCTCTGGTTGTTTGCCTTCTTGCTGGTCCATGCGTTTTTTGTTGTATTCCTTGATGTTGCGCACGCCGGCCTTTTTGAGGAAGCGGTAGCGGGTTTCCATTTCGTCGACCGCCCAGCGCAGGGCGGCCCCCGCCTTTTTGGGATCGGTCACCACCGGGGAAAGGAGGTGGGGGATGTCGCGGTACAGCGCCAGTTCCACCTGCTTGGGATCGACCAGCAGCAGTTTCACTTCGTGGGGCGCGGCGTTGTACAGGATCGAGGTGATGATGACGTTGATACACACCGATTTTCCCGAGCCGGTGGCGCCGGCCACCAGCACGTGCGGGGCTTTCATCAAATCGAAGATATACGGTTCGCCGGAAATGGTTTTCCCCAGCCCGATTTTCAGTTTCGAAGTGACGGCTTGGTATTTTTCACAGCCGATGATCTCCCGCAGCAATACATCCATCCGGTAACGGTTGGGCACTTCCACTCCCACGGTGCCCTTGCCGGGGATGGGGGCGACGATGCGCACACTTTCCGCCTTTAATGTGCGGGTGATGTCGTTGGCCAGGTTCTCGATGCGGCTGATCTTGATGCCGGGCGCAGGTTCGATCTCGTAGCACGTGATCGTGGGGCCGTAGTTCACCTCGACTACCTTGGCCGTGATGTTGAAATCCCGCAACGTTTGTTCCAAGGTCTGCGAATTGTGGATGATTTCTTCCCGCGCCACCTCCGGTTTGATTTGTTCCGGTTTTTGGAGCAACGATATAGGCGGCAGCTGGTAATCCGTCTGGCTGGGGGTTTGGATCAGGTTCACGCCCAGATCTACCTCTTCCAGTTCCTCCTCGTCCTGGGTGACGATGCGAGGTTCGCTCGCACCCTCTACCTGCAGCGGGGGCAGGTGGGAGTCGTCATCGGCCGCCTCGGATTGCGGCCAAGAGGAGGCTTCCGGGATGCAAGGGGGGGACGAGAGCGGTTCCAGGATGAGCCCGGAGGTTTCCCGCAGTGGTTTCAAGCGGATCCCGCTTGTAGTCCGCAACAGGTTCCGCCGTTCCGAGGATTCCCGCGGCTCCTCCTCCGGTTCTTCCAGCTCGCCGGTTTCTTCCCTTTCTTCATCCTCGATGCGTTTCCGGGGCGGGAAGAGGTAGGCCGACACGCGTTGATAAAAATCGGAGAATAAAAACGTCGTGCACAGCAGGGCCGAGACCAGGAGGATGGAGATATTGACGATCAGCGCTCCGGCGGGACCCAGTTCTAGCAGGCGCCGGCTCAGCAGAAAGCCCATCGCGCCGCAGACCTGCCACGCCTGCTCGTCACCGAGCGCTGGATTGAGCAACTCCGTCAGCAATCCCATGAAGCTGGAGAGGGTGATCAGCAAAATCAAGCATCCCAGGATGCGCACCTTGCGCAGCGGCGAATAAGCCCCGCTGCGGATCCGGTCGATGCCCCACAGCAGCAAAAGGGCAGGCAAGGAATAGCCCGCCGCGCCGAACATGAAAATGATGCTATAGGCCAACAGGGCGCCTGGTTTGCCGACCCAGTTATGAATCGGGCGTTCGGTTTGTCCCGCATTTCCGGAATAGGAATACGCGGCGAGATCTTCCGGCGAGTAGGTGAGCAAAGCCAGAAGCGAAATTAAAGCCGAGGCGATCAAAAAAATCGATAAAATTTCCCGCCGCCGCCGGGTATCAAGTTCCTCCCATGCGCCAACCATCAGCTCCTTGGTTTGAGTGGTCATACTACCTGCCGCCTTCGATAACCGTTCGATCCACAGGGATGGTTGTTTCGGTTGTGCTTTCTTTTTACTCGTTTTACTCGCGCGAGATCCCATCGAATCCCTCAAATCCCTCAAAAGCAACTATCGGCCCCACAAACAGGAAGATTAAGCATTCCCTCAAGGGAGGAGATCTAAAAGAATGGCCCTCAATATATTAGATCAAAATGGTTTTGTCAAAAACGAAATGTTCAAATCCTCTCGGTTATTTTCAATAGTAAATTTCATGCCAAGATTACCTTAATCCAGTGGATCCGTATATCCCTTGCGCCAGGAGGAGTGAGGCCGTTCCCGTGGATTTTTATACATAGCCTGCCGCCGCTAGCAGGGTCATTTCAACCCGGTCATGCTCTTTGCAGGAACCCGGGCACGGTTGCCGGCGGTTTGAGGACGGCACGGACCTGATCCGGTGGGTAGGAATCGAAGGTCTCAACAATCCGGGACGGCAAATTATGCCCGTTTTGCTTTGGATCATTTGGGGAGCATGTATCCAGGATATGTCCCCAGAGTTATGGCGTTTCCTCCCCCTGGTTTTTTCCCTGAGGGAGAAGGAATCCGGGGAGATCGCAAGCCGGATCGATCGGATTCCGGATCGCCTCTCATGCCAAAAAGTACACACTGGCTGGATGAATCGAAAAAAAACCTCCGGAGATTCCGGAGGCTAGGGATTCTTCTTGGGAGGCCAGGGGAAAGCAACGCCGTTCTTATTCGTCATTCGTGGGGCCGATGCAGATCATCCACAATTTGAAGAAATTGACAATTTGTTGTTTGGTCAATTTGTTGGCGTTTAACTTGTAGGTGATCTTGCTGCTGGCCGGCGCTTCACTGCCGGAAACCATCGTGTCCACGTATTCAACGGTGCCGGTCAGACTGGGAACGGAGTTGTCCACGAAGAAGAACGCTTCCTCGTCGCTGGTCCCGCCTCCGAAGACATCGCTCTCGCTGGTGGCCGATTGATGTTTGTCTTCATTGAAGCGCAGGTTGAATTCGTATCTTCCTTTGCCGTTCTGGTCGCGGTTGGGATCTTCCACCCACTTAATGGATCCGGTCATTACGTCCTCGACATCGGTTCCTTCCAGGGAATAGCGGAACCGGATGCCATCGGTCAACCAGTTGCCGGTTTCATAGTCATAATCCAGGCGGCCGTTAACGGTGGTCCGGGGATAGATCTTTGCGGGCCCCGCGGCCAACACGATGTTGTCGAACCGCATGGGATCGCTGTTCTGGATTTGGAGATTGATCTTTTTCCCTCCAATGACGCGCGTGAAGGTATAGGGGACCAATCCTTTTTTCTCGGGAGCCTTGCCGGCTAACCGCCCCGCGAAATTTTCGGTGAATCCTTCCGCCTTCCCGACCGTCTCGATGGCCATACGCAGGGGGCTGCCCTTCTCGCTTCCCCCGGCGAGGTTGTAAACCCCTTTCTCATCGATGGGCACCGTGCCGACCCATTTTCCGACCCGGACTTTTTGGGCCAGGTTGGCAGGATTCCGCACCGAGAGGGTGACATCATAATACAGTTCCGCCGCTTGCATCTCCCGCCCCAAGACCCGGCTGAACAAACGCGGCAGCCGGGTGATGGTGCCGGCAAACTCGGTGGTTTTCGCGACATCCAACGTGAACGTGTAGATATCCTTGGCGCTCTGCGCGGGCGAGCCTTCGGCCAGTTTCCCTGTGGCGTCGCGCAGGACCCGCGTTTGGAAATCAATGGTCATTTCGCCCGCGATCACTCCTTCTTCCGTGACCAGTTCGGTTTCGCCGGCCAGCGCCACGGCGGCCGGGAAAACTCCCAGCAATCCTAGAACGAGGGAAAGCGGAACGGCGAGGGTTAAAAGCGGCTTGCTGTTCATAGACGAATTCTCCTTTGTGATTGTCCCTTGCAGGCAAGGGGGATGGATGGGGTGATCGATTGATTGCTCGATAAAACGGGGAAGAATGGAAACCAAGGTGAAAATCTATTTCACACGAATCGGGGTTCGCCGTCAACCGGTTACGCCATTTTTGAACGGAATGATTCTCGGGATTGCCTGCCAACCGACGCCCTTTTCGGCCGGATCATTCCTGGTTAATCCAATCCGGGCCTTCCAGGCGGGAGAGCGCCCGGATATCCGGCGGTGGATCGAGCTGGAGCCGAATGGTTTTATCCAGGGAGGCGGCCAGCCAGCGTTTGGTCTCCGTGGGCACTCCCAATATCACTAGAATAGCAGCATGCATTTCCTGGTTTGTGTCCGTGCCGCTAGCAAAAACACGTAATGTATTGGAAATCGTCTCCATCTGCCGGCGAAGCGGCGTGCAAGCGATATTCCGCCCACAAGCGGTAAAGGGCTGTTCCGGATGGAGAGAACCGCCGATTGCGCCGAGGACGATCCGGAGGTTTTCACTAAACCGCCAATGGCAAGGCCACAGCATGTCGATGGCCAAGCCCAATGATAAAACCGCCGGGCATCCGTCCACCGTGTCATGCAGGAGTGTCCGCACCGTGGCCTGCCAGAAATCCTCATGCTCCAGGTATGGTTGAGGGCAGCGGTCCCGAAACATCATTTCATTTCCCTCTCCTCCCAAGAGAAGCCAAACATACTGAGTTGTGGGATCTTCACACGAACGCGGCCAATGGATGACACTCCGGATTTTCTCGATTACCCGGTACACCTGCCATTCTTTCAGGGGGGAGCGCTCGCCGAGGCCCGCCAGCATCTGCGCCGCAGGCACGGTATCGATCATCACCGTCAGCGGACTGGCCGGACTTCCCGCACACCATGCGGACAGGGCGGCGCAGGTGTTTTGCCAAATCCCTTCCGCCGGGTGGCCATGATCCGGGGAGCGAGTGCCCAATCCCTTTTGGGTGTCTCCAGCGCCGATTGCCTCCAGGATATTTTGGATCCAACGCCCGGCTTTATGGTGGCATAATTCGAGGGTGGAGATGAGTTCCCGGATTCTTGACACGTTCGGGGGGAGAGGAGCGATGCGGTCTTCCCACCGGTCGATCTCCCGGATTTCCGGATCGGGTTTTAGGACGCAGTTCCGCCATCGGGGCCGAAGTGACAGGGACATGGCTTTGGCCTTTCTGCCTCATCCGCCGTAAGGATTTCTTTCCTGGGCTTTACTTTATCCCAGCCGGGCGCGCCGGGGGAGAGAAGAGTTCGTGAAAAGCACGAACCCAAACCGGCCTGGTCAGCGGATGGGGCACATGGCATTCAGAGGGATATTCAAGGGAGCGGATTTATCATACAATCATTAGAATCGTATCACCTGGGGGAAGGCGTATCGATAACAAGAAGCCGCCGGGAAGGATCCCCAGGCCGGGGATGGATACTGGAGAACAAGGAGAGCACCATGCATCTTCCCGATGGATTTTTAAGCACACCCGTCTGGCTGGCCTGCGATGTGGTGGCGGTGGGGGCGCTGTACGCCGCCACCCGGAAAAGCCAGCGGCAGTTTGAAGAGAAAACCGTTCCCCTCACCGGGATCTTGTGCGCCTTCGTGTTCGCGGCGCAGATGATCAATTTTCCCGTGGCGGGAGGGACGTCGGGGCATCTGTTGGGGGGCGTGCTCGCGGCGGTCTTTCTGGGGCCGTGGCTGGGCTGCCTGGTGATCTCACTGGTGCTGATCGTGCAATGTTTTTTGTTTCAGGACGGAGGGGTGGCGGTGCTGGGAGCCAACATTCTCAACATGGCGGTGATCGGCACCGGCCTGGGGTATCTGCTCTTCGCGTTGGGCAAAAAGGTTTGGCCAACCCGGCAAGGGTATTTGGCGGCCGTGGCCGCCGGTTCCTGGTTTTCAGTGGTGGCCAGCGCCGCGGCCTGCGCGCTGGAAATCGGATTTTCGGGCACCA